>ENA-UOXB01000329-UOXB01000329.1-bioreactor-metagenome-genome-assembly--contig:-NODE-329-length-39316-cov-9.879728_pt1 | contig 39316 bp, 25 predicted proteins | sample MGYA00238158_ERZ761615 | MGnify/ENA primary metagenome ERZ761615 (study PRJEB28904, sample SAMN06267902) | bioreactor metagenome | isolation source: Joint BioEnergy Institute, California, USA | place...
CTTCAAGTTCGCCTTCTTCGCTTAAAAACTCTTCACGAGCGACGATACCTTCAGACTTAAGACCAGTATCTACTGTGATCCAATCACTGTCGATGGCCACAACAGTACCTGTAATAACCGAGCCACGCTCGATATCCAGACCCTGTTCTTCAATGCTCGCTTCAAATAGTTCAGCAAATGATTCCATTATTTCTACCTTTGTATAGCCGTATCCTGTCCAGCACAGTACGGATCAAATTTATGACTGCATAAAACGAGAATACTGGTTTTATATCTTATATAGTCATATAAAAAAACGTTTGTTGATAATAAGCAAATAGCTTAAAGTACTCATTAACAACAACTGTCTTAAATACTTACCCTTTCGAGCTTACTCAGCAGTCCGATAGTTTAGTCAATCTGCCAAGATTAATGTTCATACAATTTTATACTAAAGTTAAAGCTTATAGTGAAATTTTTAGTACTTAATATGTTGTTTTTATTAACTATTAAAACAAATACCCTTATCTCGACAATGTTGTTTCACTTGCTCATATACAGCATTGGCATCTAAGGTTGAGCTATCAAGTAACAAGGCATCTTCTGCAGGCTTAGAAGGTGCAGTTGCACGATTTTCATCACGGTCATCACGGGCTTTAATCGTCGCTAAAATGGCTTCAAAATCCGCTTCCTGACCAGCTGTCAATAGCTGCGTCACACGACGATCAGCACGCGCTTCAGCACTTGCAGTCAAAAAAACTTTCACATCAGCGTCTGGGAATACCACTGTTCCCATGTCACGACCATCAGCAACCAATCCTGAACGGGTTGCCATGTCTTTTTGGAGTTTAAGCAATGCTTGTCGAACTTCTGGAAATACTGCTATCTGTGAGGCGTAGCCGCCAATTGTTTCGTTACGAACTTGTTCACCAACTGCCTCACCATTCACAATAATATCGACACGGCCTGAGTCATTGTTCGGTACAAAAGATATCTCTAAATTTTGTGTTAACGCTAATACCGCCTGCTCATCAATCGCATTGCTAGTATCTTCGGTAATCAAACCTGCCTCAAATGCTTTAAGACCTACAATACGATATAAAGCACCTGAATCGAGCAACTGATATTTCAAAGCTTGAGCCAAACGCCACGTTACTGTACCTTTACCTGCACCACTTGGCCCGTCAATACAAATGACCGGAAAACGCAATGGTTGCGCTGAACCATTTTCCTTATTACTGGGCATGGGGCTATCAGGTGTAGAAACAGTCATAATACTCACTCAGTGATAGATGATACCTGTATGATCTTTTGCAATCTCGCCGTACTTACTTGTTTATCAAATTTTTGACTGCGCTTTTATGATTCCGCAGTCAAATAGGGCAATATTATAGCAAAGAAAGCCAACTATCACTAGCGGCAAGACTAATATCTTGTTAATTGCTTACATTGTCTTCGATTTTCGCGGCTTTACGACGGGCACGAAAAAATGCCTTTAGCATTTGACTGCTATGATGGCTACATAGCCCACTGCTTACTTGCATACGATGATTATAAAAAGGCTGGTTGGGCAAGTCCATCTGACTACCAACCATGCCTGCTCTTGGCTCATTTGCTGCATATATCACTCTACTGACACGTGCATGAATCATGGCACCAACGCACATAGTACAAGGCTCTAGCGTCACATACAGAGTCGTCTGCAATGGCAAGCGGTAATTTTTTAGACGGGCACAGGCATCTCTCAACGCCACAATCTCAGCGTGAGCAGTTGCATCATGACGCCCAATTGGTTCATTGAACCCTTGACCAATAATCTGTTGATTATGTACCAGTATGGCTCCTACTGGTACTTCTCCAAGCACTGCACCTTGTCTGGCAAGCGTTAGTGCTTTTTGCATCCACTGGACGTCTTGAATCTGCCAAAACATATAGGTTTTGAGATCTATACTTGCCAGCTGAGTCGCTAATAATACAGATTGTTGAAAATCAAAAGTATTCATCATTTACTGTGGTAACTGCCAATCGATTGGTGTTTGACCATACTGTTTTAAATAGTCATTGGTCTTAGAAAATGGCTTAGTTCCAAAAAATCCCCCACGATTCGCAGCAAGGGGCGAAGGATGGACAGCCGTTAAAATCAGGTGTTTGTCTGTGTTAATATATTTGCCCTTTTTTTGAGCTTTACTACCCCATAATATAAAGACAGTGTGTTCGGTTTGCTCATTAATCACATCAATAACGGCATCTGTAAACTGCTCCCAACCCTGATTTTGGTGGCTATTCGGCTCACTTTCTTTCACAGTCAATGAGCTATTCAAAAGCAGCACACCTTGCTCCGCCCAATAGGTCAAATCCCCGTGATTCGAGGGACGAATACCAATATCATCTGCCATCTCTTTTAACAAGTTATTCAGTGAAGGTGGCTTTGGTATGGCTTTAGGTACCGAAAAAGATAACCCCATTGCTTGACCTGGACCATGATAGGGATCTTGCCCCAAAATCACGACTTTTACTTGTGACAAAGGTGTCAAATTAAAAGCATTAAATATTAAAGGAGCTGGTGGGTAAATACTTTCGTTTGATTGATAGGCACTCTTTAAAAAGGCTCGTAGATTATCCATATTATCAGACGTGAGTTCTTCTGCTAATGCCTTTTTCCAATCTTCTGGCAAACGCACATTGTCTAAAATGGCTTGCTTTTGTTCGGCTGTTTTTGTCTTCGGCTCATCAAACAGTTCCATAATATATCCTTTATATTTGTTATAAATAGAGAAAAGAAGCACGTGAATACTTTTTAAGCTATAGCCAAAAAATAATCTATTGGCGTAATCATAAATTATAACAATAAAAAAACGGCTACCCCACTAACATGGTAACCGTTCTTATAATATTGGTACGAATGATTTAACTGGCTAGTGATTCAGAGTCTGGATGTGGCTCATGAGTCTCTACGACTGTTAAGACAATACGACTACTTGCTGAACCCTTATCTGAATTTTTACTCAACTTGACTGCTGCCTCATCTTTTGAATCGGTCGCTTCAGGTTCTAAAGTAAGATGTACTCCCCCGCCGTTGACCAAATCACCAAACAAAATCATACTGGCCAATGGCTTTTTGATCTCGTCTTGAATCAAGCGCTGCATTGGACGGGCACCCATCAAGCGATCATAACCTTTGTTCGCCAAATAGTCGCGTACCTCATCATCAATCTCTAGCGTTACTTGTTTATCATCAAGCTGTACTTGTAGCTCAACCAAGAACTTATCAACCACTGACACCACGACTGAGGTATCCAATGGATTAAATTGAATAATCGCATCCAATCGGTTGCGGAACTCAGGTGTGAAGACACGTTTAAGAGCTTCGGTATTATCGCGACTATGATCTTGCTGGGTAAAGCCCATAGAAGAGCGACTAATACTATCGGCGCCAACGTTTGTGGTCATAATCACAATGACTTGCTTAAAGATGGCAACACGACCATTGTTATCCGTCAACGTACCATGATCCATAACCTGCAATAGTAAGTTGAAGACATCAGGGTGCGCCTTTTCAATCTCATCAAGCAACAATACGCAATGTGGATACTGATTGATTTTTTCGGTCAGCAAACCACCTTGATCATAACCGACATAACCTGGAGGCGCACCAATCAAGCGTGACGCTGTGTGGGCTTCCATATACTCTGACATATCAAAGCGTACCAGCTCTACCCCTAATAAGCTTGCCAATTGACGTGACACTTCTGTCTTACCAACCCCGGTTGGGCCAGCGAACATAAACGAACCAATAGGCTTATCTGGCGCTTTAAGACCAGCGCGTGATAACTTGATCGCGTCAGCCAAGGTCTCGATGGCTTCATCTTGACCAAATACCAAATGCTTAAGATCACGATCTAAGTGCTCAAGAATACTCTTGTCATCGCTCGACACGGATTTGGGTGGAATACGCGCAAGTTTTGCGATAATGGCCTCAATGTCTGCCACATCGATCTTTATTGGTGGCTTCTTCTTGCTTTTAGACGTTTTAATTTTATCAGACGATTGAGCACGATCATTGGCTTTTGCCGTATCGGCCTCACTCTTCATTTCGTTGTCAACACCCTCGTTATCGGTGTCAAAACCTTCATCACTATCTATTTGCGAGTCAAAGTCTTGCTCTATATCAGCAATGAAGCTTTCTTCGGCATCGATATCAGCAGCATCAGGAATCACACCCAAACGCTTATAAGCACCTGCCTCATCAATCACATCAATCGCTTTATCCGGTAAAAAACGCTCATGAATATGCTTAGCAGATAACTGTACCGCAGACACTAAGGCTTCATCCGTATACTCAACGTTGTGAAATTCTTCATAACGCGGTTTGAGACCTCGCAAAATGTCGATACTGTCATCAACACTTGGTTCTTTCACATCAATTTTTTGGAAACGACGTGACAATGCATGATCTTTTTCAAACACTTGACGATATTCGGTAAAGGTTGTTGAACCAATACAACGCAGCTCACCATTGGCAAGTGCTGGTTTGATCAGATTTGACACATCCATATTACTGCTCATTGACGACCCTGCGCCAATAATCATATGGATCTCATCAATGAACAAGATGGCATTTGGTTTTTTCTTAAGTGCATCAAGCAGCGATTTCATACGTTTTTCAAAATCACCACGATATTTAGTACCAGCGATTAAAGAACCAATATCTAAACTATAAATGACACAACCATTAAGTGGTTTTGGTGCTCTGTCATTGATAATTAACCACGCCAAACCTTCAGCAATGGAGGTTTTACCAACGCCTGGTTCACCAACTAGCAATGGGTTGTTTTTACGGCGACGGCATAGGACTTGGGCGGCACGCTCAATTTCAGAAGCACGACCAATCAATGGATCTGTTTTACCTTCAGCAGCACGCTGGTTCAGATTGGTAGCAAACTCAACCAACGGATCTTTACTGGTTTTTTCAGAGGCACTTCGGCGCTCACCCGTCATAGAGGCACGTGGCTCAGATGGCTCATCTTTGTCTTGACCGTGTGAGAGATATTGAGTCAGCTCAAGACGACTGATGCCCTGCTTTTTAAGCAAATAAACTGCATAGGTATCATGCTCTGAGAACATAGACACCAAGATATCCGAACCTTCAACAAGACGGCCACCACCAATAGACTGCACATGAAAAATGGCACGTTGTAAGATACGATCAAAGCTTTGTGTTGGTTGTGGTGACTGTTCAGTATCTACATCAACAGTTGGCGTGTGCTTGTTAATATAAGCTTCAAGCTCAGTACGCAGCGTTGAAACGTTAGCATTACATGCCGTCAATGTATTGGCAGCATGAGTATTTTCTAATAACGCTAATAGTAAATGTTCAACAGTAAGATACTCATGCGATTTTTGGCGCGCAAGTGTCATTGCTAAACGCAAAGAAACTTCAAGATGACGACTTAACATAACGGCTTCCTACGGTTATACCTATCTTTATAATTGATAGCTTTATTAATGAGTTAGTAAGTAAATCAGGGCAATAGATGGATTGTTCAAGGGCAATATATATATTATTAAATAGGTAGCGATAAATAAGATGACTCATCCCTCATTTTGATATTTTCTGATTACCTATCATAGATAACGCTTCTTGATAATTGCTATCCGCTTTGTCTTTATCTCAACACGATACTCAAGCAGAGTCAATCTATTAACGCAGACTAAAATGTATCGAAGCATACGGCTCGTTACGCCTGTCAGCATAGATAAGTAAATAAAACGTTAGATGACTTAAAAAGCTTAAAAAATGACAGAAATACAAAATGAGAATATAGAGAATTTGAAGGAGCTTTGTTTAAGCAAAATGCTTAATAAATATAGAGAGACTCTAGATACTGTTAAAAAACAATGAGGATGAAATCATGACTATATAAACCATTATTTGGTGGTTCAATAGATTATATGAGGTTATATCAAAGAAAAATCAAGACAATGATGAGATAAGCATTAACAGAAAAATTTTTATAAGAAAGAATTTTTGAAGACAAAAGCTTGCTTCAAAGCCCCTATCACACTTATCAATAATGTCAGCTGTTTAAAGAGCTTTGAGAATCATATGATGTTGCAAGTAACACAAGAGATGAAGCAATTTGTAGTGACGTAAAAAATCTCGTAGAAGAAGATTTCAAAACAATAGTTATTCGCCTTGATGTGGCTCTATTTGAGTTAATAAAGGATAGCCTTCACGGTGGGCAAGACTGTTGACCTTTTTAGCCTTGGTCTCGGCAATGTCCTTAGGATAAATACCAGCAATTCCTTTACTACTATTGTGTATCGTCAGCATAATTTCAACTGCTGAATCCATACTATGACGGAATTCCGACTGTAAAACATAGACCACAAACTCCATAGGAGTATAGTTGTCATTGTACATTACGACTGCATACATTGGCGGCTTAGCCACCTCTGGCTCCGCGACGAGTACATCAGCTTGCGGTGAGGTTTCGTTATCTGTATCGCCTTCTTGCGCACGATGAGCTGGCATATTGGGAAAGTGCCAATCTAAAACAGTGGGCGTTGCTTCAAGTATCATTTGTTTCATAATAGTAGCAATAAAATTATAAGGTAAGTTTGGGTAGAAAAGAGTAAAAAATTAGAGAGTCGCATACCATATCTGCCCATCAAAGAGCCAATAAAGTACCTGTTATATTCACTTATCAAGTATACAGATTTTGCCCGCATCAATCTTATCAAGAGTGAGATAGAAAACAACTTAAAGTCATTTTATACAACCCCTATCTTTACTGAGGTTTGTAGCGTCGTTTAACTGGTGCTTTCATCAATCAATATACAATCAAGGCTCAATAGGGCTTTCATCGACTTCTGATAAGTCGAGAAGTGAGAGAGGCATGTTATCAACGCTGGCTCCTAGCGACCAGTTGTATAATTGCTCTACCTTTTGTCCACCTGCTTGCAGATTGAGTTTAACCTGTAAAGGTCTAAAGCCTGTTGGCATCGTAAAACGACCACGAATACGAGTGATACCGTCAATGGTATAAACAGCTGGATCTAATGGCACTTCAACTAAAGAGTTATCATTAAGCAGTGTCAATGTTGGCTGTAAGCGTTTGGCTTGACCATCACTACTCAGCATCCCAACATCAAAACCATACTCAAACGAGTTCTCAGGTAGGGGTTTGATTTTTGCACCAAGTATCTTCAATGGCATACCGCCTTGATCAACAACAATCTCGGCATATGCTTCATTGAGTTGTGCAAGTTGTCTATTTTCGACCGTTAATTCTTTTTGGTTTTCACGCAACTCTTTGATATTGGCCAAACTTATTGCCAATTCTTGCTTAGCAGTAGCTGATTGCTTGGTCGCTATTTTGTTACTCAGGCGCAGTTTTTCAAGCTCTTTGGTCGCTTCACTGCTGTTAATCATCGCCTGCTTGGTTTCCGTCTGCATAGAATGAAAACCGCGTTGATAGCCCAGTTTGTGTCCAAATAACAATCCAACCGTAGCCGTTACCAAAACCACTACCACGAATAACGCCAACAACAATGTGGACGCCCCTCGCTGCCCTTTACCTGCCGCAATTATTGGTTCATTGCTCATGTCAAGAGAATATAACCTATGTTCTCCATAACGCAAAGCAGAGTTTTGGCACGATAAACGTGTTGGTTGTGAGCAAAAGCGTTGTACGAACTTAACACGCATTTAGACAATATCTCTTAACAGAAAAGGCAAGCCATTATAGCGGAATTTATAATCAATACCTAGCATCATAAATATGAACAACGTGCGAGTAACATGTCTTTATTAAGGGACAATAGGCGCAAAATTTAACCCCATAGACTCATCAAAACCGAACATAACATTCATATTTTGCACCGCTTGCCCGGCCGCACCTTTCACTAAGTTATCTTGTACTACGATAATGGTCAGCTCAGCACGTTCATTGTCTTGATGTACAGCAATACGTAAGCGATTACTAGCGCGGACGCTACGCGTGTCAGGATAAATACCCTTTGGCATAACGTCGACAAACGGCTCTGACGCATAGGTATTTTCAAATGCTTGCTGCCAATCAATAGCCGCACCTGCCTCAGTTAACTCCATATGAATAGAGCTCAGCATGCCACGAATCATTGGTACAAGGTGAGGCAAAAAGCGGATACGATGCGTAAACTGACTGTCTAGTAATTGTGCAACGCCTTGCTCGATCTCTGGCAGATGACGATGCCCTTCAACACTATATGCCTTAAAATTATCTGTCGTTTCAGCATAGTTTAAAGCAAGCTTTGCCTGACGACCGGCGCCTGAAACGCCAGATTTTGCATCAATAACAATACGTGACTCAACCAACCTTTCTGCTTGCTGATTTTGAGTTTCAATTATCGGTTTCAAACCCAAAATAGCAGTTGTCGGATAACAACCTGGATTGCCCACTACCAAAGCGCTCGCAAGCTTTTCTCGATTGACTTCAGGTAAGCCATATACTGCTGTTTTTAATAACTCAGGACAAGCGTGCGACTGTTGATACCAATGTTCGAAATCTGCCAATGACTGCAAGCGAAAATCGGCGGCCAAATCAATCACCTTTACACCAGCTTGTGTCAATGCTTCGGCTTGCTGCATTGCAACACCATGGGGCGTGGCAAAGAAAACCACATCGCACTGCTGTAGTGTTGCAAGTGTATTGTCTCCTAAGTCACTAAAGACAATGTCTGACACACCGCGCAAACTTGGAAATATCTCGTCAGCTCTTGTACCTGCTTCACTACGTGAGGTAAGCAGATCAATAGACACTTCAGGATGTGCAGATAATAAACGAATCAGCTCAATACCTGTATAACCTGTACCACCAACAATCGCTGCCGAAATCATAAGATGTCCTTTTTCTATTACGCAGTAAATACTAGAGTGTAACCTCTATTTTTGAGCTTAACATTAACTTTGTGGTCACAAAAACGATAATCACTAGAGCTATAATATGGCTACTAGTATTCAGATTCTTTAAATTTGATACTCATGTACAGCATCGATAAATACTTTGGCATTATCTGGGTTGACCCACTGGGTAATACCATGGCCTAAGTTTGCTATATAACCTGTTTTTTCGCCGCTAGCATAAGCACTATCTAGCATCGCTTTTACTTCGCTGCGGATAGTTGTAGGTGAACCATACAATGTGGCTGGGTCTAAATTACCTTGAATGGCTTTGCTACTTTGTAGTTTTTTATGCTGCTTGGTTAACTGGCGCTGACTTTCAGTCAATACCTGTCTTGCACGATCAATTGGCATCGTCCAGTCTAAACCTAATGCATCAGCCTCGCTGTCCGCTTGGACATCAAGCCACAATCCGCCACCTTTGGTAAATAAAACCACAGGAATTTGTGGGTGACGTACTTTTAATTCAGCGACAATGCGTTTGTTGTATGCATGAGAAAACTCGATAAACTGACGATGACCAAGTGCTCCGCCCCAACTATCGAATATTTGTAATACTTGCGCACCAGCAACAACCTGTGCATCCAAATAATCAATAACGGCTGTCGCTAACTTATCTAATAACTGATGTAAAAATTCAGGATTACTATATAAGAAACCTTTGGTATAGCGATAATCCTTTGAGCTCCCGCCTTCAATCATATAAGTGGCTAATGTCCAAGGACTACCAGAAAAACCAAACAAAGGCACTTGACCATTAAGCGCTTTACGAATACTTGTCACAGCGCGCATGACGTAATCTAAAGAGTCATTAGCATTCAGTACTGGCAATCTATCAAGATCTGCCTGCTGGCGGATAGGGTATTTGAATTTAGGACCTTCTCCAGTCTCAAAATATAGCCCCAGCCCCATAGCATCAGGAATAGTCAAGATATCACTAAACAAAATAGCCGCGTCCAAATCATAACGGCGTAACGGTTGTAAAGTCACTTCAGTAGCGCGAGCAGTATCCTTGCACAAACTCATAAAATCACCCGCTTCTGCACGAGTGGCTTTATATTCAGGCAGATACCGACCCGCTTGACGCATCATCCAAACTGGTGTGGTATCTATCGACTCAAAACGTAGCGCTCGTAACAGTCTGTCGTTTTTTAAAGGTGCAAACTCTTGCTGGATCGAGCTACTATTGTCTGAAGCACTCATGTACAAATCCCCAAAGCATCACTGTATTCATCCTAAATAAAGAATACAGTGATGAATAAAAAAGTTAGATAAAAGAATTATAGACGATCATTACATATAGATTAGATTGGCCAATCTAGAATCACTTGGTAATACGTACAGCGTGATTTTCTAAACTTTTTAAAATTGACCAAATAAAAAACGCAACATTAACGACTAGCAATGACTCACCAACGAAACGTACCACATAGTAAATGCTATGTACTTCTAATACGCTACACTGTCAACGCCAAATTATCACGATGCACCATAACGACCCGTTCTTCGCTACTGCCAAAAATCTTGTCAAATTGCTCAGTACGTTCACGAGCCACACGGCGTGCATCATGTGATGAAAAGTTGACCTGCCCAACTGCAATACGTTCGCCCGTATCCTGATGGACAATTTCTACGACATCGCCTTCATCAAAACCACCACGAACTTCTACAACACCAACCGGTAGCAAGCTTCTATTGTGTTCAGTTAATGCTCTTGCAGCACCAGCATCAACAACCAAGCTGCCTGACATACGTAGATGCGCTGCAAGCCATTGTTTGCGAGCAATGATTTTGTCCTCTTCGTTAGTCGTCAGTAATGTACCAACTGCTTCGCCTGAGACCACACGAGTAATGACATCGTCAATAGCACCGCTCACAATAACTGTTGGGCAACCACCCATCGCTGCAAGGCGACCGGCACGAATTTTGGTCAACATACCACCGCGTCCAAGCTTACCGCCGTCACCTGCGATATCAAATAAATAATCAGCCATTGCACGCTCTTGACGAATCATTTTAGCATCAGGATTGTCACGCGGGTTATCCGTGAAGACACCTTCTTGATCAGTTAAAATAATATATAAATCGGCATTAACCATGGCAGCCGCCATCGCACCCAATGTATCATTATCGCCAAATTTAATCTCATCAATCGTGATGGTATCATTCTCATTAATAACAGGTAATACGCGCCAGTCCAATAACTGCGTCAGCGCACCTGTTGTATTAAGATAACGGCTACGATTAGACAAATCATCATGAGTCAATAATAATTGCGAGCTTTGAATACCATGCTGGATCAATGCTGACCACCAGGTTTCAATCAGTCCCATCTGTCCAATAGAAGCACAGGCTTGTAGCGCTGCTAGTTTTTTGGGTCGTTCCTCAAGGTTCATACGTACCACGCCTTCGGCAACAGCACCCGAAGATACCAGTAATACTTCCACCCCTTGTTTATGCAGTTTTGCGATTTGCTTTGCCCATTCATATATGGCAGTACGATCTAGCCCTCGACCATTATTTGTCAATAATGATGAGCCAATCTTGACAATAACGCGCTGAATGTCGAAGTTACGATTTTGCTTAATAAATCTTGCTTCTTCGGTCGTATTTGCTATGTCAACTGCCATATAAACTCCTATTTATTATACGAATTGATTACGGGGGTTATTTAAAAAATTCAAATATACTTACTCAAGCGTATTGGTTTAAGGAACGTACACCACCTCAACTCCATCGTCGTCATCGCCATCAAAATCAGACAAGTCTAAACCTTCGCGCGCCGCCCTGCGTGCTGCACGATACGCTTCACGCTGTGCTTCGGTATTTAAGCGTACTTCAGCTTCTAAACGCTCGAAACGTTCTTTTTGTGCTTCAGCGAAAATAGGATCTTCTATCTCACGTTCACGCTCACGCTCAATCTCATTCATTAGATGATATTTGACGGCATCAACACCTTCACCAGTCAATGTGGCAGTGCGAAATACAATACCTGTCCAGCCAAGTTCGGCCACGATATGAGTGCACAGCTCGTTCAAGTCTTCTTCGTTGACCTGATCGATTTTATTCAATACCAAAATTTGAGGTAAATTGGCCAACTCAGGAGAGAAACGCTCAAGCTCATTGAGAATAACGCGAGCATTTTGTACTGGATCACTGCCATCAACTGGCTTAACATCAACCAAGTGTAGCAAACGACGAGTACGAGCGACATGCTTTAAGAAGCGAATACCAAGTCCTGCACCTTCTGACGCGCCTTCAATCAGACCAGGGATATCTGCCATCACAAACGAGCGATGACGACCAATATCGACCACGCCTAAATTCGGCACTAATGTGGTAAAAGGATAGTCTGCCACCTTCGGTCTTGCAGCAGAAACCTGTCGAATAAAAGTAGATTTTCCTGCATTGGGCAAGCCAATTAATCCAACGTCAGCCACCACTTTTAGCTCAAACTTAAGGACTTTTAACTCACCTTCAAAACCAGACGTCGCTTTACGCGGTGCTTGGTTAGTAGAGCTTTTAAAATGAGTATTACCCAAACCACCATCGCCGCCTTTTGCGATCAGTAAGGTTTGACCAATTTCAATCAAATCACCTAACACTTCATCAGTTTCAGTATCAACCACAGTTGTACCCACTGGTACGGGTAAATAAAGATCATCTGATCCTTTGCCTGAACAATTTCTACTATGGCCATTTTCAGCGCGCATCGCATCGTGACGACGTGTATAACGATAGTCAACTAGCGTGTTTGTGTTGTCTTCTGCAATGACATAAACATCTCCGCCTTTGCCGCCATCACCACCATCAGGTCCACCGCGCGGCACATATTTTTCTCGGCGAAAACTGGCGATTCCATTACCACCGTCACCTGCTTTTACCGTTACGACGGCTTCATCAATAAATCGCATCTTACGTTCCTTAATTCACAATCCAGTTTAAATACTGGTACAACCAACGGCTGTATTTTTTAGGTTTTCAATATGTTTTTAAAGCAGTAATGCCGTTCTAGGACAATAAGCCACACACAGTCACATTTTTGCTGAGCACCTATTATGACAATAACACCCGATAATCAATCGGACTATCGGGTGTTTGGGTATGACATTTCAGATGCTGCCTCACATTACTGCTAACAATAACAATAAGCGCAGCTTTAGCATTATGCTTACTATATCATTTTACCGCATCTGAATTTTAACATATTGACAATTTATGCTGGAATCTGAGTATAACTGATGCCTGCCATTTGCGTTGCCAAACGTAGTACTTGGGTGCTATACCCTACTTCGTTATCATACCAGATGTAAACGATGGCATGATTGTCCGTCAAGATAGTGGCTTGTGCATCAACAATGCCTACATGAGTATCACCAACAAAGTCAGTCGAAACAGCTTCTGTAGAATCTGTATAAGCAATCTGAGTCTGCCAAGTGCTGCTATTAGAGATATTGCGTAAGAACTCATTTAACGCTTCTACGCTTTTTGGTGCAGTTTTTAGATTTAGGTTCAAAATTGCTAAGCTAACGTTTGGCGTTGGCACACGAATCGCATTGCCTGTTAATTTACCGCTCAACTCTGGTAGTGCTTTGCCAACCGCTTTTGCTGCGCCTGTACTGGTAATAACCATATTAAGTACAGCACTGCGACCACGTCGGTCAGCCTTATGATAATTATCGATTAGGTTTTGATCGTTAGTAAATGAATGAATCGTTTCAACATGACCATTTTCGATACCATACTTATCATTCAATACTTTTAGCGTAGGTGTAATCGCATTAGTGGTACAGCTAGCAGCACTGACAATCGTATCTTCGCCAACCGTGTCATTATTGACGTTGTAAACGACGTTTTTGATATTACCACCAGCAGGGGCAGTTAGCAGAACCTTTTTCACACCAGTAGACTGTAGGTGCTTACCAAGACCTGCTTCATCTTTCCAAATACCTGTATTGTCGATAACCAAGGCATTGTCGATACCGTATGCCGTATAGTCGATATCACTTGGGTCATTGGCATAAATAACTTGTACAAAACGGCCATTAATGATTAAACCATTGTTTTGCTCATCAACCACAACACCGCCAGCAAAGCTACCATGAATCGAATCACGCTCTAACAATGACGCGCGTTTTGCCAAATCACCAGCAGCAGCAGGACGTACAACAATGGCTTTTAACTGTAGACCTTTGGCGCTTGACGCTTGTGACAATAATAAGCGCGTCAGGATACGTCCAATACGGCCAAAACCATATAATACAGTATCAGCTGCAGCATTGACGGTATTACTATCGGTGTTTACTGCTTGAAGCGCAGTCTGTAGATCGCTGTCATTAGCAATCAATTGACCAACATCCACTTGTGCTGACTGAAGACTATCATTAGCAGCTAATGCCTTTACCATTGCTAGAGTATCAGCAATATCGATAGCCTTAGCGGTCTGGTTACGTAACGCTGTTTTTTGATGCAATGCCAATATCTGACCAGTTGAAGTCGTATTAAGCGTATCACCGAACAAGGTCACTTGCACATCTTGCTCGTTATAGAGTTTATTCAGTAACCCCATAAGCTCAATTGCTTTTTGTTCTTGATTATTATAGTTGCTTAAATGGTCTTGATGTAGTTGGCGTAAGGTATCAGCGTTGCTCACGAGAAACATCCTTATGGTCAGTAGTATGTGATCAATAATGTATGAAGAAAAATATAAGAAGTAATAATAGATAGTCTAAGCAATCACTCTAATCCATCAAGCAAACATAATGAATGTAAGTTATTGACAATAGAGTATTTAGATCGCGTAGATTTTAGCCTAAAACGCCTTATTTTGCCAGTGATAACCGATCTACTAGTGTTATAAGGCGTTTTATTACGATTCATTGGTCACTAAAAAATAAAATAGAAATCAATTGCGTCAATTCTTTACGTGTACTCTACTAACCAATGAAAACCTCTTAGCATTAAAAAGCTATCTCAGTTTTATATTTAAACTATTACGGCACCAATCGAGTGGTTTGGTTTGTCTGCGGTGTTAATTTGAATTCTTTCAAATCATACCCTTGTTGCTGCGCAATTTGACGATACTTGGCATAAGTTTCTTGACTGATATTTGGCGAACGAGCCAACAGCCACAAATAGTCTTTATCAGGTGTCCCAACCAATGCGGTCTTATAATCAGGATCACGTGCTAACACCCAATAGTCTGCACGGCCAACTGGTAACCAACGAATCCAAGATGGCAAAAAGGTCACTTTTAATTTACTACCAGTATCATCTGCTGGTTTGGCTAAACCTTCAGCTGTGATCTCAGAGCCATCTTCACCCATACATTTATTAGTAACTACAATGCCTGAGCCATCTGTCTTTTCGGTATAGTTCGCTGTAACGTCACCAGCACACTTACGCTGGAAATACATAGGCAAGCGACCTATTTCATACCAAGTACCTGAGTATTTTTTTAGATCCACACTATCGACTGTGGTTGGCGTACTAGCAGACTTGTGTATGATCGCATCAGGCTTAATTGATATATTCTCTTTCGCCATTGTATTTGCCGCTACATTTGCTTTAGTAGCATTATTTGTTGGCGGTGTTGCAGCATAAGCTGAAAACGCAGCTAAAGGTATGATAATCGCTAAAGCAATACCTGTGTGCTTGATCAATCCATTCATGAATACGCGCTCCGGTATTTCTTTATATGAAGTAATTTTTGGGGATAATGAATCAACATCTTGTCCCAGATCCTCTGTTAAGTTGTTCTCTTGTTCTTCTACAAACTTTGACATCAATGGTTCTTTTTTACTTAACTTCTGCGGCTGCTTGTAGTTATTGAGCATCTCGAAATCTCCATTGATCTTATCATTCGTTATACTGCCACGATTAGTCGCAATGGGGTCTTTCGTCTGCTTAGCACTTTTATATCCAAAATAGCCGTCTTGCTCAGATACATTGTCAGCTAAAGGATGAGAATAATCATCGTTCGAACTAGCATGGTTATAGCTAGAATCGTTGCTCGCATAGCTGGTCTGAGTGTTATTATCTTTTTGATAATAGCGGCTCGACTGGCTAGCCTGCGGAGACTGAGAACCAGCTTCCTGTGAATCAGGCCATGCTGATTTAGGTAACTTATTGGTTTTCATATGGGTACCATTGTTAATAATGTTAGTTAAAGTGTCTTATACGTCGTTAATTATATTTAGTATCTTATTTGTCGCTCATATTGGAAAATATATCCAGTAAGCGTATGAATATTATAAAAATTACAGGTCATCAAAATAGTAATAAAACGTTTGTGTGAACATTTGACTTAGTAGAAGTACCACAAAGGCGCTTTGTTTAGGTAGTTTATATTAAGGACAGATGAGCAGTTAAAACAGTGTCGCAATGTAGGAAAAAGCAACGGTTTGTAAGTAACTATGTGTTTATGCTATGGAATAAACACATAGTTACTTAGCAGATAAATATGTTAAAAATCCGTTATTTAAAATAGGATTTTCTAATAAACAATAGTCTTAAACAACGTTATATTGAGATCTGAATAGTTAATTAAAAATGAGAAGTTAGTATTATGAAATATTTTTTAGACTTTGAAATTAGTAGAACTGCCGGATGCCAGCCACACTGATACCACCATACGTTAAAGCTTGATCAATCATTGCAGGTGATAAACCGCCTAGACCGATGATAGGCATATCAGCCAATTGTGCCAAACTTGACCATGTCTCCCAACCGAGCGGCTCAGCATGAGGGTGTGTTTGAGTCATCAATATAGGTGATAAAAAAGCGCCAATTACTGGTGGTAATTGTTGCTGTAGACGGGTGCTGGCAAGGTGATTGGCTGCATTAATACTGGCAGCATCATGACAGCTGACGAACAATGGATGCGTATGCGAAATAAGCTGAGTAGATGCACTACTGTCTTGAATACTGTCGAACCATTGCATTAATGTAGTATGCGTTAAGTGATGAGCAACTATTTGCTCAGAAGTATGTTTATTTTCAACGACCAAATCTTTACTCATCAGAAATGAATAATCAGCATCATGAGAGACAATGACTGAGATATCTGGACGTTGACGCATCAAGCGCCCGACTATATCCTCTGACACCACTTCTTTCACTCGCATATATACCCAGCTTTCTGGCATTAAGTTTTCTTGATGGTACTGTAGCCAACCCAATGTTGGATCGGAATACGTATTAAAATGTGTTAACGGATAAGTAATTGCGATCGTTGTCGGTACGCTTAACCATCCAAGAATGGTCTTATTGGCTGCTGGTAAAGCGTATAGCCCTGCTAACAAATCAAGTTTATTTACCCATACCAACGCCTGATCTTCTAAGCCATATTGACAATGCTTGTACTGCTCATACTGCGCCGTGGTTAATTCAACCTTATAAACCTGCAGGCTCACTTGTTTATCGCCATAGTCGTGATGCAGGCGGCCAAGTTTGACAACCGTACTGTTCTGAATAGCGATACCAGTCTCTTCGGCAACTTCTCGAATAACTGCTTGCTCTCCGCTTTCATTGTTGTCTATCTTGCCACCTACAAACTCATAACGGTTGCCTTGGTGTTGAGCTGCATCTCTAAATCCTAGTAAATACTGGTCTTTGTGATGAATGACTGCCACTGCTACGTTTACGATGGCTTTTTGACTTTCTCGGTTTTTATTTGCTTTACTTGACATAGTATTCCATTTCTACTGTTATCGTGACTTTTGCGCTTTCTGACTAAGCTGAGTAAAAACTGTTTCTTTAGTCGTTAAACTATTGATTATGATAATTATTTTTATAAAAAATGCTTGATAAAAATACTTTATGTGTATCGGTTAAGATAAGTTTACATAATAACTGCATTTTATTTTATAAATTGACTTGCAAAATAACCAAATGTAAATGATAATTATTATCGTTAAAAGGCAGTCACACTATTATTGATTTATTCAGCTATTAATTTATTCAGCCACTTTTTATCAAAAGGAATTTGCCATGAGTATGGTCATCTCTCGTTATTTAAATTGCCGTGAAAACCGTCTACCAACGCTACAATCACAACACCTTTTTGCCTTAACCAAAGAAGTAAGAATCGAGCATGAAGGTGAAGAGTATCGTTTGCGCCTAACACGCAACAACCGCCTTATTTTAACCAAATAAATTTATTGGTTTCAACGTCGAATTAATTATAAAAAAACGCCTTCATTAAAAGGCGTTTTTTGTTGGTTCTAAATTATATCGTCATCATTACAGTCTTTTAAACCCAGACTCTAAAACTGCCAGCTATACACCACATCGACTACGTTTTCTACCGCTGAAGTCGCTTCGACATAGATACGACGAGTCAGCTGGTAACGAACCGACAGGCTATTTTGTGCATTGAACACACCGACACCATAGCGAATATATAGATCGGGAGACACATAACCTGTTACGTTGACATTGGTATCCTCACTGCTACCTGAGGCATCGACTGTCAGGCTTTGGAAACCAAAAGCTTGTCCAATTTGATTGGTTAAGTTACGCGTACCACCCAAACCAAAATTCAATCCAGCGGCTGCCAAATTGTTGGTAACTTGCGACTTAAATCCTTGCTCACTGATCTGTGTGGCGCTTCTATTATCAATTCGACCAGTTACTAGCGCATTCATCGCTTGCTGCTGGGTTAAACCTGCATTATTAAAGACAACAATATTTGGACTTTCAGTACTGCCTTTGACACGTACACCCACAGTCTTACCACTGATCTCTTTAACGGCTTCAATACTAAGATTGGGCTTCATGACATCGCCATTGAAACGTACTTGGCCATAGTTAAGGTCCAAATTCTGACCAAAGATACCAACACTAGTACGACGTGATACTTGCACCACACCCCTTGCACGCATGACACCCGTACCAGATTGAGTGATATTAATCGCGCCTGCCAATGGAATAACGGCACCAAAACCACGGAAGTTGATATCATCGCCCAAATCAACACCAACATCAGCATTGATGGACCAAGGTTTTGAGACAGCCAATACGTCATTAATATTACCAATCAAACGACGATCAAGTACAACGGCATCTTCGGTTTGTGTAATGATATCTTCACTGGCTTCTGGTGGACGAATAGTCGCTGAAGGCACAGTGACAGCGCCTTTAATATCGACATAACGATCAGTTGGACGTACGATAATATCAATATCAGGATTAATCTCAGCGACCAGTAACGGTGGCTGCGTGATTACCAAACGCTCTCCAACGACACTCAATTTGGCTTGTAGTTTTTGTTGCCAATTAACTGTCCCTGTTAAAGTGCCATTACCAGTACCACTTTTAAACGAGCCATCAATGGTTGCCTGTGTGCCGCGAATTTTGGCCTCAGTATTTATATTAGTCAAATTCACTGGCAAATCGAGCATCGCGATACGACCATTAGCAAGCTTTACATCACCGTAAAACTGCGGTGTATCTAATGTACCGCCAAGCCCACCTGCCATCGTGATATTGCCCTCAAGTACTCGCATACCTGGTAAGAAAGGTTTAAATATCGCTAAGTTAAGCTCATTTAGCACCAGTGCACCAGAGATTGGCTTAGGCGCTTTATAGGGGTCAACCACGACTTCAGCGTAGCCGCGAGCACCGCGGCCCGTATTGATGTCAGTACGTAGCTTGATACCCTCAGGAACTGATAAAGCAATAAGTGACACACGCTTGTAAGGTAAGGAGACAGGTGTGCTATCACCATCTTGGATTAAGCCGATTTTGCCATTATCCGAGTATAATGTCGTATTGATGGTTGGCGGACGACCCTTTTGCCAGCCGACAATAGCCTTACCGTTGATCTTGGCTTGCCAATCGATATCATTAGGTAAAAAGACAGAGAACAATGACGTATCTAGATTTTGCAAAGCGACATTGACTTCACCTTTATCTGGCGATGCCACTAAGTTTTCGCGTAAGCACAGCTTACCCGTTTGGTCAGAAGCTTGCCAACAATGGGCTGCCAGCTGCACTTTTAGGTCATTGTTTTTACCGTTCTGGTTATTAGGTAAATTCACAATCAGTTGTGCTGGCTGTAACTGGTTTAAGGTTGCGTATTTGGACTTGATACGGCCTCGACCAATCACACCCGACCAGCTAAGATTGTTCCGATTAAAACCGCCCTTAAGCCTTGCATTGATATCAAGTTGCTCATTGGCAACGCCAAGATCGACGACATGTGCCTGCTCAGTACCATTGAAGGTAACATTGAGGCGCTTAAAGCTTTGACCAGCCGCATCTAAACCTTCAGCCGTGATAATCAATTGGCTTGGACTATTTGCCAAGTTGACCAGCTTGCCGCGCACGCGTCCTTGACGTAAGACAAAACCTGGCAGTGCAAGACGCTCACCTACCAAATCAATATAGATGGTTGGTAACGCCTGTCCTGCTGGCTGCGCTAAAGTCGCACCGCCTGTGACTTTACCTGTCAGCTTATCTGAAAGCTGATCCAAACTGGTAATATTGATTTTTGCTTGTAACTGCTTGGCATTACCATTTGCTGTAATGTAATTATCACCCCAGCGCAGTACTAGATTGTCAGCATTTAAACTATCAATCAAGGCATTGACTTGTCTATATTGTGCTTGGGCGTCTTGTGTTTGAAGACGTTTGAAATAGCTTGCTAAGTCTTTTGGCAGACGCATTTTTGCGGCTAAGCTGCCTTTGGCACTCAGCGTCTGGCCTTTTAGCATACCTCTAAGATCAATCTGATCAACATTGATGGTTTGCTGCGTATCACTCCAACGACCGTCAGTATTGATGGTACCCGTGATAAGACTTGGCGTGTCTTTTAAGAAATATCCTAGGTTAAAGCGATCCATTACCGCATCAATATCCCAAGCAATACCTTGACGCACATCTACGGTGCCTTTGGCGTCAATACTGCCTGCTGCACCTACATGACGCAGACGTTTGATACGAATCAATTGCGCATCACCGCTAGCATCAATGGTCAACTTGCCTGCTGGTAGTTGCTCTGCATCTAGTATGCCATCGAAACTGACTGCAAAGCGCTGCAACTTGCCCGCCGCATTTGCTTGGTTTTTGGGCGCAGTTTGCCATTCACCACTGGTTTTTAGATCACCCGTAATGATTGCTGGGTTATTAGGTAAGAAATAGCCCAAGTTAAACTGATCGAAGCGTCCATCAATGGTCCAGCCAATATTTTTGCGCAAATCGATAACGCCTTTGGCATTCACAGCCCCTGCTTCACCATTGTAATTGACTTTGCGGATGCTGATAAGATTTGGTGTACCTGCCGCATCGATAACAAGGCGTCCTTTCGGTACATCTGCCGTATCAATCTGTCCATTAAATCTTGCATCAAAGACAGATAGCTCACCATTAACGATATCGACACTGGCATCACCGCCACCTGTTATGCCAATAGTACGGCTATCTTGCGTGGCATCAAGCTGTGCCTGCAAATCCGTATTGTTTAAAGTAACAATATGGCGCTGACCACTTACGCCGCCTTTAGTAATATTCAATAGACGACCACGCGCACTGATGTTACCAGTCAAACGCTCAAGCGGTAAATCACTGCGATACTGTTTGGGCAATAGGCCATTAGTACGCGCATCAACTTGCCATGATAATGGACGGCGTTTGTTTGCCAGCTGAATTTGTCCAGTACCTGATAAATCGCCCACTATACCTGTATAGTTAAGACGGTTGATATCAATAACATTCCCAGCTTTACGCAGGCGAACATCATAGTTTCCTTTGGGTGCAGCGTTCAATTCATTGATAACTGCCTTGCCATCGACGGAGAGTCGTGACCCCTGAACAATGACATTTGCTTGTCCGCTTGGACTGTCAATGTTGCCGATATTGGGCACATTTCGACGGATGAGGTTCTCCCATCTTGCATCAATGTACCAAGGCGCAGCTTGCTTAGATTTCGCTGATGTCTTACCAGCGACTATATTGGCATTAAGGTGCTCACCATCTCGTTGACGCAAATCTGCATCAATCTGTGTATTACCAGAGGTATTCTGAAGCTGATAATGCAATGATAGTCTACCGTTAAGCTTTTGCGGTGCATACGCTTTAAAGTCGGCATATTCATTCGGAATGGCTTTACGAATATCAAAATTGCTACCAGTCGCTCGCAGTTTTGCATCAAAGCTGTTCTGCCAATCTAAAATACCCTGCAATATCAAATGACCGGCAGGAACTTCAGCATCCAAGCGATCAATACGTAACTGACTGTTTGCGATAATACCGCGACCTTGATAGTGACCAGACGGAATGTCTTTTGCTGTTAGCTCAGTATTGATTCGCAAGCGTATTTCTGAGACAACCCCCGTGGCAGTTGCTCTACCACTTTTTAGACGAATGTTCTGATCTTCGGCATAGGGAATTAAAATATCATCCCACTGCAATTTTGCCTGAAACGGCGAATCAGTATCCAGTCCTTGCACAACAAAATCACCGCTAACATCACTATCATTATAGCGGCTACGTACTTTACCGACTGTACGTTTTAGCGTTCCTGTTGCCGTAATATTGAGCGGGTCGATATAGGCTTTTTCTAAGGCACTGACTTCTGCAATGGCACTCAAGTCCAGCGGATAATCACCTTGTAAATCAATGTCACCTTGCAACGCACTGATTTTAACTATATCGCCATAGCGTAGATCACCACGTCCAACCGTCACCTTACTACCCACCCATGTCAAATCACGGGCAGCAATATCATGAACAATAATGGGGTCTTTAGTCACTTGCTTATAGATAACTTTTTTAATTTTAGCTTGATCAAAACGCAAGTTCACTGGCAACTGCAAGGTCTTATAGTCGAATGGCTCGCCTGTTGGCGGCTTATTATTGAGAATCTCAATGGTTTGTATGTCTGCATCACGCAAATGCACTTCTTTGGCAAACACGGCACGCCAACCAATCTTGACATAGGCTTTATCGATCAGTACTTCAAGATCTTCAGTCGCGTCGATATCGATGTCCGTAATCCAAATACCATCACGTAAGTTACCGCGCCCGTACTTAAACTTGATTCCTGTCTCGGCACTGATTTTGTCTAATACAAATTTGGTACCTGAATCGGTGCCTACCGCATAGAAGAAGACCGCAAACATAATCACTAATACGATTAAGATCAGCACCAGTAGCTTGAGTAAAAAAGACAGCGGATACCAACGTTTGACTGCACGAGCATCGCGCTGTGCTGGATCTTCATCTGGTGAGTTATTAGGCGGGGTATTATTTGTCAGCATGACACTCAACTACGTTAAAGAATGATTACCAGCAATTGGCACGATAAATAAAAAAACCACTAAATCCAATTATAAAGGCGAGCCAATAAAGAAATGCAGCCTGACTGGGATGCTATCTTCTGTCACCCCAGCTGCCACATCGACTCTGACCACGCCAATGGGTGATGCCCAGCGAACCCCAACACCAACACCAACTTTTGTCTCAGTATCAAAATTCTTGTCATAGGCATTACCTACATCAGTGAAAAATGCACCACGAAAGCCAGGTCTGAATTCATAATTGTACTCTGCACTACCCACTGCGAGAATCTGTCCACCAGTCAGATAACCTTTATCAATCGGAGATAAACTTTCATAGTCGTAGCCTCGGATACTCTGATCGCCACCTGCAAAGAAGCGAAGTTTATAAGGCACATCATAAAAATCATCCGCCCAAATGTAGCCTGTGTTTAGACTACCTAGTACCTGATGCTTTTTGTCTTCGCCAAAGCTATAGATACCACTGACCCCTGCACGCGCGATTGCCAAATCAGTATCACTAAAGGCGCTCTCTGTTCCAGCTTCAAGTGAGTAATACTGGCGTATACCACGCGTTGGATTGGTCGCATTATCAACACTGGTTTTATTAATACCATAGCCAAATAGCAATGCTTTTTGCTTAGGGCTAGAAGAAGTAAAACGTATGGGAAGATCGTCCAACTTAGTATCATCAACGCCTGTTTCAAGCTCATCCAAACGATAGCGCACAGAGTAGCTACTATTCCAGCCTTCTTCACGACGGATATTGCGGTTCAATGCTGCTTTTAGTGTGCGAGTAGATAGATCAAAGTTACCTTCGCCTTGATCGATTACCTCTTCTTCATACGTGAGGCGTCCTTCCAACTTGTCATTGAGTGGATGCTTCCAAGGTCGACTGGCGTAAACGCCTATATTTTTATTAATTCTTGAGACTTCAGTTTCTGCTCCCGCCTGATAACCTTGACGGTTCAATAAGTTGTAATCTATTTTTGCCGTTGCTCGTACGCCTGTATCTGTGCCATAACCAAGACCAACTTGAGCATCCCGAGGCTTACTGGAAGATACGAAAACATACAGCGGTACTTTTTTGCTTTCTAAAACATCTTGCGGGGTTTTGCGTCCTACTAGTGTTGGTGGCACAAAATTTTCATCTGCAAGAATGCTTTTTTCATCAGGGAATATTTTTTGAGCCACATTACTGATTGAATCACTGATTTTGCCTAACAGATTCTGCGCTTCTTGATCTTTTTCATCTAATACACGATCATCTGGTAAGTTGCTCAAGCGTTCTGCTTTTCGTCTAATGGCTTGCAGTTTGTCTAGTGTTTCTTCATCCGCCTCAAACTCGAGGGTAGCAATATCAGCTGGGTTCACTGTATCGCCACTGTTGGCACTAGTATCGCTTTGGCTTGCTGTGCCAACCTCATCCGAATCAACAGAAGTGCTGGTATTGTCTTGACTGATATTGCGCGAATTATTGGCTGCTGCTAAGGTTTCTGTACCATTGGTATTATCAGCATTTATAGCGACAGCGCTTGTTGTCCCATCACTATTGATATCACCATCTAGTGTTTCATTATCGGTGTTTGGCGCATTGCTAAATGCCAATGTGCTGGCTTCACTGCGTTCATTTGGCGGCAGTATTGATTCGACGTTGACCGTATTAAAGTAACGTGTGGCTGACAAATCGTTGCTGAACTTAGTCACATCTGGACGATAAAACGGATCGCCAGGCTTGAATTCAAATAGCTGCTGTAATAATGACAATTCGACAGGCAGCTTATCTGGATCTTGAGTCAGCGTGTTCGTTTCTGCATCATAGGTAAAGAACACCACATCATCAAACTCATAACGATCGCCAGTATTGTAGATTAAAGAGATATCTGCTGTATTATCAGGCAAGATAATATCGACAGACTTGTTTAACCAATATTGATCAAAATACCCATAAGTATTGCTCAGCGACTCAAGCGCAGCTTTGCTGTTTTGATACACACGATGATTAAAAATATCGCCTTCTTGTGGGGGCAGCTCTTTTTCAAACTCAATAAACTCTTTTTGTTCACGGCCTTCACCGCGAATCTCAACAATGCGACTATCCACGCGCACAGGTTCGCCCAATTCATCAATAATGACATCTATCGTATCGGCATTGGGCTGGCGTAGACGCAAGGTAACATCATAATATCCAACAGCTTTGGCAGCATCTAATGCGGTTTCACGTAACCGAGGCAAGGCGGCTGTAAAGTCGACCACTGATTGTACTGTTGTATCATCAAGCGCTGCTTTGATGTTTTTCATAGGCTGAATATCATTATCTGCCTTGACTAATTTTGATTTGCTATCCACCGTACCATCAGGCGCTGCTTGACTCATATAAATCGTGGTGTCGACGTGTGGTAATGTTATGGCACCACTATTAAACAAACGATTATAAAGGCGTTTGACGATATTTCCTCTATTACGAGCTAAAGGCTTGGGTTTGGCCGCTTGCTCGATGCTTTCGCTAATAGCCTGATCTTCTGTTTGATAATCTGGCAAGTAATCATCAGGATTTATAATATCTGATGATGAGGTGCTCTCTGCACCAGTGACATCACCTGCTGCAACGATACCTTCACTCGTTCCTTCCTCATCTCTACTACTGACAGCATCGCTTACATCGATCGGGCGCGACATAACCTCAGACGTTTCGGCTTGCTCAGCTGCTGTCTCATTTCGACCTAACGTATCGAGGTTATTAGGTATGGGCAGACTGTTCGCATCCAGTTCCGCATCTAAGCCAATTGGCGGAGTAGTATCTGCCAACGTTGCAATTGGTCCATCAAAATCACTGTCATTGCTGCTGATAGTATTGCTGTTATTGTTAAGGCTATTACTATTGTTTATATCATCAATGTCTTGTGTATTTTGTAGATCCATCGCAGCCAGCTCACGATCAATCTGCTCAGGTGTCATCATCTGATAACCCTGTTGTTGTATCGTTGCGGCTTGTTGTGCTAAATCGTCATTGGCATTGTCAGACAGATCAAGATTGCTATCCGCATTTTCTGCATAATTCATATTCGTCTGAGAGTTAGACGTGTTTGGAGACTGAGTATTTGGGTTTTGCGTGGTTTCAGTTTTTGAATCTGATTTTTTGGCACCGAGACTTTGTTCGGCGTAATCATCCAATACAGATTGCTCAATGATGCCTTGTTCTACTGCCTTCTTTAGGCGTAATGCATCTAAAGCCATATTAAGCTGATCATCCTCTTGCTCAGTGTTGCCTTCTACTAAGCTGGATGCTTTATCAGCCATGGCTTGATCAGTAATAGATTGATTATCAATTGTTGTACTATCTGTGGTATCAGCAAATGCTATAGGCACAATTCCAAAACCGACTAGGCTGGTTGCTAATGCTGTAAAAAGTGCGGAACGTCTAAAATAAATACGTGGGACATTATTATGCGTATCGTTCATCGTCTTTTGAAAATTCTCTTGATGGCTGTGGTTGCTAATATCATCCTGTGTATTGACAGTAACACGCTGCATGATTGATACGTTGCGCGATGGCGTTGAAGGCTGATGTTTCATGTTCGGTTCCTATCACCTCACGCGGCACAATATTATTAGCGACAATAATCGCCAAGTCTTACCGGTGGATAAAAGTCAAGCAGTTGATGAAAATGATGGTGACTATCTTACCTAACTTGGATAATGATAGCCTAAAAGACAGACTTTAGTCTTGTTTTGTACTTACTAAGAGTTAAAATTGGGTAATAGTGAACCTTTAGCATCACTCACACTTTATAATGCAACGATGCGAAATTTACAAATCATAACTTAGTTAATTATGAAATCATAGCATAGGCTGCATGTATTTTTTCTAAAGCCTTGCTATTATACTTCCTAATATTGACAAAACCTATGCTACATTCAAATAAGTTTTTGATAATATTGATAATTAACTTTATCTCAAAAATTATGTTTGACGTTTTTTCACTCAATCAGCCGCGACCTATCTGCAGGAACCTCCATGGCAAATCAGTTTCAACTGTTTAAGCATCGCCGTTTTAACGCTATGTTTTTTACCCAATTTTTGGGCGCGTTTAATGACAACATTTTTAAACAAGCACTCATACTGGTTCTGACCTATACCGCTGCTAGTCAGTTAGGAATGGAAGTAAGCATTTTAAATAACTTGGCCGCTATGTTATTTATTTTGCCCTATTTTTTATTTTCAGCACTGGCGGGACAAATTGCCGATAAGTTCGAAAAGTCAAAACTCACGCAATTTATTAAATTGTTGGAGTTAGTGATTATGGCAATTGCTGCGGTTGGCTTCGTTTTTGAGTGGTATGCGCTGTTATTTGTGGCGCTGTTTTTAATGGGTACACATTCGACTTTTTTTGGACCAATTAAGTACGCCTATTTGCCACAAGCGATGAAAGAAGATGAGTTAGTTGGCGCCAATGGGCTGTTTCAAATGGGTACATCGCTTGCCATTCTTTTGGGCATGATTATCGCGGGTGTGTTAACTCAGCTATCACAATCGCTATACTGGATTAGCGTCACTGTATTGATTGTCGCTGTTCTGGGTTATTTGGCTGCGCGATATATTCCTACCATGCCTGCGATGCAGCCCAATCTAAACATCAACTGGAACATCATCACCACCAGCTTATCAACGATTCGCTATTTATACTCATTGCCTTTTTTATTCTTTGTCATCCTTGGTAATAGCTGGTTTTGGTTTTATGGGGCCACATTTTTGACGCAAACCCCAGAGTTTAGCAAGGTCATTTTGCAAGGTGATGAGTCAGTGGTTATCTTCTTATTAACCCTGTTTTCTGTCGGCGTTTCAATTGGTTCACTATTGTGTAAATCATTGACCAAAAATCAGGTCAGTCTACGTCTACTGCCTTTTGGCATTGCAGGTCTCAGTATTTTCGCCATTGATTTGTATTTTTCGCTTTCAAGTCTGAATATTGATGTTAATAATAGCGCTTTACTCGGTATTCGCGATTTATTTGGACTCAATGGTAGCTGGCGTGTGTTTGCAGACCTGTTCTTTTTGGGGTTTAGTGGTGGTTTGTATATCGTACCTTTATATGCTTCTATGCAAGCATATGCCCCTAGAAGCCATCGTGCTCGTATTGTAGGTGCAAATAACATATTTAATGCCATCTTTATGGTGACCTCAGCCATTTTTGCGATTGTTATTTTGAACGCCTTGGGCTTAACATTACCGCAGCTTTTCTTAGTGACAGGCTTACTGAACATTGCCTTTGGTGCGTTTTTGTATGTCAAGCTCAACAAACACATCAAAGATGCCGTTATTCAAACAAATGATGTGGTCAGCTCATAATATTAAAGTGAGAGATGAAAAGCTTGTATCCCTGAGACATACAAATAAGCATCATTTCTGTTGCATGAGTAAATTGTGATTGTGAAGGCACTAATATTTGTGCTGAAATATTCGTGCTGATAATTTTGATTATTTGCTATAGTAAAAAATATGCCATCATGATTAGAATCATCCCAAAAAAGAAGCAGATAATTCTATTTTATTGGTGACACCTTATCGATAGAATGTATTTATATTACTTTAAGCCTTACAGTACTTTAAGCCATCAGGAGTGAATCATGGCCCCGCGTCCCTTATCCAAAATCGATCATTTATTACTTGGGGTCGACAAGGCATTACGAGCTGTCGTGCCCAATTCCAATCCTAGTACCCGTCCGTTACCTGTAAGCAGTGATGATATTCCTGAGCTTACGATCACAGAAGCACGCCATGTCGCAGGTTTGATGCGTATCAATCATACAGGCGAAGTCTGTGCGCAAGGGCTATATCATGGGCAAGCGTTTACTGCCAAAGACGAAGGCGTCAAACAAGCCATGCAACACTCAGCCGAAGAAGAAGTCGATCATCTGGTTTGGTGTGAGACTCGTCTAAATGAATTGGGCAGTCATCCCAGTGTCTTTACGCCATTATGGTATGGCATGTCCTTTGGCCTTGGAGCGGTGGCAGGCGCCATCTCTAATGAGTTCAGTTTGGGGTTTGTCGCTGAAACGGAAGCACAAGTTAGTGAACACCTGCAAGATCATATCAAGCAGTTGCCTGAACACGATCAGCGCTCAAAAGAGATACTGGCCCAGATGGACCTTGAAGAGTTGCACCATCGTGAGTTAGCACTGACAAGTGGCGGTGCAGCATTACCACCACCCGTTCGTCAGACCATGCGCTGGATGGCGAATCGCATGAAAGCCACTGCTTATCATTTGTAACGTTTAGATAGCTTTTATCGTCGTTAATACAGTAAGCACGATTAGCGATGTACAGTGTTAGCGATAAACCCCAACTTGGTTAATTCTCACCATTAACAATCCTACTACTGATAGCGTTGAGTTTAATTTGGTAGGGTATTAAAAATTTGTACGATTTTGCCTCACAGACATAACCCAATTGCCATCCCTTTGCTCAACCATGAATAATTAAGGTAACGATTTTTATGAAAGCCAACCACCAATCGACTCTCTCTAGCCGCTTGCCAGCCAAGTCACCTAAGCTTGCTACCTTGACAGCACTAGCGGCTGCTTGTGCAATGATGCTATCAGCACCTGTTAATGCTGCTGAAACGGATACCGCTGCTGTGTCTGCGACCAGTACCTCTGTACCTAGTGCTATGGACTCAAGCAAACGAGTCATTCGTCTTGCACGGCCCAACGCTACTGTCAGTGCCACCGCACCTAACACACAAACAGCCCCTCAACCAGACACATCAATGGACGCTGTAGCTACTACCATGCCGCTGAACACTTCTCAGCAAAATAGTAATCAACAAAATACCGTCCAACAGAACAGTGTCCAACAAAATAATGCACCAATGAGTAGCAGTACTACACCAAGACCAGCGACGGCTGTAGGAGTTGCCGACTCTGAATTGACAGGCAATACTACTACTCGCGTATACACGCCAAGTCCAATGGTCGCAGCGGGCATTGACCTTCGTGGCGGTCAGCTTCCTAATATTCCAACACCGCAAGTACAACTGTCTGACGTCAGCTTTGTCACTACTGTACTGATTCCTCAACAAAAGGGGCTTGGTACAGATAAACTAGATGTGAGTCTGCTTGATGCTTTCATCGCAGAAGCGTCACCCAATGCGCGTCATTACCCACCAAACTTTCCTAATCGCACCCAGCGCTATAATACTCGTGAAAAAATTAAAGTATTGACTGAGTGGATCGAGCCTTATGCCCAATCGCCAAATGCTTCTTACGATGTCTTGCTTCGTGCTGCCAAACTAAACGGTATGGGACGTAACCTAGATTTAGGCTCGGATTACACCATACGTGGCGGAAAATATGTTGATCGCGCTATCAAAATTCAACCTGATAGTGGTGAAGCTAACTTTTTATACGGCATGATGTTGTCAGAAGGCGGTGGATTCAAAGAAGGACAAAAGTATCTGGATAAAGCGGTTTCTTTAGGCTACACAGAAGCAGAGCAAAGCTTGGCACAGTCAGATGTACTAAGTGATCGTCGTGATAATGCATTGCAGCGTTTGCGTCGTCTTGCTGGAGAAAATCCAAACAATACCATCATTCCTCAACAAATTAAGCTGGTAGAGGAAGGTAAGTTCTATATTTGGGATATTCCTGCTCCTGACATCAATGTTAAACCAAATGTCTGATAATCCTATATAATCTAGGCTTGATATTGAGCGCCATTATTTTATGTCGATAGTAAGTTGATATAAAACGATGGTGCTTTTTTATGACTGTAAAATCCCCTTTCGTCTATATTTTCTTTACTTATTCCTTTATTTTTATACATATTATATTTGATTATCTAAATTCAAATAATAACAATAATTTGACTGTCTACTCTAAAAAATAGAATTAAGTTATCAAGCTTAAATAAAATAGTTTAATTCTAGAAGTTACGCTACACTCATTCTTATCATTATCTTGTGAAGTAATCGCATCCTCATGACTGACGTTTATTGGACTGACCTATGACTTTCGTTCGCTCTATCAAAAATATGGTGGCGCACACTAATAAGCAGCCTCTAACCATCATGTCAGTCGCTTTGATAGCCGTGGTCGCGCTTTTGCCTGCCTGTAGCACGGTGTCAGTGAATAAACAAACATCAGCGAAGACCATCACCGCACAGCGCGGCAATATTGTCACAGGTAAAAATCTAAGCAGTGACACAGCCTCAGCATTATTATCAGCAGGTCTCAATGAACAAGCCTGTATGCAGCAATTTGACTTATGCTTGACTCAGCTTACCGATAGTATTCTAAATCAACACTACCGCTCTGCCCTAGCGATTTTTGCAGAACTACATTATGCAAAAGCACGTCAGCTTGCCGACTCTCAGGATTGTCGCAATGCGCTTGCTCGTCCCCCGCTCGACCCTTATTATGCCAATGCTCCTTTGAGCGAAGCTGAATCTCAGTCTCAAGAACAGAACACCAGTCGCTGTGTGACCGATTATCAAGCTCGTCTATTTGACGCCATCAAGTCAAGTTATACCTATTTGTTTTATGACAGTTTGACACATGACTTTGAAGGCGCTGACCAAGAAAAGAATGCCTATACGCCAAACCGTATTCCAAGTGATATCGACATTCAAACCCAAGATATCTATAACGCTGCCAGTAACGATGTTATTACCCAGCTTTATCGATCGACCAACGGCTCAGAGAAGCGAATGGGTGATGTTAAGGTAGACTACCTACCAACAACCGCCACCAATCTTATTAATGATAAACAAGCCGCTATCGCCAATCCTTCTCCGCTAAAAGGAAAGACGGTTGATCAAGTCAAAGTCATGAAAGTGCAAGTTGATGACTATGATCTTGGTATCTATTTGCCAAACGAAAATAACTATCTACAGAATGCACACAAGCAAACCTCTGCTTTAGCAGACCTAGTATCCACTTATGAGTTACGCCTCTCAGGCCTTAACTCCATTAGCAAGCGTCCAGGATTGGGTATCAGCTTAGTGGCGTCATTAGACGATCGCTATACCACGACGATCCGTCAGCTATTGGTATCCTCATTATCAGGTCGATTGGCGAATGAAAAGAGTGATAGCAACGTAGACAACGCTGATCCAAGCACACGCATCTATCCTACAGGACACTTATTATTAACTGGATTGATTCAGCCAAGTGGTGATAGCGTGCTGGAGGTGTTAAGCAGTCGCAAGCTTGATATTCACTTATATAACCCGTACCGAAGTGAAAGCGTTAACCTTTTAAATAACGATTATCCTCTAGCGGCTAACTTCTCTGCTGGTTATGGCTTGTGGCTGTCTGAAAATCAGCTGGATGGCGTCGGCTATTTAAACTTGATAACGCGTCAACCCGAAGAAAGGCTGCCCAAACTCTTCATGCTTGAGCCTTATGATCCTGACAAGCGCGTGTTAATTATGCTACATGGATTGGCCTCTAGTCCGGCGACATGGGTGAACCTGACCAACGATATTCTGAATGATGACAAACTGCGTGATAACTACCAAGTTTGGCAGATATTTTATCCAACCAATCTGCCCATTTTGGAAAACCGTTATCAAATTCAGCGTTTGATTGAAACTACTTATCAGCAAACTGACCCTAAAAGCCAAAATCGTGCTAGCGAAAATAGCGTCATCATCAGTCATAGTATGGGTGCTCTTATCGCTCGTATGATGCTCTCCGATGACAACTTAGCCAACAACTTAGATAAGTTGGATGACGAAGACTTATTGTCTGGTAGCGAAAAACGAAGGGTTCGCGATGCTCTCAAAGCGTCCTTTACAGAAAACAAGCTACAAGAGCGGTTTGAGCTTAAAGCATTACCGCAAGTGGACACAGCTGTCTTTTTATCCGCGCCTTTTCGCGGCACCGATTATGCAGATCGTTGGTTTACACGGGCGCTACGTCGCATTGTCTATCTACCCGTCGGCTTGGTAAAAACGGTCACGGATAACTTGGCCACGATTGCGACTCAGGGTGAATTGGCACAAAACCCACTGGGTGCTTTGTACTTACAAAATGGTGCCAGCCAGCTGAGCGATAAGTCATCCTTTATACAATTGACTAAAGACATTGCTATCAACGATCGCGTCACCTATCATTCAATTATTGCCAATAATGATGTCGATATCACTCAAGGCTTGGCGCAAATGCAGCCAAACGGTGCAAAAGTAGATCTGTCACAAGCGGTAGAAGAAGATCCAACCGATGATACAAATAATGCTGCCAATACCTCAGCAATACCTGCTGAGCCTCTTGTGGCTGCCGTCACGGTCAATAGCGATATAAGCCAGGCATTGACTGAACGCTTGTCAGACGGCATTGTCCCTTATACCAGTGCGCATCTAGAAGGGGCAACTTCTGAGACTATTATTAGTGGTGGTCATAGTATTCAAACCAATCCACAAACCATTTTGACCTTGAGACGCATTTTGCATAAGCAATTACAAGAATAGCGGCAATCTGTATTACATCGTCGATTATTCACAATGATTTAACTCTAGCAACTTATTAAAAAATAAGAGAGCCAGACTATAAAGCATGTCATGTGAATATTATTTTAAAGAATTGTTCTAGCGAAACCGTATTTTATCTAAGAAAAAATCGTTATGAATATTAAAATAGTTGGTGATGATGTACGAATATCACTTCGTGATCAGTTATAGACATTTTTGACCATACCGTCTATTTAATAACCCCTTGTTATTGAATGGTATTTATTCAAGTTTTTGAGGATGATTTTAGTATTTTTAGATGACTGTTAGGTATGTAACTATGACATAGCTTAGCTTGCGTGTATATCTAGGTAAGCGCATAATATATCTCTAACACACGACAGCAAGATATTAATCCGTACGACAATACATTAATTTATAAGGATGTAAGTTATTCAATCCAACTAAACAGTTGTTAGCCTAGCTGCACTTTGTCTCTAATGTTGCTCGCTAGCCGACACTGAGCTACTGCCGTAATACTTGTCATTTTAGTCTACAGACAATTACGGACAGTTACTTAAGCGTTTTATGGAAGCTAGCGCTGTTCAGGTAACAGATAAGGGTAACCATTTATGTTCGCTACGTTTATGATTGACCAGCTTGATGCGCTCTTACTCGCACGCATCCAGTTCGCTTTCGTTATCTCATTCCATATCGTCTTTCCCGCTTTTTCCATCGGACTTGCCAGCTGGCTTACGGTGCTTGAATACCGTTGGTTGAAAACTGGCGATCCTATTTATGCTGAAGTCTATAAACACTGGGTAAAAATATTTGCCGTGGTGTTTGGTTTAGGTGTGGTATCGGGCGTGGTCATGTCATACCAGTTCGGCACCAACTGGGCTGTATTTTCTGATAAAGCGGGGAACGTCTTAGGTCCACTACTTGCCTATGAAGTGTTGACTGCGTTTTTCTTGGAAGCTTCTTTCCTCGGCATTATGCTATTCGGTTGGGGCCGCGTTAGTAAGCGCATGCATTTTGCCTCAACTGCCATTGTCGCTGTTGGTACGCTGATTTCAGGATTTTGGATTTTGGCTGCCAATAGCTTTATGCAAACACCGCAAGGTTTCATGATGGGCGCAGATGGGTTGCTATACCCTACTGACTGGCTTGAAATCATATTTAACCCGTCATTTCCTTACCGCTACGCTCATATGATGACAGCCGCATTCTTAACGACCGCCTTTGTCGTTGGTGGTATCGGTGCTTACTATCTTCAATCTAAAAAACACACTGAGCACCGTCGTCATGGTCGTATCATGCTAGGTATGGCGATGATTATGGCAATTTTTGTGGCACCGGCTCAAGTACTCATCGGCGATGAGCATGGTCTAAATACATTAGAGCATCAACCTGCCAAAGTGGCAGCAATGGAAGGTATTTGGGAGGATGAGCGCGGAGCTGCTTTGCGTGTATTCGCTATTCCTGATCAGGAAAACCAAACCAATAAATATGAAGTAAAAATTCCTTATGTGACTGGCTTGATTCTTACCCATTCACTAGATGGCGAAGTTAAAGGCCTAAAAAACTGGGCACCTGAAGATCAACCTGTCGTTATTGTTGTCTTTTGGGCATTTCGTATCATGGTTGCTATTGGTATGTTAATGGTACTTGTCGGCTTATTTAGTCTCTATAAATACTTTAAGAAGCAGCAATTTAGTCCTGAGAGTGTATGGTTCCACCGTGCATGGATGATGATGACGCCGCTTGGGTTTGTCGCTATATTGGCAGGCTGGTTTGTGACTGAAACAGGTCGTCAACCGTGGACAGTATATGGCGTTATTCGTACCGCTGAAAGTATGTCGCCAGTCGCTGCACAGCAAGTGGCGACGACGCTCATTGGCTTTATCATATTGTATATTTTTGTATTTGGCGCTGGCAGCTTTTATATTTTGCGACTGATTGCGCAAGGGCCTAAGCCTTATGAAGATCCATCAGAAGATAACTTCTATGAGCATTCTGTCACAGAAGCGCAAGGTCGGGCTTTGAGCGGTGATAAAAATGCAGGCGAAAATACCAAAGACAATGATGAAGACATGAGTAAGCCTGCTGATGATGTCGATGATGGAGGGTTACGCTAATGTTTAACTTCGGTGATGTATTAGACTTACCCTTAATTTGGGGCGGACTTATCGTCCTTGCTGTTTTTATTTATGTACTGCTCGATGGCTTTGATTTGGGCTGCGGTATTTTGTTTCCATTTGCAGGTTCTGATAAAAACCGCAGCCGCATGATGAACTCAATCGCTCCATTTTGGGATGGTAATGAAACGTGGTTGGTATTGGGCGGGGGTGGTTTATTTGCCGCCTTCCCAGTTGCTTACGGTATCATCATGACGGGGCTTTATTTGCCCGTGACTGCTATGCTGTTTGGACTCATTATGCGCGGCGTCGCGTTTGAGTTCCGGTTTAAATCATCAGCACGTCGTCATGTGTGGGATACTTTCTTTTTTGTCGGTTCGGTCATTGCGACGTTCTCTCAAGGGATTATGCTTGGAGCGCTAGTACAAGGATTAGAAGCCAGTAACCGTCTCTATACAGGTGGTCCATTTGACTGGTTGACACCTTTCTCTATCGTTTGTGGGTTTGCGATGATTATCGGCTATGCGCTGCTTGGCTCGACATGGCTCATCATAAAAACTGAGCATACATTGCAAGTTTGGGCACGTAAAGTATCAGGTTGGCTGCTTTCTGCCTTAGTAGTAGCCATGATTGTCGTGACTGCGTTCATGTATTTTTCAGACATTGATGCACTCGAAGGCTGGTTTATGTTGCCAAGTATTTTATATCTTGCACCGATGCCTGTTATTGCGTTGCTGTTATTTTTCCTAATGCGTAAAGACTTAAAAACGGAACGTGAGTATCGTCCTTTCTTATTGACTGTAGCATTATTTTTGATGGGCTATATTGGGGTTTGTTTTGCCATATTCCCTTATATCGTACCGTATCAAATGACCATTTATGATGCTGCGGCGGCTGATACGTCGTTGTCCTTTATGTTAATTGGCGCGGTCATTATGCTACCGATTATTTTGAGTTATACCGCTTTTGCTTATTATACGTTTAAGGGTAAAACAGATCACAACCCAATGTATTAATCGTAAATAGCAACTTATGACAGGTCAGACTGATACTGTGGTTATTACTACTGATGTAGGATAACCACAGTTCATGAGCTAATCAGGAGTTTTTATGAAAAAGCTTAGTAAAAAACAGTCACAATGGTTATGGTTTTTTGGTTTATATGTGGCAGGATTTTTGGTTGTTTTTATATTTGCCCAAATAATCAAGTTAGCAATGGGCGTTTGATGCCAATTGCTAAAACCATAAAAAAGCAGCGTCGAGAAATCAACGCTGCTTTTTTTATGGGTCTATTTTTATTTGATAGTGGGTTTATGCGCCCAAATGATTGTCAGCGCCTTTACTGTCAATGAACTCATTTACCTGTGTCAGGCGTTCGGGCGTACCGACATCGATCCAATTATCAGTAATGACTTCAGCAGTGATTTGGAATTTTATCATTGCCTGTCTTAATAAAGGCCCTAATGCTGCTGGCTGTCCTGACACCAAACCATCCATCAATCTGGGAGAGATGACACTGATACCAGCAAATGTATATTTGTCTGCGTCACCAATTGCTTGTTCGCTGGCCAGACCGTTATTAATTGCAAAATCGCCACCATTATTGTGCTCAGGATTGTCAATCAACAATAAATGCGCTTGTTGGTCAGCACTCAATGCATAATCTCGTAACTGGCCAAAATCATACGTCGTCCAAATGTCAGAATTGACTAAGATAAAGGGCTCATCTCTTAACTGACCTGCTTGCAATGCTTGAAAAATACCACCTGCTGTCTCAAGCGGTTCATCTTCTTCAACGGACCAATGTAGGTTGACGCCATATTGAGAGCCATCGCCCAATGTATCCATTAACTTATCAGCAAGCCATGACGCATTGATAGTAATATCAGTGATGCCTGCTGCATGCAACGCTTTGATATGCCAAACAATAAGCGGCTGCCCACCCACTTCAACCAATGGCTTTGGGGTTTCAAGCGTTAATGGACGTAGGCGTGTCCCCTTACCCGCAGCCAAAATCATTGCTTGGGTAATCTTAGAGGTAGATGACATTGACATGCATATTCCTTTTAATCGTATTATGTAAATTCTTGATCTAAATATTCAGCCACAGCTCATGAGTAGTCTGTATTTATCAGTGTCGATTTATCAATACTTATATTGCCGCACTCATATCGCAGAAAATGTGTCTTGATAAGCAGGCAAGACAACACTTTGTAGCCATTGGTTAAAAGGGATAACGGCTTGCTGAATGTCAGCGTTGCCATGCTTAGCCAACCAGTTTAACTCGGTGATCAAATCACGCATGACTTTAGGAATGTCAGATAGATAGCGATCTTTGCCATCGCGCTCAGACAAGCGGATAAATATTCCCAGCACTTTTAGATGACGCTGCACACCCATGATATTCACATCACTTTCAAACTGCTCAACACTATCTGCTGTGGTGAGCGCTGCTTGCTTTTGTAACTGCCAAAAATCGCTAATCCATTCAGATATTTGAGGCTCTGACCACTCAACATAAGCATCTCGTATCAATGACACCAAATCATAAGTATAAGCACCTATGACCGCATCTTGAAAATCGATCACACCCAAGCGTGAGTGATCCGCTTGGTCTTGCATAAGATTGCGACTGTGATAATCACGGTGGACGATAACTTGAGGCTGGCGCAAAATTTGTTTTATCAGTGCCGCTTTTAGATTGTCCCACAATGTTTTATCAAGGGCTACACCAATGTAAGGTATAAACCAATCACTAAATAGATCCATCTCGCGATTTAGTAGTTCCTCATCATAATCTGGCAATTGATGTTGAGCCTTTGCAGTCTCAACCGGAACAGTTTGAAGCGCGACCAATGTCTGCATTGCCAGCTGATAATGCTTATCAATCTGAGCAGGCACTGCACCGACAAGTAAATGGGCAAACTCTACCGCGCCAAAATCTTGTAATACTAAAAAGCCTTTTTCTACATCTTGTGCGATGAGCGTGGGTACATTGATCGCTGGGGACATCAATTTGGCAACATTGATGAACTGGCGCATGGCGTCTTGTTCATCAGCAGAATCCATAACAATATAACGCGATGCTGTCGTATCACTGCCCTCTAACAGCTGAAGACGATGATACTGACGCGCGCTAGCATCACCTGGCAAACTGTCAAGATTGAATGTTTTGCCAGCAAATACTTGCTGCAACCAGTGCTCTAAATGCTGAAGGCGATTGTTTGTAATGGTCATAGTCATGTTAGGCTCTAAAATTATTGGGTCAGTCATAAAAGGTATTAAAAGTTAAATATGCGTCGTAAACAATTAAAGTAGTGATAAGTCGCACCAATACTTGCTAAAATAGTAACGTCTTGAGCCACAACAGATGCTGTAACAGTCATATTGATATATCATTCAGTATCTAGCGCTGAGCATTCTCTCAGTGACCATTTAAAAAATAGCCAGTCTATACGATAAATTTTGGTAAATAGTGTAGCTGATTTGGTTTTTTTTGACTATGATTAGTCGTCATTATATGTA
>ENA-UOXB01000332-UOXB01000332.1-bioreactor-metagenome-genome-assembly--contig:-NODE-332-length-38649-cov-9.089936_pt1 | contig 38649 bp, 35 predicted proteins | sample MGYA00238158_ERZ761615 | MGnify/ENA primary metagenome ERZ761615 (study PRJEB28904, sample SAMN06267902) | bioreactor metagenome | isolation source: Joint BioEnergy Institute, California, USA | place...
ATGCGTTCCTTGAGGGCTTGCTGAAGTGCTTGGAGGCGGGCGCTGCGATCTGACATGAGAACTACCTGAGCAAAGCGGGAACAAAGGTGCGCGATGATAGCAAAGCTGCAGGGTTCTGGAGCGGGTGGACGGTTTCCATGAATTTCATTCATGTTGCTGAAGCCGCCGTCTCGTTAGAATTGCCAGCATCGCAACCAAGGACGTGGTCATGTTCAAGCCCGCTGCATTGTTGTTCCTATCCTTCGCAGCTGGCCTGGCCCGCGCCGAAGCAATTTCCTACATAGATGACGTCCAGCCCATCCTCACCCACAAGTGCGTGGCGTGCCATACCTGCTATGACGCGCCGTGCCAGCTCAATCTCGGTGGTGGCGAGGGCATCCTGCGTGGCGCCAGCAAGCAACTGGTTTACGACGGTACACGCACCAAGGCACAAGCCACCACGCGCCTGTACCTGGATGCGCAAGGCGAGGCGGCCTGGCGTAAACGCGACTTTCACTCGGTGCTCGATGGCGAGAGCGGCCAGGCTGCCCTGATCAAGCGCATGCTTGAGCTTGGGCGCAGCCAGCCGCTGGAACCCAATGCCAAGCTGCCCGACAACCTGGACATCGCCATCACTCGCAGCAATAGCTGCCCAACACCGGTCGAGTTCGCCGCCTATGCGCAGAAGAATCCTCACGGCGGTATGCCGTTCGCCGTGACCGGCTTGAGCGATGACGAATACGCCACTCTGGAGCAGTGGCTGGCGCAGGGTTCGCCGGTCGCCGAGCAGGCGCTCAAGCCCAGCGCGGTCGAATTGCGCCAAGTCGAGCAGTGGGAACGTTTCCTCAACGCTCCCGGTGCGCGACAGGACCTGGTATCACGCTGGCTTTATGAGCACCTGTTCCTGGCGCATCTGCACTTCGAGGGTGGTGAGCCTGGGCACTTTTTCCAGATGGTGCGCTCGCGTACCCCGAGCGGCAAACCCATTGACCCCATCGCCACGCGCCGGCCGAATGACGATCCGGGTTCCGAGTTCTACTACCGCCTGTGGCCGATCCAGGGCGTGATCGTGCACAAGACGCACATCACCTATCCGCTGGGCGAGGACAAGCTGGCACGGGTCAAGGAGCTGTTCTTCGGTGAGGAGTGGGGGCTCGATGCGGTGCCGGGTTATGGCGCGCAACGCCGTGCCAACCCGTTCGAAACCTTCGCCGCGATTCCGGCGCAGGCTCGTTATCAATTCATGCTCGATAACGCCGAATACTTCGTGCGTACCTTTATCCGTGGCCCGGTGTGCCGCGGGCAGATCGCCACTGACGTGATTCGCGACAACTTCTGGGCGTTGTTCCAGGCACCGGAACATGACCTCTACATCACCAATGCCGAGTATCAACGCGAGGCCACGCCACTGCTGGCGATGCCCGGCCAGTTCGACGACATTGGCGATCTGCTGGGCCTGTGGCGCAACTATCGCGACAAGCGCAACGACTACGAGAACCTGCGCAGGGATGCCTACGCCGATGCACCACCTGCTGATTGGGCTCATATCTGGAGTGGCAATGACAATGCGTTGCTGTCGATCTTCCGTCAGCACGATAGCGCATCGGTGCGCAAAGGCCTGCTGGGGGAGGTTCCGCAAACCATCTGGTGGCTGGATTACCCGCTGCTGGAACGCACCTACTACCAATTGGTGGTCAACTTCGACGTGTTCGGCAATGTCTCACATCAGGCGCAAACCCGTCTGTACTTCGACCTGATCCGTAACGGCGCCGAGGTGAACTTCCTGCGCCTGTTGCCGGCCCGTTCGCGCGAGACCTACCTGGACGACTGGTATCAGAACAGCGGCAAGCTGAAGATGTTGCTGGATTACACTTCGGTCGATCACCGCTCGCCGAGCGCCCTTGGCCTGACGGGCAAGGATCCGAAGAAGCAGTTCGCCGAACAGTTGCTGCAGCGCTATGCCACGCTCAATGCGCGGCCTGATCCGATCAACCGCTGCCTGGGAGCGCACTGTTATCGCAACGGTCTGCCCAAGGAACTGCAGCATGCCGAGCAGTCACTGTCGCGCCTGGCCAGTCGTCCGGCAGGGGGCTTGCGGGTGATCGACCAGTTGCCGGAGGCGACCATGCTGCGGGTGGAGCTGAGCGATGGTTCGCGCGAGATCTACAGCCTGCTGCGCAACCGTGCGCACAGCAACGTGGCCTTCATGCTGGGTGAGGAGCTGCGTTATCAGCCTCGCCTCGACACCCTGACCATCTATCCGGAAGTTCTGAGCAGCTATCCGAACTTCATGTTCAACGTGAAGGTCGGTGAGGTGGACACCTTCGTCAAGCAGATGGAGGGCGTCAGTGACGCCAAGTCCTTCGAGTCTATCGTCGAGCGCTGGGGCGTGCGCCGCAGTCATCCCGAGTTCTGGCGCTATTTCCATGATCTGGCCGAGCGTATCCGTGAAACCCAGCCGCTGGAAGCGGGGGTGCTGGACATGAACCGCTACCAGAATCTGTAGTGGAGCGCTGAAAGCAGTGCGCGGCTGGCACTGATGTCTGCCGCGTTGCATGCAGCCCGTCGTTCGCCGTTTCTTCCGCCGACCTTTCTCCCACCGTTGCGGTCGGACCCTGTGGTTGCCTGAACAAGGCAGCCCGGTGTCGAGTTCGGCGAAAGGGGGAATGGCGGTTTCATGCTGGTTTCAGTGCAGGCTTTACGGGCATTGGCGGCCTGGGTTGTAGTCTTTCATCACGTCATGCAGGTTTTCTTCAATTTTCAGGCGGACAGCTTCGTCGGTCGGCTGTTCGCCGAAAGAGGTGCGGTTGGCGTCGACATCTTCTTCGTCATCAGCGGGTTGGTGATCTATCTGTCCACCCAGGGCAAGACGGTCACGCCCTGGCGCTTCATGCTCAATCGTGTGCTGCGCATTGTCCCTGCTTACTGGCTCTACTCGTTGATCGCGGCCTTGATCATCGCCTTTGCCAATCCGGTGATGCCCGTGCAGGAATTCGATCTGCATCATCTCCTGCTCTCGCTGTTCTTCATCCCTGCGGAGAATCCCGCGGGCTTCGGTCTTTACCCGACGCTCAACGTCGGTTGGACGCTGAATTACGAGATGTTCTTCTATCTGCTGTTCGCAATGGCTTTCATGGTCACCGAGCGTCTGCGTCTGCTGTTCATCGTCCTCGCCCTGGCGGCGTTCAGCTTGCTGGCAACCCAGCCGTGGATGAGCGATTTCTACCGCAACAGCATCGTTTACGAATTCATCTTCGGCATGCTTCTGGGCGTTCTCTACAAGCGGGGCTGGATTCGCCACGGCCTGTGGCTGCCACTATTGGTCATCACAGCTTCGCTGCTGGCCATTTATCACTTCGATAACTCCATGCGCCTGCTGCATTGGGGATTGCCAAGCGCATTGATCGTCGCTGCCTGTATCGCCATGGAGCCCTGGTTCAAGGGCAATCGGCTGCTGAGCCATCTAGGCGACTCTTCCTACTCGGTCTACCTGCTGCACGTGATCGTTCTCTCCCTTGGCTGGTATCTACAGGCCCGTCTCGATCTCTCGCCTGCGGTCGTCATCGCTGCCTGCGTGCCGGTAATCGCCCTGGCTGCCTGGGGCAGTTATGAGCTGATCGAAAAGCGTTTCGTCGCTCACGCCAAAGTCTGGGTCGGGCAGCGAGCAGACCGTGGAGGGCTGCAGTCGCTATCCTGAGTAAATTAGTAGGTCTATGTTCAGATCGTCACTTGGCGTACAATCCGCCACATGACCGTGAGGAGTTGCCATGAGTGCCATCACCATTACCCAAGCTGCCGAAGACTACCTGGCCGAGCTGCTGAGCAAGCAGGACACCCCGGGTATCGGCATCCGCGTTTTCATCACCCAACCAGGTACGCCTTATGCAGAAACCTGCATTGCGTACTGCAAGCCGGGTGAACAGAAGCCTGAAGACACCGCCGTTGGCCTGGCCAGTTTCACTGCCTGGATCGATGGTATCAGCGAGCCTTTCCTGGAAGATGCTGTCGTCGACTACGCGACCGACCGCATGGGTGGTCAGCTGACCATCAAGGCGCCGAACGCCAAGGTGCCGATGGTCAATGAGGACAGCCCGCTCAACGAACGCATCAACTACTACCTGCAGACCGAGATCAACCCCGGCCTTGCCAGCCATGGCGGTCAGGTGAGCCTGGTCGACGTGGTCGACGAAGGGATCGCCGTGCTGCAGTTCGGTGGTGGTTGCCAGGGTTGTGGTCAGGCCGACTACACCCTGAAGGAAGGTATCGAGAAAACCCTCCTCGAGCGTATCCCCGAACTCAAGGGTGTGCGTGACGTGACCGACCACAGCAATCGCGAAAACGCCTACTACTGATAGGCGCAGCGCACATGCAAAGGGGCGACCGAGAGGTCGCCCCTTTGCATTTCAGGTTTTGTGTACGCGCTTGCTGGAAGCCGGGAACCGTTCGAGTTTGTCCGCAGGGCGGATCGGTCGCTTCACCAGTTCGCCGCCGCAGTTAGGGCAGCGTAGCGCCAGAACCGACTCGGCGCAGGAGCGGCAGAAGGTGCACTCGAAGGAACAGATCAATGCGTCGGAACTGGCTGCCGGCAGATCGCAGTCGCAGTTCTCGCAGTTGGGGCGTAGTTCAAGCATGGCTCTAGACTCTGCGCAGTAGGGGATTGCAGCAGTCTGCAGTCTCTCCTGGCACAAGCGCAACGAGGTAAAGCGTGCTCCCCATAACGAGCCCGGGGCGCACAAGGCGCCCCGGGAAAGACTTACTCCGGCATGCTCCATGGCGCCAGGTCGAAGCCCTGGCTGCGCAGTTCATCACGGGAGTTCTGCAGCGCATCTTCCAGTTGTTGCGGGTCGGTGTAGGTCGCGCTGGACAGTTGACGACCGAGCAGGCGAGTGCTGGTGCGGTCGACGACGCTGATATTGACGATGCCGGTGCCGTCCTGCGGAGCCCAAGCCACGCACTGGAACGGGCGGAAGGCACGATCGGCAATCAGCAAGGCTTCGTTGAAACGCAGCGGTGTGTTCATGGGTTCGGTTTCTCCGAGTGGATCCCAACAATTAATTGCGGCCAGCTTGTTGGCCTTACATTGTTGTTGATGAACTCAGCGAACCCATAAGTCACACATTGCTGAAAAAAGTTTTATTGCTGTGCAAAGTGCCTCAGTAAAAACTTCTGGCGTCTTGCGCGATTACAACTTTCTACTGTGAAAGTTCCGCCTCCGCTTCCTCTAAGGCCGGCTGCAGCTCAGGTACAGCGGGGGCTGGGGCGTTACGTTGATGGCGGTAGGCGCTCACCGCTTCATATACCGACTTGCGCAAACGGTTTATGCCGCCGATAGGACGGTGCTCGGGTAGCGCATGCCAGGGATTGAAGGACAAATTGTCGCAGAAGAGATTTTGTTCGCGGCTGTCGAAGTCCTGCGGCTGCACGGTAATACGCGCGACGCTTTCAAAGGGCGATATCTTTTCGCTCCATTCCACTGTCGGATCTTCGATGGGCATGTAGTACTGCGCGTCCTGTTTTTGCACCTGAAGTTCGAAGCACGCCGGTGCGCGATCCAGAGACAGTTGCTGGTAAAGCGCATTGCGCAGGAAGTTGGGCAAATCGGTGTTCTGTTCCGGCAACTCATAGGGTGGGCAGTTCTGCGGAGCCGGTATCACACGGTACTTGATGTTCAGCTCACCGAGCTTGAACGGAGCGATGGAGTTGTAGGTGGTAGCCACCGGGCTTTCCGGCGCAGGCGCCAGGGTCTTCAGGGCGATGATCAGGTGACGTGCTTCCCAGGTGCGCGGGTCCCAGCTGGGAAAGAAGGCAAGGGCCTTCTTGCCATCGGCCTGGGCGGCGAAGTTGGTACGGTATTCAGCCACGTCGCGCACGAAGAAGGCCGGATGATTGAACATCACGAAATCCTGCTCTGTGGCATGTGCCGGACTTTTCATGAGTTTCTCACCAGGCACGTCGAGCAGCTTGATGGCCATGCCACGGGCATCGCGGGCGCGATCGAATTGCGGATAGGCGTTGCCGTTGGAGAGGCGCATCCAGGCTTGCCAGGTATGCCCCGGTTCACTGAACACACCTTGGCGCAATGACTCGTCCAGCGTATCCAGCACCTGTACCTCGGCCCTGACGCAGCCGTGTGCCTTGGCATGGGCGTCGCGCAACACGCGAGTATTGTCACGGTGCTGCTCGACGATGCGCACCGCATCTTCGATGATCAGCCGGCTCAGTGCGGCTTCATCCGGAGCGATTTCTTCTTGAGTGGAAACCGGGCCGGAGAACTTCCAGGCGTAATAGGCCTCGCCCAATCCCCAGCCAACCAGGCCGAGCAGCGCGACGGTGAGCAGCAGTTTGCCGAGCAGGCGACCGAGCCAGAGCCAGAAGCGTTTCAACATCGTTGCAATCCTTGTTCTAGGTGTCGGTTGACATCAGCCTTCGCAGCTCGGACCGGGTGTCCAGGGGCGTACGGGCATATCGCTGAGCTGGGCTTCCAGTTCGGTATTGCCGAGCACCTTGAGGTACTCGATCAGTGCCAGACGCTCGTCCGGCGACAGGGCACGGCCGATCACGCCTTCCTGGCGGCAGCCGTCGCGGAATTCATGGCCGCCGTTGCCATTGCCGGTGACCCGGGTGTCGAGCAAGAAACCGCCCTTGAACTCTTCACTGCGGTAGCCCACCCGTACCGGATCGTATTCGAAGTTGCCGACCCAGAACTGGGCCTGCCGCTCGTAAACGGGGGAGAGCAACTCGAACAGGTTGGGTACCGAGCCGTTATGCAGGAAGGGAGGGGTGGCCCAGATGCCGTCCAGCGGGCGCGCCTTGTACCCGCGCTTCTCCTGAACACCGATGGGCAGGCCATAGCCGTCCATTTCCTGGCGTTGGCGCGGCCCGATGCCCGCGTCCTGATAGGCGCGGTTTTCCACGTAGGCAGTGATGTAGGCCAGGGCCTTGGCGCTGGAAATGCTCTTGAAGTCGACGTCGTCGAGGCTGGCGCCGTACAACCTTACATCCAGCTTCGACAGTTCGGCCTTGGTCCAGCCCAGGCGGCTGATGTCGAAACGATGGTCGGCGATATTGTCGGCAGTGGTTGGATCGGTACCGACGATGCTGACCGGCACCACGCGCATTTTCCACTCGGGATCGCGTGACGGAGCCAGGCGCTCGTCCCGCGGTTTGGGATCAGGCGCGTGGCAGTAGGCGCAGTTTTCCGTGTAGAGGGCCTTGCCGCGACTGGCCAGGGGCAGATCCACCGCGCCAAAAATAGCTTGCGGCCACTTTGGTGGCTGCAGCCGTTTCAGGGTTTCCTCGAGGGTATACAGGTCGTGCAGGCGCACGCTGGAAGCGTAACGATCCGCCTCGGCGACGCCTTTGCCGTGTTCGTCGAGCAGGTGCAGGCTGGCTCCGACACCAAGGGCCTCGCCGACGTTGCGGGCCATCGGCTGCATGGCCGAGCCATTCCATTGCACCCAGTCGAACTTCCAGATGTCCCAGAGATGTGGGTAGCTCACCGGGGCATCGGCGATGCGGTAGTTGCTGTCGTCCAGGTCGTCGCCGAATACGGTGTTGGCGATACGGCCGAACGCATCGGTGCGACCAAAGCCTTCTTCGGTTGGGTAAAGGCCACGATGCCAGTCGTTGAATGCAGTCGCCAGCAGGCGGTCGAGCACCTGTTTGAATTCCTCGCGCAACTGATCACGGCGTTGCGGGTACTGCTCGCCCAGGACTTGTTGAGCGAAACGACGGAATTTCAGCGGGTTGTAGTAAGTGAACGCCATGCTCATGCCCAGCGCCTGGCCGAAGCCACCGCCGCGCAGGGTGGGGACGGTGGAGGCCAGCGAATGCAGGGCGGCGCCGCCGTCGATGCGCACAGCCTGGCCCTTGTAGCGCAGTTCACCGGTGTGGCAGGCGGCGCAGCTGATGTCCAGAAAGTGCTCACCGCTCTCGCTGTCCTGATGGCGGGTAAAGCCCACCGGCAGATTGCCGGGGTTGAGCGCACTAGGCTGCTGCTTGGGATCGGTGAGAAAGCCGAAACGGGCCAGGTAATCGAGGCGGGCGAACTTTTCCGTGCCGAATGGCATTTCCAGCGCATTGAACCAGTCGTAGCGCAGGCCTTTAACCGTGGTGCCTTGCGGCGTGTAGTAATAGGTCTGGCGCTGCTCGTCGCTCCACTGCTGCAGATAATGCAATTGCTCGGGCTGCTGGTAGGTCGGCAGGTTGGGGTTGGCCACGTAGTACAACACCACCGCCAGGCCGATCAGCGCCAGCAGAATAACGAGCTTGAGGGTACGGCGGAGCAGACGCATCGGAGACATCCTTGTGGCGTTCTTATTAATTGGCCCGTTATGCCAATACTGCAGGCTGTTGGCAAGGTGCCATCGCTGCAACCGTGAAAACTGCTCAATAACCCACAGGAACAAGGCTTATAGAGAAACGATCCATTAAACGTCAAAGTTCTTGCTAGCGTTACACTTGTGTGCGCCAAAGCATTGTTTTTATTGGAATTACAAAATAATGGCGCCAAGGATGGAGTATGCAGGCTGTTTCCGTCGTATCCCGGCGTTTATTGGTGCTCGAACCTTTCGCTGCATGCGAGACGTTGCTTCAGCCTCTGCAGGCGGCTGGCTGGACCTTGCAGCGTTGCACGGCAGAGACCTTCACTGGCGATGGAGCTGATGCGCTCGTGCTTCACCTCGACCAGCAACCTGGGCATGCATTGCTCCAACACCTGCAACGGACAGGGCTCGCGTGTGTGGCGCTGCTGGATGCCCAGCGACTGAGGGCAATCGACAGCGAAGCGCTCGTCGGAGACTGGTGCTTCGCCGTGTTGTCGCTACCGGTGGAAATTCCACGTCTGATCGAGGTCTTGCAGCAGGCACAGGCAGGCACTCGCTTGCGCAAGTTCAAAAGCGGGCGGCAATCCTTCCAGTTTCTGGGCAATAGCGGCGCGGCGCGAAACCTGCGCAAACAGATGGATCACCTTAGTCGTGTCGATGGGCCGCTGTTTGTCAGCGGCGAGCGAGGCAGCGGCAAGCATCTGCTTGCGCACTTGCTTCATCAGCGCTCATCCCGCCGAGCAAGGCCCATGCGCCTGATGAATTGTGCAGAGTGCTTCGATGACGCCATCGTGGCCGCGTCGAGTACAACCACCGTGCTGCTTGAACATACCGCGGAGTTGGCGGATGCCGCGCAGCAGCGATTGCTCGATTACCTGCGGGCTCACCCTCGGGCCTCGCTAGTGACCCTGGATCGAGGGGAACTGATGCTGGCAGTGCAGCAGGCGCGTTTCAGCCGAGATCTGTTTCATCTGCTCACGGCGCAGCAATTGCACACACCGAATCTGCGCGAACATCCTGGCGATCTGTTGCTGCTGGCCGAGCATTTCGCCAAGAAGCATGGTGCGACGGTGGGACGCCCATATCGTCGCTTCAGCGAGGAAGCGATCAACGCCATGACCGCTCATGCCTGGCCGGGCAACGTGCACGAGCTGCGCAACCGTGTGGTACGAGCCCTGGTGCTGGCGCAGGGACGGCAGATCCTGGCTGCGGACCTGGGCTTACAGCCAGTGCAGATCGATATCGACGCGCCGGTGACTCTGGAGGATTACATCCTGCGGGCCGAGCGCCAGGCGCTGAACGATGTGCTGGGTCGTTACACCCACAACATGAGTCAGGCGGCGCGAACGCTAGGGGTTTCTAGGCCGACCTTCTATCGCCTGCTGCACAAGCATCGCCTGCGCTGAGACGCATGCTGTAACGCTCGAGAAACACTGCTAAGGTGCCCGTCGAACCTATCGCCAAGGAGATTTTCATGCACCCGTTCGACGCCGCGAAGCCACCGAAACTGGCAGTGTTGCTGGGTTATGCCGGGCTGGTGCCATTCGTTGGCGGCGCGCTGGGCATCTGGTTGATTCCCTTGGGCTGGCGACCCTTCGTGCTGGATGCCTTGCTGGATTTCTCGGCAGTGATCCTGGCCTTCATGGGGGCCATTCACTGGGGATTGGCGATGCGCGCGCAAGAGACCGATAAAAATGCCCAACTGCAACTGGGGCTTTCGGTGATACCGCCGCTGCTGGGGTGGGCTGCGCTGGCTGGCGGGTTGCCTATGGGCCTGTCGCTGCCGATCTTCCTGTTCGCCTTCATCGGCCTGTACCTGGCCGATATGCATGCAGTGCGCGTCAGGCTGGCACCGCAATGGTATCCGGCGCTGCGCACCCCGCTGACACTGGTGGTATGCCTGAGTCTGCTAGTAGCCTGGGCCAGCGTGCTGGTCAACTGAGCCGAGCAGCGCTGCGACCTGCTCCAGCGCTGCTGCGCGCCGTGCGCTCCAACTGCCGGATAGCTCGCTGAAGGGCTGACCGTGCTTCATCAGCCAGTCCCGACAGGCACGATGAAAAGCCTGGCGCTCAGCCAACTTCGGTTGGCAGCGCTGGCCATCCTCGACCCACGGTACGCCCGCCGGATTGAGCAGCAGATGCTGGTCGTAGTGACGTGCAAGCAGCTCGGTTTCCAGCCAGCCTGGACAGTCGCCGAACAGGCATTGGCTCCACAACATGTTGCTCAGCAGATGGGTGTCGAGAATCAGCAGAGCGGGTTTGGCCGCCCGCGCAGCATCTTCCCAGGCCAATTGCCCGCGGGCGATATCGGCGATATCGGCGTAGCAGGTATCGCGCTGCTGCTGGTCGATGAAGTGGCGTACGTATTCGCCCACCACCACGCCGCCGAAGCGCGCTTGAATCTCCCCGGCCAGCCAGCTCTTGCCGCTGGACTCCGGCCCGGTCAGCACCAGGACCTTCATGACGCGTGCTGCAGGGCCGGATCGCGGCGCCAGCTCAACCAGCCACTGACGGCCAGGGCGGTGAAGGCGGCGTAGAGAGCCGCGGTCAGATACAGCTCGCTATACAGGAAGAACGCCACGTAGCAGAGATCCACGACCACCCACAGCGCCCAGCATTGCAGACGCTTTTGCGCCATCCACAATTGTGCGACGAGACTGAATGCGGTCAATGCCGAATCCAGCCAGGGCGAGCTGGCGTCGGTGTAGGTGGCCATCAGGTAGCCAAGCAGCCAGGCGCCGAGCGCGCCGATCAGCAGGCCGGTAGCGACTGCGAGGGGCCCCAGCCGGCTGACCTTGCGCCCATCATGGCGTTCGCCACCTCGGGTCCACTGCCACCAGCCGTAGAGCTGCAGCGCAGCGAACAGCAGTTGCAGGAGCAGGTTGGAGTACAGCCGCCAGTCGTAGAACAGCCAGGCGTAGAGCAGCACCATGATCAATCCGATGGGCCAGCACCAGGGGTTCTGCCTGACGGTCAGCCAGACGGCGACGATGCCGAGTCCGGCAGCAATGAGTTCGAGCCAGGACATGCGGCGTTCTCACACGGGGAAAGGAGGGCGATTGTACTGATGCAGGCGGCTCAGTACACCAGGCTGTCGGCCTGCCGGTAGAGCATCAGCAGCTTGCGCGTGATGGTCTGTTGGATGTCGTCGCGCTCGAAACTCGACAATCGTTCCAGGCGCGCCAGTTGCAGGCGGTGCAGGTGAATGTAGGGCATCTGTTGGTCGAATTCGCGCAGATCGCCCTTCATCAGAACAGGCAGGAACAGATCGCCGATTTTCTTCTGGTTACTGATGATCTGCGCCAGTGCCGGTTTGAACGGCATGGTCTTGGGCGCCGGCCCGCCATCCCTGATTTGGGTGCTGAGCAACAGCCCGGGTTTGCCCAGCACCTTGCCCGGCAGCACGCACAGGCCCGTCTTGCGAATGGCCTGGCTATCGATGCCGTGCAGGGTGTCGTGGAAGGCGTAAGGGTTGGGCAGCACCACCATCTTGCGCCCGAGATCGCTGGGAAAGTGCAAGCTGTAGTTGGTGTACAGCTGTCCCACCGACTCGGAGTAGACGCACAGGCGGTTCTCGAACAGCTTGATGAAGCGCTCGGCCAGCTCGCGGCGGGCGATGCTGTCCAGGTCCCAGACCAGGTCCTGGTTTTGTGGTCGACTGAAATCGACCTCCTGATGTTGCATGCTGCTCATGCTTGCCTCATACGCGGAATTGCCCGAGCAAGCGATTGAGCTGGTCGGCCAGTTGCTTCAGGTGCTGACTGGCTGCACTCGACTGCTCGGCGGCTTCGGCTGTGTTGTGAGCCAGCGCCGCCGTCTGCGTGACGTTTTGATTGATGTCTTCCACCACATGCGACTGTTCCAGGGTGGCACTGGCGATCGAGGCGTTGAGCCCGGTCAGGTTGCGCAGCGACTGGGCGATCTGGGCGAGGCTTTCACCGGCCTGGCTGGCTTGTTCCACGGTCAGCTGGGATGCACGGCTGCTGTCGTGGATCACCTTGACGGCGGCCTCGGAGTTGCCCTGCAGGCGTTCGATCATGCCCTGGATTTCGGCCGTGGACTGCTGGGTGCGCTGCGCCAGGAGCCGCACTTCGTCCGCGACCACGGCGAAACCACGGCCTTGTTCGCCTGCGCGTGCCGCCTCGATGGCCGCATTGAGGGCGAGCAGGTTGGTCTGCTCGGCAATCGAGCGGATCACTTCCAGCACGCTGCCTATCTGCGTGCTCTCGCTGGCCAGCGACTGGATTACCTCCACCGCCTTGTCGATGGTGCCGGAGAGCTGATCGATCTGGCGCAGGCTCGATTCGATGTTCTGCTGCCCCTGCTTGGCCTGATCCTCGGCCGTGTGCATCTCACTAGAGGCGTGTTCGGCGTTCTTCGCCACGTCCTGCACACCGTAGGTCACCTGGTTGACGGCGGTAGCGACCAGTTCCATTTGCTGCGCCTGTTGCTGGCTGTGGCGCTGCGCTTCGCTGGAGATATCGCCGAGGGTGCCTGCGGCCTGCTCCAGTGAGCCTGCCGAGTCGAGCATCTGCCGGATGACATGGCGCAGCTTGTCGGTGAAGGCGTTGAAATAGGTGGCCAGCGAGGTGAGCTCGTCGCGGCCGTGGGTGTCGAGGTTGCGGGTCAGGTCGCCTTCACCGCTGGCAATGTTGGCCATGGCTGCCACGGCATGCTGCAGCGGCTGGACGATGCTGCGGGTGATCAGCACCACCAGGGCAGCGAGGAGCAGGGCGATCAACAGGCCGATGCTCATGGCTTTGAGCGCCTGGGTTCTGAATTCCTCCTGCACGTCATCGACATACACGCCGGAGCCGATGATCCAACCCCAGGGCTGAAACAGTTCGACGTAGGAAATCTTCGGTACGGGGTCGCTGGCGCCTGGTTTCGGCCAGCGGTAGTCGACCTGGCCGGCGCCCTTGCTGCGGGTAACGGCGACCATCTCGTTGAACAGCTCCTTGCCGTCCGGGTCCTTGAAACCCGACAGATTCTGTCCCTCGAGCTTGGCGTTGATCGGGTGCATGAGCATGACCGGGGTCTGGTCATTGATCCAGAAGTACTCCTGGCCGTCGTAGCGCAAGCCGCGAATCACTTCCATGGCCTGCTTCTGCGCCTCTTCGCGGCTCAGGCTGCCGGTGCTTTCCAGGCTGTGGAAGTGCTTGAGAATTCCGGCTGCGCTCTGCACCACGTGCTCGGTCTTTTCCGCTTTGCCGAGGTAGAGGTCGGAGTGGATCTGGCGCAGCATGTAGGCGCCCTGCAGGATCAGCGTCAGGATGGCCAGCGCCAGGATCAGCCATAGGCGGCGGCTGATGGGAAGACTACGTAAGCTGTTCATGGACGAATACCTGATTGTTGTAATTGTCGGCGTCAGGGCAACTCTAGAGTGCGCGAGGCCATACTGTCACATCGCCGCATTATTCACTCTAGTTGTCTGATAGCATTTCGGCCGTTCGGTACAGAACCTGAGCGAGCACCGAGCTAGACCTACGCGAGGAACCTCCGCGGCGGGTTTGTGTCCCACGGCGGGATCTGTGTTCCACGTTTTAGTTTTACGCGTAGGTGAGTCGCCGCGCTTTGGGGGATTTGATGGATATCTGGATGGCCTTTCAGGCCCTGATTCTGGGCATTGTGGAAGGCCTGACCGAGTTCTTGCCCATTTCCAGCACCGGGCACCTGATCGTGGTCGGTGACCTGCTGGGCTTCAACGGCGAGACGGCAACTGCGTTCAAGATCATCATCCAGCTCGGCGCCATTCTGGCTGTCATATGGGAATTTCGGGCGAAAGTATTGGGTGTGATCCTGGGTTTGCCCAGCGATCCGAAGGCCCAGCGCTTCAGCTTCAATCTGCTCCTGGCGTTCATTCCGGCGGTGGTCTTCGGTCTGGCCTTCGCCGACCTGATCGAACACTGGCTGTTCAACCCGATTACCGTCGCGATGGCGCTGATCATCGGCGGGATCATCATGCTCTGGGCCGAGAAGCGCGCCCATACGATTCAGGCTGAAACGGTCGATGAGATGAACTGGAAACTGGCCCTGAAGGTCGGCTTCGCACAGTGCCTGGCACTGATTCCGGGGACATCGCGCTCGGGTGCCACCATTATCGGCGGGCTGGTATTCGGTCTGTCGCGCAAGGCCGCGACCGAGTTTTCCTTCTTTCTGGCGATGCCGACCATGGTCGCAGCCACGGTCTATTCGTTGTTCAAGTACCGGGACATTCTGCAGGTGAGCGACCTACCGATCTTCGCCATCGGTTTCGTCAGCACCTTCATCGTGGCGATGATCACCGTGCGTGCACTGCTCAAGTTCATCACCAGTCACAGCTACGCGGTGTTCGCCTGGTATCGCATCGCTTTTGGCCTGGTGATTCTCGCCACCTGGCAACTGCACCTGATCGACTGGAGCACTGCGCAGCCGTGATTGGCAACGAGCGCAAGGGGCGCCTGAAAAGCTGGGACGACGCCAAGGGTTTCGGTTTCATCCAGCCGGAAAACGGCGGGGCGGATGTGTTCGCGCATATCTCGGTAATGCGCGGCGACCGGCGCCCACAGCCGGGGGATGACGTACTGTTCATCGAAGGACGTGACCAGCGTGGCCGGCCGCGCGCGGAGCACCTGCGTCTGGCCGGCGAGTTGAGCCTTGATCGCCAGGCGATACGGCGCAAATCGAAAAGTCCCGACAAGGCTGCCCCGGCATCGCGAAAGACGCCCGACAGATCGGCGTACAAGGTGGTGGGCAAGGCTTCCATACAGAATTTCTCTGGCAAGGCCGTGATGCTCGCTTCGCTGTGCGTCTTGCCACTGCTGGGCGTATTGCAACTGTTCGGCAAGGGCCTCTGGTGGATATTGCCGCTTTATCTGCTGGCCAGCTTGCTGAGCTTTGTACAGTACTGGCTGGACAAACGCAGCGCCCAGAACGGTAGCCGCCGTACAGCTGAAAACACCTTGCATCTGGTGGAACTGGCCGGTGGTTGGCCGGGCGCGCTGATTGCCCAGCAGACCTTCCGGCACAAGACGCGCAAGGCGTCCTATCAGGCGGTGTTCTGGATGATCGTCGCCGCACATCAGATCTTCTGGGTCGACCTGCTGTTGTTTGACGGTGCTTACATAGCCCGCCATGTCCCGTTACTCGTTCAGTAGCAGCTAGCTGCAGGCACACTGGCATTAAGGTGTGGTTAGCGGCTATGTTCGCGCTCGGAGTCTGCCAGAGACGGATTCCGCCCCGTGGCGGAGCAACGTGGTCATGAAAACAATAATGAACAACCTCGGCGCAGGAAGTGCCGGACGACGTCTTGTGGCCTGCTTGCAGGGGCTGGGCCTGTGCCTGCTGGGCTGCTTCTCTGCCATCACGCAGGCGTCCACCGTGGTGCAATTGGCCCTGGGCGGCACGCCCGAGTCGGTAGCCTATTCCCGGCTGCTGCTTGAACAAACCCTTGCCTCGGATGGGCATTCGTTGGTTGTGCACGAGCGTGGCAACCTGCCGATGACACGCCTGGAACTCATGCTGCAACGTGGGGACATCAGCGTACTGATCCTCGGGCCGACGTCCGAGCGTGACCGCAGGTTCCTACCGGTGCGGGTGGATATGACCGACAATCTGGTCAACCAGCGCATCCTCTTCATTCCCAAGGGGAGTCAGGCACTGTACGACCCGGTACGCAGCCTGGAGGATTTTCGCCGTCTGCAGCGGGTAGCAGGCGTGGGCGCGGCCTGGGCGGATCGGACGATCTGGGAGGCCAATGACCTGCTGGTAGAGGCTGTCGACGGTGACTGGAAACGGCTCTACCGCATGGTGGCCTCGCCGACGCGGCCGATCGACTATCTGCCTCGCGGCGCCCACGAAATGGCCCGCGAATGGATGCAGCATTCCGAGCTGGAAGTGGAGCGCAACCTGGTGTTCCGCTATGCGCAGGATCACATTCTCTACGTCTCCCCCGCGTATCCGGAGCTGCACCGGTTACTGCAAGAACTGCTGCCAAAGGCGCAACGCAGTGGCCTGATACGCCGCCTGGCTAGAGAGCACTACCGCCAGGTCTTCGAGCCCCCGGTCAGCCTGCAGCAGCGGCGGGTCATCCGCTTGGAAATGGCCACGCCGCTATAGAAGCAGCCCGGGTTGCAGGCGTTTGGGCAATCTGCGCACCACCAGTTGATGCGAACGAGTCAGTAACTGGCGCAGCTCGTCGTCACCCAACGGCAATTGCCGAGCGCTCATGTTGATCCAGCGAGCACGGGCCAGATAGGGAGCAGGGCGCACGCCCGGGCGGTCGACATAGCCAAGAAACAGGTCGTCATCGACCTTGAATGCCAGGTTCTCGCCAAGAAAGTCGAGTATGGCGAACATCTTGTTGCCCGCCACCGAGAACACCCGGTTGCTGCCCCACTTGAGATCTTCTCGGGCGCCGGGCAGGCCGAGGCAAAAGGCGGCGATCTGATCTGGTGTCATGGATGTCTCCACAAAGGGGTCAAGGCCGGTTAACTCGTGCGTAGCCGTTCGATTTGCAGGCGTGCGTAGTCGATGAAGCCTGCCAGTGCCCGTGGGTGCTGGGCCAGATCATCTTCGCCCGTGCCCAGGTAGATGTTCCGCGCAGTTTGCAGCACAGGTCGATGTTCAGCTGGCAGGCGCTCCAGTAGCCAATCGGCTGCTACATCCTTGGCCGCGATCTCGCCAGTGCTCAGTGTCAGCCAGATGCGGGCCAGGGCCAGTACCACGCTGCACTCATCTCCCAGCCAATCATCCGGTTTATTCCATTGTGCGACGGTATCGTGCAGTGCACAGAGCAGATCGGCTTCGGGCACTGGTTCGTACAACTCTGTTGCCGCTGGGCCGACCAGACAGATGCTGTGCTGGCGGGCCTTGCTGATGAGAATCGCCAGGTCGTGGTCGGTAACAGCCGGTTCGATGCGGCCTGCGTTCAGATCGTCGCGCAGCCATTCACCGAATTGCATCTCGCGCTTCGCGGGGTAGCGCCAGGGCAGCACGGCATCTCGGTTCAACACCGTAACCTCCAGTGGTCGCAGGTATTCGGTGGCTGGCCAGGCGGAAATGTTCAGCAATGCCCGCATCAGGCTGTGGCGCACGGCATCGCTCAGCGGCGTACCGACCATTACCAGCAGGTCAAGATCACTGCCAGGCTTGAGGCCACCGGCCACGGCTGAACCATAGAGGTGTACGGCCAGCAGGTCATCGCCCAGGTGCTGCTGCAGAAGGGCGAGGGCGGCGCTGATCTGTGCATTCATGACGGCGTTACCAGCGAACGTTCATAGGCCCGGGTCATGACCTGCCAGGTGAGTGGGTCGGCCGGGATCAGGTGTTCGATGCGCAGCGAAGCCACGGTGATGTCCAGCGGCATGCCGAAAGTCGTAAAGGTGGATAGAAAACTCAGCTCCCCTTCAGGCGAGTCGATGCGCGTCATCACCAGTGGCGGGAATTCGTTGCTCAGCGACGCCGGCCCGGATGGTGTCGGCAGGCTAGTCAGCAGCGTGGCCAGCTCCCGATTTTCCAGCGCTTCGCGGGAGGCGCGTTGCCAGGCGACGGTGCGGATTTCTTCGGCATTGAGCAGATGGTCGCCGAGGCCTCCCGGCTGCAGCAGAGTGACCAGCAGATTCAGCTCATCGGTCGTGTTCGCAGGTAGCCCCAGCAGCCCAAATAGCGCGGCCGTGCTGGCGTTGGCAGCCAGTACCTGCCACTGGCTGCCCAGCACGATCGCCGGAGCCGGGTTATTGGCCTGCAGGACATGGCCGATGGCGCCACGAATGGCCTCCAGCGAAGGAGAGGTGAGCGGCGACGTACCATACCGCGGCGCATAACCGGCAGCCAGGAACACGCTGTTGCATTGTTCCAGCGGCGCCTCCAGTGCCATCAACAGGGCATGCAGGGTAGCGGGGCTTGGTTTGGCACGGCCGGTTTCGATGCAACTGAGGTGGCGCTGGGAAACGCCGGTGAGCAATGCCAGTTCGAGTTGGCTGAGGCTGGCCTGGCGGCGTAGCTGACGCAGTTGCAGTCCGGCCGTGGCAACGGTGGTGGGGCGAGGCGACAGGCGGGCATTCATGCGCAAACTCTGATCGTGCGGGTGAGGGGGTGTCTATGACCTCACAGGTCATTGAGTCAGCGGCGACGATAGCACTAACTTGCGCGGGTCATCGATCAGGAGCCGCGCATGAACAAGCCTTACCTCGCCCTCGTCGCCTTGCTGGCATTTTCTGCCTATACAGCCTGGAGCATGGCGATTGCCGAACAGTCGCTGATAGCCTTCGGTCTGGAGCTGATGTCCCGTCCCGATACGGCGCAAGTGGTCATCGACCTTTATCTGCTCGGCAGCATGGCCTGCATCTGGATATACCGAGATGCCCGCGCGAAGGGGCGTTCGCTGTTCTCGATCTTGCCGTACCTGCTGCTTACCGCCGTCTTCGTCTCGATTGGCCCGCTGTTGTATCTCGTGGTCGAAGGTTTCTGCCGCGAGCGACTGAGCGAGACGCAGGCGTGAACGATCTCTTGCATCTTTACAGCCTGTGCGTGCTGGCGCTTTTTCTGAAGATGCTGGCGATCTCCTGCTACCAGGGATATTTCCGCCTCAGGTATCGGGCGTTCGCCAACCTCGAGGACGCCACCTTCTTCGGCCGCGCGGTACACGCGCAGGACATGCCGCAGGTACAGCGGGCAGCCAAGGCCTGGATGAACGATCTGGAGAACATTCCCTTGTTCTTCATGCTCGGCGCTCTTGCCGTGGCGCTGCAGACGCCGATTGAAACGACCAGCGTGGCATTCGCCACTTTCACGGGCGCGCGTGTCGCGCATACGCTGATGTACCTGGGCGGCTGGCAACCCTGGCGGACGCTTTCATATTTCGTGGCGTTAGCCTGCCTCCTCGTTCTGGCCGTATTGATCGGTATCGCCTTGCTGTGATTTTGCCGCCGCCAGAATTTGTCTTGTAGACTCTGGCTCCCCGTGATCACGCGCGAGCCGGGGCTCGTCCGAGCCCCAGTCGATATCTGCCAATGAACGCCCATCACCGTCTTCGGCTCTCTTCCTGGCTTTTGCTGGGCCTGTTGCTGCTTTCATCGCCGATATGGGCAGATAGTCGCCAACTCGATATCGCACAACCGAGTCAGCAACCCCTGTCGTTGACGACCCATGTCGGATTACTGGAAGACACCTCGCGGACGTTGGCATTGGAAGATATCCGTTCCGCCGAAATGGCCGGGCGATTTCGTTATGAACAGGCCAGCAGCGCGTCTTTCGCCCTCGGTTTTACCCGCTCGGCCTATTGGTTTCGTCTGGACGTCGGCAATTCCAGCGCCGAGTCCGTGACCCGTTTGCTGGTGGTCGACAATCCACGCATATCCCTGGTCGATGTCTATCTGCCGGACGAGCAGGGCGGCTATCGCGCCTGGTTAACCGGGGCTGACCGGCCGCAGGGCGGCAAGGCCTACGACAATCGCAACTTCGTCTTCCCGCTGCACCTGGCTGCACACTCGCAGCAGGTGGTGTACCTGCGGGTCGAGTCGAGCATCGGTCTGCTGGTGCCGTTACAGCTCTGGTCGGAGCAGGCGTTCCATGCCTACGAGCGCGAAGACTACATGGCGCGTGCCGGTTACATGGGGATCGCCATTGCCATGATCCTGTTTAACCTGATGCTGTTCATCGCCCTGCGCGAACGTATCTACCTGCTCTACGTGACCTTCGTGTTGTGCGCCGTTTGCACCTTGACGATCAAGAACGGCATGGCGCCGGACTGGACGTTGTTCGGCCTGCCGCTCAACTCCAACGTGGCGTATTACTCAGGCGCATCGCTGGCGCTGAGCGGGATGTTGCTGTTCATGCGCAGCATGCTGCAGACCACACGCCTGTTGCCGCGAGTCGACCGCGGTTTGCTGGCATTGGTGGCCCTCTACCTAGTTTCCCCGCTGATCTACGCCGTTGCGTTGCCGCAGGTGTCACGCGTGGCCATCGTGGCCTATTTACTGACCGCCTTCGTGATGATGGGGGTAGGGCTGGCCTGCGCCCTCAAGCGGCAGCGCAGCGCCTACTTCTTCCTTGCTGCATTCGGCCTGCTGATTCTCGGTGGCGCCACCACGACCCTGCGTGCCTTGGGCATCCTGCCGACCAACGCGTTTACGGAAGACGGCCTGCAGATCGGTTCGTCACTGGAGATGCTGTTGCTGGCCTTCGCATTGGCCGACCGCATCAACGTCATGCGTCAGGAAAAACTGCAGGCTCAGGCCAGATTGCTTGAAGCCCAGGAACAACTGGTGGAAACCCTGCAGCATTCCGAACGTGAGCTGGAGCAGCGCGTTGCGGTGCGTACCGAAGAGCTGCAGGTACTCAACAGCCGGCTGGAGATGCTCAGCCTGACCGATGCCCTGACGGGCATCGCCAACCGCCGGCACTTCGACGAGGTGCTGGCCAAGGAATGCAAGCGCGCCCTGCGTGTCGGCGAGCCGTTGGCCCTGGCCGTGCTGGATGTCGACTGGTTCAAGACCTACAACGACCATTACGGCCATCCCGCTGGCGATAGCTGCCTGCAGCAGATTGCGCACACCCTGGCCGCAACCATCAGTCGCTCCACCGACCTGGTGGCGCGCTATGGCGGTGAGGAGTTCGTCTTTCTCGCGCCTTCGACCGGGCTTGCCGGTGCACAGAGCATGGCGGAGAAACTGGTGAGAGCGGTCGAAGCATTGGCACTGCCACACGAGCGTTCGCCTTTGGGGTACGTCACGATCAGCGTGGGCATCGCCTTGATGCCGCGCGACGCCGAAAGCCCGGCGCAGGCGCTTCTGCAACGGGCCGATGCGGCGCTGTACCGGGCCAAGAGCCAGGGTCGCAATCGCGTAGTGTGTGACGGCCAGGCATAAAAAAGCCCCGGAGCATCCGCCCAGGGGCTGAGGAAGGTCGGCTAGCTGCCGACCGGGGGAGAGTCGTTTCAGGCCTGCGGCTGCCAACCACCGCCGAGCGCCTTGTAGATCGCGACGATGCCGCTGTACAGCTCGGTCTCGGCAGACGCTTGTGCATCCTCGGCAGCCAGGCGCTCGCGCTCGGCGTCCAGCAGCACGAGAAAGTCCACCGTACCTTCGCGATAGCGAATCGCGGCCTGATCGGCAGCAGCGCGGCTGGCTTCGGCCTGGCGTACCAGGGAAACCAGGCGTTGCTGGCGCTTGGCGTAATCGCTGAAGGCGTTTTCCGACTCCTCCAGCGCCAACAGCACTTGCTGTTCGTACTGTGCCAGGGCGCCGTCAGCTTGCGCTTCGGCGCCACGCAGACGAGCACGAACGCTACCCAGATCGAAAGCTGCCCAACTGATGCTCGGTGCTACGCCCCAGGCGCGAGCTGCCGAGGCGCCCAGTTGCGAGCCACGACCAGCGGTGAAGCCGAGAAAACCGGACAGACTCACCCGTGGGAACAGGTCTGCCGTCGCCACACCCACGTCGGCGGTAGCGGCTGCCAGCTGCCGCTCGGCCGCCTGGATATCCGGACGCCGCCGCAGCAGTTCGGCGGGATTACCGATCGGCAGCGCCTTGGCGATCACCGGCAAAGGCCGCGGCGCCAGGTCAACCTGCAACTGCTCCGGGCGTTGGCCGAGCAGGGTGGCGATACGATTCTGCGCACGTACCTGTTGCGCCTGCAATTGCGGCAGGCTGGCTTCGGTTGCCGCCAGTCGGGCATCGGCGCGCAACACATCGAGCTCGGTGCCGACACCGGCATCGCGTAACTGCTCGGTGATGGCGCGCGAGTCCTGCTGGTTCTTCAGGTTCTCGCGGGCGATGCTTTCACGTAGTTGCGCGCCGCGCAGGGTGCCGTAGGCGTCGACCAGTTCGGCGATCAGGCTGACCTGCAACTGGTAGTAGTCGGCCTCGGCCACTTCGATGCGCGCCTCGCTGGCTTCCAACTGCCGCTGGATGCGACCGAACAGATCCACTTCCCAGGCCATGTCCAGGCCCAGGTCGTAGCGCTCCTGACGAACGCGCTGGTCCGTGGTCGGGGGCTGCTGAGCCTTGCCGAACTCGCCGCTGGCGCGGCTGGTGACGGTGGGCAGGCGGTCGTTGGCAACGTCATCGCGAATGGCACGTGCCGCACGCAGGCGGTTGAACGCCACGCGCAGCTCGCGGTTGTCCTGCAGCGAACGCTGCACCAGCTGGTTCAGCGTCGGGTCGTCGAACTGTTGCCACCAGGCAGCTTCGAACCGGCTGCGGTCGTAGTCAGCCGCCTCCAGCGCGGCGATGCGCGCGGGTTCGGTAGCAGGTGCTCGGTAGTCCGGGCCGACGGCGCAGGCCGATAGCGCCAGGGTCAGGAGAGCGGGAACAAAGGCTTTCATGCATGCGACTCCTGCAGGCGGGCGGCTTTGCGGGCTTCGCGTTTTTCCACGAAGCCACGGATCAGGACATAGAACACCGGCGTCAGCAGCAGGCCGAAGAAGGTCACGCCGATCATCCCGGAGAACACCGCCACGCCCATGGCATGACGCATCTCGGCGCCGGCACCGGAGGAGAGCACCAGCGGCACCACGCCCATGATGAAGGCGATGGAGGTCATCAGGATCGGACGCAGACGCAGGCGGCAGGCTTCCAGTACGGCAGCGACGCGATCCATGCCTTCTTCCTGTTTGTCCTTGGCGAACTCCACCAGCAGGATGGCGTTCTTGCAGGCCAGGCCCACCAGCACGATCAGGCCGATCTGGGTGAAGATGTTGTTGTCGATGCCGGCCATGATCACGCCGGTGATGGCGGCGAGCAGTACGGTCGGTACGATCAGGATCACCGCCAGCGGCAGACTCCAGCTTTCGTACTGGGCAGCCAGCACGAGGAAGGCCAGCAGCACGCAGAGCGGGAAGATGAAGATCGCGGTATTGCCGGCGAGAATCTGCTGGTAGGTCAGGTCGGTCCACTCGTAGGTCATACCGATTGGCAGTTCTTCTTCCAGCAGCTTGGCGATGGCGGCTTCGGCCTGGCCCGAGCTGTAGCCCGGCGCGGCGGCACCGTTGATCTCGGCAGTGAGGAAGCCGTTGTAGTGCATCACCCGATCCGGGCCTGCGCTGTCATCGACCTTGACGAAGGTCGACAGCGGTACCATCTCGCCACGGTTGTTGCGCACCTTGAGCTGGCCGATCTGCTCCGGCTCCAGGCGGAACTGCTGGTCAGCCTGGACGTTGACCTGGTAGGTGCGGCCGAAGCGGTTGAAGTCGTTGGCATACAGCGAGCCCAGGTACACCTGCAGGGTGTCGAAGATGTCGCTGATGGCTACGCCATGGGTCTTGGCCTTTTCACGGTCGATGGCGGCATCGACCTGCGGCACGTTGACCTGATAGCTGGTGAACACCGACATCGGGTTCAGCTCCGGCAACTGGCGGGCCTTGCCCAGAATGTTCTGGGTCTGCGTATACAGCTCTTCGTAGCCCAGGTTGCCACGGTCCTGAACCTGCAGGCGGAAGCCGCCGATGGTGCCCAGGCCCTGTACCGGTGGTGGCGGGAAGATGGCGATATAGGCGTCCTGAATCTCTCCGAACTGGCCGTTGAGTTCCGCGGCAATGGCGTTGGCGGACAGGTGATCGTCCTTGCGCTGGTCGAAGTCCTTCAGTGCAACGAACACGATGCCGCTGTTGGGGCTGTTGGTGAACCCGTTGATCGACAGGCCCGGGAACGCCACGGTGTTTTCCACGCCCGGATATTTGCCGGCGATCTCGCTCATGCGCTTGATCACCGATTCGGTACGATCCAGCGTTGCGGCGTCCGGCAGTTGGGCGAAGGCCACCAGGTACTGCTTGTCCTGCTGCGGTACGAAGCCGGTCGGGGTGCTGGAAAAGCCCAGATAACCGAGTGCCAGCAGGCCGCCGTAGACCAGCATGGCGATGCTGCTGCCGCGCAGGACGCGGCGCACGGTGCCGACGTAGCCACTACTGGCGCGGTCGAACATGCGGTTGAACGGGCCGAACAGCCAGCCCCCGAAGAGTTTGTCGAGCACACGCGAGAAGCGGTCCTTCGGCGCGTGATGGTCCTTGAGCAGGATGGCCGACAGGGCTGGCGACAGGGTCAGCGAGTTGACCGCGGAAATCACCGTGGAAATCGCGATGGTCAGTGCGAACTGCTGGTAGAACTGCCCGGTGAGGCCGGAGATGAACGCGGTCGGCACGAATACCGCGCACAGCACCAGCGCGGTGGCGACGATTGGGCCGGTCACTTCCTTCATGGCCTGGCGTGTGGCTTCCACCGGCGTCTTGCCCAGGGCGATATTGCGCTCGACGTTCTCCACCACGACGATGGCGTCGTCCACCACGATACCGATGGCCAGCACCAGGCCGAACAGCGAAAGGGCATTGAGCGAGAAGCCGAACAGGTGCATTACCGCGAAGGTACCGATCAGCGATACCGGCACGGCGGCCAGCGGGATGATCGACGCGCGCCAGGTCTGCAGGAACAGGATCACCACCAACACCACCAGCACGATGGCTTCGAGCAGGGTGTGCACCACCGCCTCGATGGAGCCGCGGACGAAGATGGTCGGGTCATAGACGATTTCGTAGTCCATGCCCTGTGGGAAGCTCTGCTTGAGCTCGGCCATGCGCTCGCGCACCGAGTCGGAAAGCGCGATGGCGTTGGAGCCGGGGCGCTGGAATACCGGCATGGCCACGGCCGGCTGGTTGTTCAGCAGCGAGCGCAGGGCGTACTGGTTGGAGCCCAACTCGACCCGCGCGATATCACGCAGGCGGGTGATCTCGCCGTTGTCGCCGACGCGGATGATGATGTTCTCGAACTCTTCCTCGGTGACCAGGCGGCCCTGGGTGTTGATCGACAGCTGGAAGCTGTTGCCGGCATCGGCCGGTGGCGCGCCGAGGGCGCCGGCGGCGACCTGGCGGTTCTGCTCACGAATGGCGTTGACCACATCGGTGGCGGTGAGCCCGCGCGAGGCTACCTTGTTCGGGTCGAGCCAGACGCGCAGCGAGTAGTTGCCCATGCCGAACAGCTGCACGTCGCCGACACCATCCAGGCGCGCCAGCTCGTCCTTGACGTTGAGCGCGGCGTAGTTGGACAGGTAGAGCATGTCATAGCGCTGGTCTGGCGAGGTCAGGTGCACCACCATGGTCAGGTCCGGGGAGGCCTTGTCCACGGTCACGCCAAGGCGCTGCACTTCGGTGGGCAGGGTCGGCATGGTGCGGGTGACGCGGTTCTGCACCTGCACCTGGGCGTTGTCCAGGTCGGTGCCGAGGGCGAAGGTCACGGTCAGGGTCAGCTTGCCGTCGTTGGTCGACTGCGACGACATGTAGAGCATGCCTTCCACACCAACGATGGCCTGTTCCAGCGGTGAGGCGACGGTTTCACCGATCACCTTGGGGTTGGCGCCGGGGAAGTTGGCGCGCACCACTACGGTCGGCGGCACCACTTCCGGGTACTCGCTGATGGGCAGCTGGAACAGCGAGATGGCACCGCCGATCAGGATCAGCAGCGACAGCACGGCAGCGAAGATCGGCCGCTGGATGAAGAATTGCGAGAAATTCATGGGTCTGTCCTCAAGGCGCGGGCTGGATCAGCCGCGCGGCGCGCGTGCGTCGATTTTTTCGGCGGCGATACGCGGGGCCTGGCTACCATCGACGGCCTGGCGCATACGAGCCAGTTGCTCGAGGGTGCTGTCATCGGCCATGGTCACCGGCTGCGGGTCGACGGTGGCGCCCGGCATGGCACGTTGCAGACCGTTTACGACGATTTTCTCGCCCTTGCTCAGGCCACTACGGACGATGCGCAGGCCTTCGAGCTTCGGCCCCAGTTCGATGGCGCGGTAGGCCACGGCGTTGTCTGCGCCGAGCACCAGCACGTACTTCTTGCCCAGGTCGGTGCCGACCGCTTCGTCCTTGATCAGGGTGGCGGCGTACGGCTTGCTGCCCACCAGTTTCAGGCGCGCGTACAGGCCCGGGGTGAAGCGACCGTCCTGGTTGTCGAACACGGCGCGGCCACGGATGGTGCCGGTACGCGGGTTGACCTGGTTGTCGAGAAAATCCAGCTGGCCCAGATGCGGGTGGCCGGCTTCATCGGACAGGCCGAGGTATACCGGGCTGGCGCCACGGGCGTCGGCACCGGACTCGCGGGCCAATTGCACGTACTTGAGGAAGGCGCGTTCGTCGGCGTCGAAATAGGCGTAGACCTTGTCGGTGGAGACCACCGAGGTCAGCAGGCTTTCACCGGCACCCACCAGGTTGCCCTCGGTGATCTCGGCGCGGCTGACGCGGCCATCGATGGGCGCGGTGATACGGGTAAACCCGAGGTTCAGGCGCGCATTCTCCAGTTCGGCGGTAATCGCCGCGACCTGAGCCTGAGCTTCGGTAGCGGCACTGGCGCGGGCATCGGCGAGTTCGGCGGAAATGGCGTTGCTCTGGCGCAGGCGCTCACCACGACGTGCTTCGTTGGCGGCACGGGCCTGGTTGGCACGAGCCTGTTGCAGCTGGGCTTCGAGGCGTTTGACTTCGGCCTGGAAGGGGCGCGGGTCGATCTGGAACAACAGATCGCCTTTCTTCACCAGGGTGCCCTCGTCGAAGGCGACCTTGTCGATGTAGCCGGAAACGCGCGGGCGAATTTCGACGGACTGCGGCGCTTCGAGACGCCCGGTGAACTCATCCCACTCGTTGACCGGTTGCTCGATGACCTCGGCCACGCTGACCTTGGGCGCAGGCATTTGTGCCTGGGTCTGCGCTGCCTGATCGCAACCGCTGAGGGTAAGGACACCAGCGAGGGCCAGGGGGAATATCCAGATGTTCTTGTGGTGCTGTTCCATGGGTGACTCCGCCAGTCGGATTTGTGGATGGGCGGAGTCTGCTGCGAGTCTTGGAAGGCTACGAATCGAACGCCATGAACTTGAATATCATCGTCAATGATTATGTGCGGCTATTCATCAATCGGGGGCGTGGTTGGAGACGAGTCTATTGGCCATTGATGCGCTGGGGACCAGCGGAAACCCGATCTGCGGTTATTGATGTTGCCCTGCGAAGCGATCCACCTGCAAGTCTGCCCGTCGCTATCGGTCCGAGGTCTTGCGTGCACGCGAGGTAGCGATGACCGCCCCGAGGATGATGAGCACTGCCGGGACCAACAGGATCGGGCTGGCATCGCTTTGCCCCACCACGATCAGCAATGCCGTGGAGAACAGGGGGGCCAGGTAGGACAGGGCGCCCAGCATCGCCAGGTTGCCGTGCTTGGTGGCGTGATCCCAGGCGAAGAAGGCCAGGCCTACCGGCCCCAGGCCCAGGGCGACGATTGCCGCCCATTGCTCGGCCGCAGGATGAACCGTGTTCTCGAAAAGCAGATGGCAGAGCAGGCCGGCAACTGCAACCAGGCCGCAGACACCTCCGATGATGCTGCTTGGAACCTTGCTGAAGCGTCGATTGACGACGGAGTAGCTCGACCATACCCACGCGCAGGCAAAGGCGGCGGCATAACCGATGACAGGCATCGGCGCACTTGTTTCGCTGCTGCTCCGGCGCATGATCAGGGCTGTCCCCGCCAGGCCGAGCAAGGCGCCCAGCAGTTGGCGTTTATGCAGTGACTCGCCGGAGGTGACGCTTGACAGCAGGACGATCAGCAAGGGCCAGAGGTAGGCGATAAGGCTGGCTTCAGCCGCCGGCGCGGTCTTCAGGGCGAAGAAATACAAGGCGTGATAACCGAAGATGCCCGCGAAGGAGGTTGCCCATACGTACCAGGGCTGGCGCCACTTGGCGAATTCGCCTGCGCCACGCAAGCCGAGAACGCACAGGCTGGCCACAAAAGCGACGGCGAAGCTCGAGGCCAGCAATTGAAAGGACGGAATGCCGGCTGTCAGGGTCGTCAACAGCGCCAGGCAGGCCCACAAGAATACCGCGATCACCCCGATCAGCGTGGCGCCTGCGCTCGTGCCAAGGGGCGCGATGGAGAGGCTGGGAGTGGTCATGCAAGTTCCGCCTGCGTGTAATCCTCAAGCCGAGAGAATAGAAAGGCGTATGCCGCGGTGTCTTGATCGTGACTGCCGGAGAATTGTTCGAGACTGCTGCTTCAGGGCAGCTTGAAAAACGCTGGAGTGGGCGACGCCAGCAAAGGTCGAGCATGTGCCCTTCAGTGGGCACGCGTGCGTTTGCGCAGTGATGCGGGTGTCAGGCCGTGTGCCTTCTTAAGCGCGTGGGTCAGCGCGCTTTGGTCGGCGTAACCGGTGCGATGGGCAATCTCGATGATCGGCAGCGAGGTCTGGCGCAGCAGGTCGATGGCCAGGTTCAGGCGCAGGCTGGCGATATGGCTGAATGGCGTTCTGGCCAGGTGCCGCTCGAACAGGGCGTACAAGCGCCGTTCACTGGTGCCGGAATGGCGGGCAATATCGCGATTCTTCAAGGGGGTATGCAGGTGCCGTTCAATGTAGGCCAACGCCTTGGCGAGGATCAGCTGGCCGGGATCCTGCGGGCTGGCCTCGGGCTGCACCAAGGAGTGCAGCAGCAACTGGCTCCACGATGCAGTCAGTGCCGGTGACTGGCTCAAGTGCACACTGTTGCCGTTGGCGTAATCGAGCAGATGACGGATCTCTGGGCTGAGTGCGAAGAAGCGCTTGTCGCTCAGTGGGACCAGAGTTTGTGCGCCGCTGTCGCATTGGGCGGGCATGTCCAGCACCAGAAAAGTGCTATGGGCGTTGGCCTGGAAGGTGTGCCGGGCGCCAGAGGCGATCACCACGCCCTGGCTGGCATCCACCTTGCCACCTCGTCCGTCGAGCTCGATTTCCATCGCACCGGAACGAGGCAGGACGATCTGGTGAAAATCGTGCTGGTGAAGCTCCACCTCTCCCGAATAGGAACGTATCGCCAGGGAGAAGGGAAGGAGGACCGTCGCGTTCATCCGTGACTCTCCGAGTGTCGATACCGCGCGCAAGTGCCATGCGTCGCTCGGGTCTAACCAAAAATGATGCTACAGGCTGTCCGGGTCGCCGCAGAACATCTGGATGCGCGAGCGCAGCCAGCGCTCGGCAGGATCATTGTCCTGGGCGCCGCGCCAGGCCATGTGCAGTTCGAAGCTCTGCGTCTGCAGTGGCAAGTCCTCGGCACGTAGCCCTCCAGCCGCGGTCAGCGCAGCGGCGGTGTAGTCCGGCACGCTGGCGACGATATCGGTTTCCGCCAGCAGGGTGGCCAGGCCGTTGAATTGCGGTACGGCCAGTACCACGTGCCGTTCGCGGCCGAGCTTGGCCAGCTCATCGTCGATGAAACCGGTCAGATCACCCGCGAAAGACACCAGCGCATGGGGGCGCGCGCAGTAATCGTCCAGGCTCAGCGCGCCAGGGACGGTGTCGGCACGCAGCAGCTTGGCCTTGCTGCGGCGCAGCACCTTGCGCTTGGCATTGGCCGGCAGCTCCTCGGTGTAGGCCACGCCTACGGAGATTTCCCCGGAAGCCAGCAGCCCGGGCATCATCAGGTAGTTGGTGCGCCGGATCACCAGCACCACGCCGGGCGCTTCGGCGCGCAGGCGACGCAGCAGGGCAGGCAGCAGGGCGAACTCGACATCATCGGAAAGGCCAATGCGAAATACTGCCTTGCTGGTGGCCGGGTCGAAGTCGGCGGCGCGACTGACGGCGGTGGAAATCGAGTCCAGCGCTGGCGAGAGCAGGGCGAAGATCTCCTGCGCGCGCGGTGTCGGCTCCATGCTGCGGCCGGTGCGTACGAACAGGGGGTCATCGAACAGGGTACGCAGGCGAGCCAGCGCCGCGCTGATGGCCGGCTGACCGAGGAACAGCTTTTCTGCGGCTCGAGTCACACTGCGTTCGTGCATCAGGGTCTCGAAGACGATCAACAGGTTGAGATCGAGGCGACGCAGGTCGTTGCGGTTCATCCGGGTACCATCCGAGGGATACGGGCCTTGTCAGCACGGTGTTGCTAATGAGAGCCTTTGCCCGGGCAATAGTACGGGCAGTGTGTAGCGGATTGAAAGACGCTGAATCACTGACAGGCATGAAGACTATCGATAGAGTCTGATAGTGTCGCCGCCGCACAGCGGATAGAGTCCACAGTCATTGAAGTGTTAATCCGCGATCAAGCTCGAGGTAAGCGATGTCCCGCATGATCCGTTTTCATAAGTTCGGCGATGCCGATGTGCTCCAGTACGAAGAGGTTCCGACGCCCGTGCCCGGCCCTGGTGAGGTGCTGGTGCGCGTTCAGGCCGTCGGCCTGGGCTGGAAAGACGTGCTGTGGCGGCAGAACCTGGCGGCCGAGCAGGCCAAGCTTCCGGCTGGTACCGGCTTCGAACTGGCCGGTACCGTGGCGGCGCTGGGCGATGGCGTGAGCGACTTCGAGGTCGGCACCGCCGTTGCCGGTTTCCCGGCCAGCACGCCGAATCGTTATCCGACCTGGGGTGATCTGGTGCTGATGCCCAGCCACGCCCTGACCCGTTATCCCGAGGTCCTCAGCCCGGTCGAGGCCAGTGTTCATTACACCAGCCTGCTGTTCGGCTACCTGGCGCTGAACGATCTCGCGCACCTCAAGCCCGGCCAGCACGTGCTGATCACCGAGGCCAGCCACTGCATGGCGCCGCAGACCGTGCAACTGGCCAAGGCGCTGGGCGCCAAGGTCATCGTTTCCACCAGTTCTGCGGATGATCGCGAGTTCCTGCGCGGCCTGGGCGCCGACAAGGTGATCGCGACCGAAGAGCAGGACCTGGTTCTGGAAGTCGAGCGCTACACCGAGGGCAAGGGCGTCGAGGTGATCCTCGACCAGTGCGCCGGCCCACAGATGAAGCTGCTCGGCGATATCGCCGCACCGCGTGGCAAGCTGATCCTGTACGGGATCAACGGTGGCAACGACACGGCTTTCCCAGCCTGCGCCGCGTTCAAGAAGCACCTGCAGTTCTTCCGTCACTGCGTGCTGGACTTCACCGGTTGCCCGGAGCTGGGCATCGAGCCGAACAACGAGGCGGTGCAGCGTGCGCTTACGCACATCAATCAGATGACCGCCGACCGGCTGCTCACGCCGGTGATCGACAAGGTCTTCGACTTCGAGGACTTCGTCGCGGCCCATCGCTACATGGAAACCTGTCCGAATCGTGGGCGGGTAGCCCTGAAGCTGGCCACGGATTAAAGTCCGTGGCCATGCGGTCGCTATAACTTGGGTCTACGTTCGTTCTAAGGAAAGGGTCATGAGTCTGGTTACCGGCGACGCGCTATCGCTGTTGTTGTTTCGTCTGCATAGCGGTCGTCTGCTGGGGATCAACCTGCTCAAGGTCAATGAGATCATTCCCTGTCCGGCGTTGACCAAGCTGCCCAACCGCCATCCCAACGTACGCGGCATCGCTACCTTGCGTGGCGCCGCGATGACGGTGATCGACCTGGCGCGCGCCATCGGTGAACGTGGTGCGGCCGATGAAGATGACGGTTGCCTGATCGTCACGGAGTTGAGCCGCTCGCGTCAGGGACTGCACGTGAAGAACGTCGAGCGCATCGTGCAGTGTTCCACCCGTGATGTGCGCCCACCACCTGCCGGCTCGGGTAATCGCGCCTTCATTACCGGCGTGACCCAGATCGATGGTGCCATCGTGCAGGTTCTCGATATCGAGAAGGTGCTGCACGATATCGCGCCGGCACTGGAAGAGGCGCCCGTTGGCCTTATTGAAGGGCAGGATGCGCGCCTGTTGCAGGGGCGTCGCGTGCTGCTGGTTGATGACTCGCAAGTGGCATTGCAGCAAACCCTCAATGTACTGCGCCAACTGGGCTTCGATTGCACGGCGGTACGCAGTGCTCAGGCCGCCTTGCAGCAACTGCATGAATATCATCAGGCTGGCATGCCGTTCGAGCTGCTGGTTTCGGATATCGAAATGCCTGAGCTTGATGGCTACAGCCTGGTTCAGGAGATTCGTCGCAGTCCGGACATCGCCGGCACCTATGTGCTGCTGCACACTTCGCTGGACAGTACGATGAATACCGAAAAAGCCCGCTCGGTCGGCGCCAACGCGGTACTGACCAAGTTTTCCTCGGTTGATCTCACCCAGGCCCTGCTCGATGCCTTCCGGCAAATGAGTGGGCAAGCCTGACCCGGCCAGGCCGCACCTTGCCGCCTGGCGGCAAGGTTTTGCCTCTCCAATTTTCGTAAGAACCGCTAAAGCCCAGTAATTCCAATGGTTTGGTCGCGTGCTGCGAGCTGGCACGCGCTTTGAAACAGTGCGCCTTGCAATTGCAAGTCAGTCAAGGAGCACGGAATGAGCACCATTGGAGGTATTGGCAGTTACGGCGGCATATCGCTAAGCGGATTTCGTAACAAACCAAGCGAGGAGCAGGGCGAGCTGGCCCTGATGGCGCGCAACGTCGAAAAGACCACGCGCACGGCGAGCGCCGAGTCGGAGCGGGAGTTTCGCGCCAGGCAGGCGACGGAAGAGGGGTTTGCCCGCCTGCGTGTCGCCTTGCAGACCACAGCCGAAGGTCAGGTGGAGACCGGCGTCAGTTCGGGGACCGTGGAAAAGCCCCTGGCGGAGGACAGCGGTGACGCTGCTCTGGCCGAGTTCATGGCCTACATGGCGATGACGCCGGCGGAGAAGATACGCTATGGCATCCTCAAGGAAATGGGGCTGACCGAAGAAGATATCGAAGCCATGTCCCCAGAACAGCAGCAGGCTGTCGAGCAGGAGATCGCCCAGCGTATGAAGGACCGCGCGGAAATGCAGGCCCAGGAAGAAGGCAGAGGCCGCTCTTACGGGCTGATCTGACCGGCATCGGCCGTGCTCGATGAACTTGGCGCCATGGGACCTGTGATCTGGATCATGAAGATTCTCTGTTGGGGCCGAATATAGTTGGAATTTTCATGGCTTGGACTGTCTATCAATCGACGACAGTTCAGCTTCCATGAAGGACAGCTGATTCGACATTTCCCTACGTAGAAATCTTTATCAGGCGTTCCCAAAAATGGATGTTCTTTCCGAGTTCTTCGAGCGCACGAGCCTGCAAGGGCGACTGCTATTCGCCGGCCCGGTGGACGGTACCCTGGTGCTGGATAAGCCTCCTGGCATGGCTTTCATTCATGTGGTCGAACGCGGTGCACTGGATATGGTGCACTCCGAAAAACCACGCGTCGCGATCAGCCAGCCCAGCGTGTTGTTCTGTCCCAGCTGTTGTTGCTACAAGCTGCGCGCCCACGAGCCGGGAGGTGCGGACCTGATCTGCGCCTCGTTCCAGTTCGGGCGCTACGGTCAGCAGCCGTTCGAGCTGGGGCTGGAGGAAACCCTGGTGTTTCCACTGAGTGCCCTGGAGCAGCTCGGGCCAGTCATCGGTTCGCTGGTCAACGAGTTCCGTACGCCCGCGCCCGGCCGCAGCAAGGCGCTCAACCTGCTGTTCGAGTACGTGTTCGTACTGCTGGTGCGCCGCGCCGTGAACGAAGGGCGTATTACCAGCGGTCTGCTCTACGCGTTGCAGGACAGTCAACTGGGCCCTGCGCTGATCTGCATTCACCAGGAACCTCAACTGGCCTGGAGTGTGGAGCGTCTGGCGGAGCTGGCGAAGATGTCGCGTACCAAGTTCGCCGCGCTGTTCAACGAGGTGATGGGCATGACGCCGATGGCCTATGTCACGGCCTGGCGCATGAAAGTGGCGCAGGACCTATTGCGCGAGGGGATGCCGATCAAGGTGATCGCCGACGCGGTGGGATATGGGTCGCAAGCATCCTTCTCGCGAACCTTCGCCCAGCAAGTCGGGCAACCACCGGGCGAATGGTTGCGCGGTGAGGGGCAGGACCTGCCGGCGAAGCTGCAGGTGCAGATCTATCGCGATTGACCTTGGCCAGGCTCAGGGCGGCTTGCGCCCTGAGCCTGGAATCCTTCAGGCGACAACCGGGATCAGCGGATCGGCAGCAGCCAGGGCGATGTCGCGCTTGGCCTCCGGCGGGTAGATCCACTGCGTGTTGATCTGCATTTTCAGCTCCTTGCCTTCCTTGCCGGTCAGTACCACTTTACGCTCCCAGCCTTCGGTGAACACCGCGCCCCAGGCGCCCAGGTCGAGGCAGGTGACGTACTTGGGCTGGCTGTAGGGGATCGGCTGTACGCCAAGCAGATCGGCCGCAGCGTTGTTGCCGGATGAGCGGCCCAGGGCGATGGCATGCTGGCAGGTCATCAGCGCGTGGTTGCCCAGGTCATCCACCGCCGCATATGCCGTATCGCCCGTGGCGTAGACGGCGTCCTGACCCAGAACCTTGAGGTTGCGATCCACGTGCAGGCGGCCAAAGGCATCGCGTTCGCCGTCGATCTGCTGGGTGAGCGGAGAAGCCTTTACACCCACGGTCCAGACCACGGTGCTGGCCTCGATACGTTCGCCATTGTCGAGCTGCACGCCTTGTTCATCGACCATCGACACCGGGCTGCCAAGTTTCCAGGTTACCCCGAGCGTATCGCTGGCCTCGGCGATCACCGTGGCGATCTGCTCGCCCATGACGCTGCCGACCTGTTTGCCCATGTCGACGATGATGACGCGAATATCCGCCTGGCTACCGAGGATGGCGCGCAGACGCGCTGGCATTTCCGTGGCCGTTTCGATACCGGTGAAGCCACCGCCCACCACCACGACGGTATTGCGCGCCTGGCTGCTTGGGCGATGACGCAGGCCTTGCAGGTGAGCCTCGAGCTTTTGCGCGGACTCCAGGCTGTCGACATCGAAGGCGAAACGGTCGATGCCGGCCAGCGGTGGGCGGGCAACCTGACTGCCCGAAGCAAGGATCAGCCGGTCATAAGCCAGTGTCGACTGTTTGCCACTGACGCTGCGGTAGAACACCTGCCTGTTCTGCGCATCGATACGGGTGGCGCAGCCCTGCACGAACTGCACGCCGACCGCATCGAACAGCGGACCGAGCGGAGCCACCGTGGTCGTCAGGTCTGTTTCATAGAAGCGCGGGCGCACGCGCAGCTCGGCTTGGGGGGCGAGGAGGGTAACGGCGATGTCGAGACGCTGATGCTGGTCCAGAAGACGAATCGCGCTCAATGCACTCCACATGCCGCCGAAGCCGGCGCCGATGATCAGGATTTGCTGTTTCATGTCGTTATGGTCCGTAGTGAGGGGAGGTGTTTGGCTGACTACGGAGCGAATTTTGTCGCTGGCTTGGATCAAGGTATTGATCCAATATCTGCATAAATAAATGATCCACTTTGGAGGCGATATGCCGCTCGAGAAAGCCGCCCCGCAAGTGCTGTTCCTGCCGCTGGGAACCCCGGAAAACGGGGTCAGCCTGCAGAGTTGGCTGTATGAGTCGTTACGCAGCGCCATTCTGGGCGGGCGTCTGCCAGCTGGCAGCAAGCTGCCCAGCACCCGTGCCATGGCCGAGCACTATGGTCTCGCGCGCGGAACGGTACAGGCGGCTTATCAGCAACTGCTCTCCGAGGGCTATCTGCAGGCGCGGACTGGCAGCGGTACACGCGTCAGCGAGGTGCTGCCGGATCCGACGCTCAATGCCGGCTATGTACGCCGCAAAGTGGTGGCCAAGAACGAGGAAGAGCGTGTTGCCCCACAGACGCCATGGCTGAACAAGCTGGCCGAGATCGAGCCGATCTTCTCGCGTCGCACTTCGCCTTCCGGCCTGCGTCCGTTCTTTCCGCACCGAGGTGATATCAACGCCTTTCCCATCGACCTGTGGCGCAAGCTGCACACGCAACAGCTGCGCAGTTCACGTCTGTCGATGCTGCTCGATGGCGACCCGGCAGGCTTGCACGCGCTGCGCGAGGCCATCGCCGGCTACCTCGCCATCGCCCGCGGCGTACAGGTCTCACCGCAGCGCATCCTGGTACTCGGCAGCGTGCAGCAGGGCCTGGATATCTGCCTGCGTTTGCTGGCGCCAGGTGATTCGCAGGTCTGGATGGAGGACCCTGGCTACCCAGGTGCCCGGCAGCTGATGGACATTTCCGGCGTGAGCCGTGTGGATGTGCCGGTGGATCGCTGCGGCCTCAAGGTGGACGAAGGGCTACGCCTGGCGCCAGGCGCTCGACTGGCATATGTCACACCGTCGCGTCAGGCGCCGCTGGGTGGCGAGCTATCGCCAGCTCGGCGTCTGGCGCTGCTGCGCTGGGCGGCGGAGCAGGGTAGTTACATCTTCGAGGATGACTACGACAGCGAATACCGCTTTATCGCCAAGCCGATTCCGGCGCTGCGTTCGATGCCGGGCGCCGAGCAGTCGGTCATCCTCGCCGGCACCTTCAGCAAGCTGCTGTTTCCCTCGATTCGCCTGGCCTATCTGGTGGTGCCTGAGCATCTGATCGAGTGTTTCACCCGTGCCGCTGCGCTGATGTCGCGGCATGCCAACAGCCTGGCCCAGGCCGTGTTGGCCGACTTCATCCATGAAGGGCATTTCGACCGTCATGTGCGGCGTATGCGCAAGATCTACGCAGCGCGCGCCGATGCCTTCGCCGAGGCGGCGCACAAGCATTGGCAGGGATTGATCGAGGTACCGGAAATCCGCGCGGGTATGGACATCGCCTGCCGCTTGCAAGTCGAGAACGAGCAGGATGCGTTCGCACGTTTGCAGGCAGCGGGCGTCGACGTGCTGCCGCTGGCGAGTTACTGCGTCAATGCCAGGGCGCCAGGGCTGGTGATGGGCTTCGCGCCTTATGAGGAGCAGGCAATCGAAGAGGCGGCCCAGGCTGTCGCCCGGGCCTTGCGCAACTGAGCGAGAACAGCCCCGGCCAAGCCGGGGCAGCGACCATCAGAGGATGCTCAGTGGGTATTCGACGAATGCGCGAATCTCGTTGAGATCCGGCCCTACGTCGGTGCTGGAGCGGTAGATGGAGTTGCGCAGACGCAGGTGCAGATCCTTGGCTGCACCACTTTGGATGGTGTAGCCGATCTGGTTGAAGATCTCGCGTTCGGTGCCGTTGTTGTCAGTGCCGGTATCGATGTTGTCACCACGGACGTAGGCGAACTTGTAGCGCAGGCCCGGCACGCCGTACTCGGCGAAATCAAGCTCGTAGCTGGCCTGCCAGGAACGCTCGTCCTTCAGGTTGAAGTCCGAGTAGTAGGAGTTGGCCAGGTAGATGCTGGCGCCACCATCGCCGTAGTCATAGGCGAAGCCGGCATCGCCACTGTTGCGCTGATGAGCGACGATGAAGGCATGGGCACCGATGCTGTACTTGGCTGCCAGGCTCCAGATGGTGTTGCGATCACCCTGGCCATCGCCGCCAAGATCGATTGCGGCTACCGAGCCAGTGTCATACTTGGTGCGGTAGATGTTGAAGTCGAAGTTCAACGCCTGATCCGCCGCCAGAGCCAGGTTGTAATTGGCGTTGGCGTAGTAGCGTTTGTACATGTCCTCGAGGTCGGCGTGATAGACCGCCAGGCTCAGGTCATCACTGACGGCGTAGCTGCCGCCGAGCACGTCGATGCTCTTGAGACGATTGGGGTCGCGCGCCGAGTCGCCCATCGGGCTGTCGGCGGTGAAGCGACCGGCATTCAGTTCCAGTCCCTCGATTTCGTTGCTGGTCACCAGCGTGCCGGTGAAGGACTGCGGTAGCAGCCGGCTGTCGTCATGGGCCAGAACCGGCAGGGAAGGGAACTGGTTGCCGTACTTGATCACGGTATTGGAGACGCGCAGCTTCACCGCACCACCGGCCTGGGACAGATCATCCACTGGGCGACCTTCGCTGTCGGTGTCGAAGAATGCGCGATAGTTGCGGCCGCGGCCGCTGTCGAGCTTGATCCCGAGCAGGCCAAAGGCGTCGACACCGAAACCGACCGTGCCCTGGGTGAAGCCGGACTCGAAGGTGGCGATGAAGCCCTGGCCCCAGCTCTTGGCGTCGTTGGTGTTGTCCTTGTAATCACGGTTGAAGTAGGCGTTGCGCAGCAACAGATCGAGGTTGGCGTCTTCGATGAAACCCTTGGCTTCGGACTGGCTGCTGGCGTGCGCCAACTGCCCGCCCAGCGCGAGGCTGCAAGCCAGCGCGAGACAGTGCTTCTTGTGCATGGGTGCTCCCGGTGTTGGTGTGCTGTTCTAAACGCGCCTCACAGCGAGGTAAGGCCCGGCCCAGAGGGCGCGCTTAGAGTTATCACCCCGTCTGTCGATGCACTATTCGAGCTGATTGATGATCACTATCAATGACTTCGATGCGCTGTTGCAGTCGATCGACGATAGGCTTCACACCGATGAAGATTCCAGGGGCGGCGGTTTTGCATCACTCCCGAAAGCCGTCGCCTTGGCTCCACTTCATCTCCTTTGGTTAAGACGACTTGTGGCCGCCTGGTGATCCAGTGCGGCCTTTTTTTCATCTTCTTGGCCTGCGGTGAGTGCTGGCCAGACGAGTGATTCAATGAAAGTCGCGGCTGCGTATGTCCAACCCGGTCAGTAGCTCCGTCATATCCGTCAGACGCCCTGCGATCACATGGCGCACGCCATCTTCCGTCTCCAGATGACCGTCGATGCGCAG
>ENA-UOXB01000334-UOXB01000334.1-bioreactor-metagenome-genome-assembly--contig:-NODE-334-length-38442-cov-12.745591_pt1 | contig 38442 bp, 28 predicted proteins | sample MGYA00238158_ERZ761615 | MGnify/ENA primary metagenome ERZ761615 (study PRJEB28904, sample SAMN06267902) | bioreactor metagenome | isolation source: Joint BioEnergy Institute, California, USA...
GGGGGGGGGGGGGGGGGGGAAGGTGCATCTATCTGTCTATCTCATTTTAATTTTGTTATCTTTGATACCTCATGGATTTATATTCTAGCTCTTTTCATCTAGTCTAGATGTTATCAAGAATAGATAGGTAGATAGATAGATAGATAGACGGGACAATGACGAGAAAGCTGAAGACGGCAGTGCATACATACATAGATCATACCATAGCCCGACATACACTCAAGACATGAAACTGCCGCATGGGCAGATAGCCCAAGATAATGTAAGGGAATGTAAGTATTTCACCCGGAAGCTTAGAATAGAAGAAGAATGGTTGAGGAGTCAATCAAGGATATCTTGAAACAGCCTCACCTTCTATTGAAAGGGAGAGGGACGAGAGAGGGACGGCTCAGCAGATGGAATGCGTCTTGCCGTGCCGCCCCTGCAGCGAGTGCCTCTCGCGCTTGTAGTGCGGGTGGCTGTGCGTCGCCTGGCCCACGTTGGACACGTGCCGGCGGATGTGCCTGGCCGAGTATTATTAGCCTGTATTCATAGGACGAGAAACGGGAACCCGATGTCACGAATGTTGAGGTAGAGAATGGGTGGACGGGGCCATCTCTGAGGGGAATAGGGGAAACTCACTCCTTGTACCGCTCCATCATCGTCTTGTCCATATCTCCCAGGACCTGCAGCGCGAGCTTGATGTCCCGGATGAGATTGTCGCACCGGTTCTTGCTAAAGTCCTCACGGACCACCACGCGCATCAGCTTCAGCTTCTCGCTGTGCGGCGCCATCGTGTACGCGGGCACGATCCACCCGCGCTCGCGGAGCTGGTGCGCGATGGCGAACTCGTCGTACAGCGTCTCCCTCTCGGGGTTCAGGCGGAACGCGACGAGCGGCAGGCCGCGGCCGCCGCCGTCGCTCATGATGATGAAGCCCAGCTCCTTGAGCTGCGCGGCCAGGTAGTCGGCCGTCCGGGTGAGGTTGAGCATGATGGAGCGGTAGCCGCGCTTGCCCAGGCGGATCAGCTGGTAGTACTGGCCGATGACCTGGGAGGCGCCCTTGGAGAAGTTGAGCGTGAAGCTGGACTGCTCGGCGCCGAGGTAGTTGATGTTGAAGACCAGCTCTTTGGGGAGGTACTCGGGGGAGCGCCAGACGATCCAGCCAACGCCGGGGTAGACCTGACACCAGTCAGATGACAATATATTCTATACGGACTCGAGGCTACCTACCAGCCCATACTTGTGTCCAGACACATTGATCGAGACGACCTTCTCGAGTCTAAAGTCCCACACCAGGTTCGGGTTGACAAACGGCGCTACGAAGCCACCGCTCGCCGCGTCGACGTGGATGGGGCAGTCAATGCCCCTCTCGACCAGCAGGTCGTTGATCGCCTTGACGTCCTCGTACTGCCCCGTGTACGTGGTGCCCAGGATCGCGCAGATGCCGATCGTGTTCTCGTCGACCAGGTCCACCGCGGCCTGGGGGTCGATGACGTAGCGCGTGTCGGTGCAGTAGACGTACTTCTCCTCGATGTCGAAGTACCGGGCCGCCTTCTCCCAGCAGACCTGGACCGCGCTGCTCATAACGATGTTGGGGCGGGAGTAGTCCTTGCCCTCGGCCTTGCGCTTGTTCTGCCAGCGCTTCTTCATGGCGAGCGTGCCCAGCATGATGGCCTCTGAGGAACCGATGGTGGACGTACCTATGGAATGGGCGGAGTCGTCCCCTGTGGGCGCGTTGAATAGCCGCGCGATCATGTTCACGCAGCGGTTCTGGATCTCTGCGGACCGCGGGTACTCTTCATAGTCGATGAAGTTCTTGCTGAGCGACTCCAGCATGAGTTTCTCCGCTTCTTCTTCCTGTACGTATTCTTAGTCAACTGGAACCGTCGATTCACGTGAAATTCTGTATCAGTTCAGTTGACAATGAGAGATCCCTGCTTACCATGTACGTCGTGACGAAACTCGCCAAACTACATTCATCAAGTGCCAGTCAGCTTTGTGATACATGAAGCCGCTCATCAGATAAACCTCCACTCAAAAGTTGTACAGGACAGCGCAATCTCGCTCAGTGCCCATGGACATGCTCATAGTCAAGAAGAAATGAAAAATAGTAAGCAAGCGTACTTGAGCATCGGATTCCCGTCCAAGCTGAGCTCATCTTTGATCATCCGGTACGCGACATCGCGCGGCATCTCCTTCTCCGGCATCTCCGTCGACGGCAGCTCCTCCGCCGCATAGCGGGATCCGTAGACGCTGGAGTAGAAGTCATCCTCGCCCGGGGGGTCCAGGTTGATGGTTTCCACGCGCTTGATGGTGGAGTCCAGGAGCTCCGAGTCGTTCTTGACAGTTGCGAGGTGGACCATTCTGCCGTGCTTGTCGTTCTCGTTGGGCACCGGTTTACTCTGAGAAGAAGAGATAGAGACCGAGAGAACGGGGCTGACGGAAGGAAGCTGAGGGAGCTTTGGGGAATGCGGGGGAGAAGGAGAAGAAGGAGGAGACCCGGCCGTTGACTTGGGGTCCAACAAAGGACGGTGGAGAGGGCTGTGAAGATGCAGGTGCAGGGCCCGGGCGAGACGAGAGTCTCGTTTTATTTGCATGGTCGGCCAGCCAGTCAAAGTCAATTGGAGACGCCAGCAGTGTCAGTGCGGTGGGGGAAGCCCAATCCGGTGGATGGGTGTTTTCGAGCGAAGATGGATCGTGCAGTAGTCTTTGTCGCAGGGCGTTTCGTGTATGGATGAGATGAGTGGCATCCACGACGCTGGCGTGGAGGATCTCCTGAGACTCGAGTCCAGCACCTCTCCAACTAGCTGCCCACGGCGCACTCGGGACAGGGCATGTATAAATACCATCTCCCTATGTCCGGGAGACAAGGCTTGGAAGCTGCCATCATCTCGAACGAGAGATTTTATCTCTCCGTTCCACGAGCCTGTGTCCTCCCATCGCGGAGACAGACCAGGGACGGTTCAAACTTCAGGGGCCTCAGCAGGCTCCCGGGGGATCAACAGGACGCCTAAGGATCAGACAAGCCCTCTCCATTCCGGCAAGGCTCGTGGAGCATGCTGGCAGCCAGCGTCGCAGCGACGAATGATAGGAACGGAGACGCAGGGTGTTGCAGATGAAGTTGGAACGAAACGGGCCGGCGGCTGCTCAGCCACTACCATCGATCTCCGTCCCCCGCAGCCACAGCATGTCCACGTCGCGCGGTCTGGTCTCCCTGTCAGCCAACTCCTCCGTTGGACCCCAAGCACTGTGCAGCTGGAGTCTTGTTAGTAATCTAATTACCATCCCCGGGCATATTATTACTTACCTGGCCAGATCCATCCTACCCGCCACAGTCCAGACCACGGCACATTAAAAAAAGAGGAGCATCATGTCCATATGAAGCAGGAACAAGGAGTACACAGCACCAGTTACGTTACGCAGGCCCGGCGCCCGCCCAAAGCTTAGGCAAAGCTTAGCCCTGTTGTCCGCAGTCCAGCGGGGCCAGCGCAGCCAACTACCTAACATCATATGGGGCCCCTGACGCTGCTTCAGCTGCAGTGCTGACGCTGGCGCTGCGGGATCCTGATAAGTGAGTGCTAGCCAGATAGCCAGCTATGTAGATATGTGTTTCACACCGCGGGGTTCTGTCTGGGACGGCTTGCAAGAGGAGTCCAGACAAGAAGAAAAACCACTCTCCAGAGCAAATGGACAGAGGTAGCCGGTTCCTCAAAGGTGTGCTTTGCACTTCAAACCAAAGTTAACCGATGCAGAAGTGCCTTGGAGGAGAGCGGATAGAAAGGATCGATAATGATGAATGGCGGTGTGGACAGGATTGGGAGGTGGGTGAAGGGGAGGGGGAGGGGTTCGAGATAATAGGTACCTAAGGCCTTCGGCTCTATACACACAGCAGAGCCAGGCACGAGGAGGGCACGGAAACACTCGAAGGTGCAGGTGGTTTCCATACAGACTGCACTTACCAAGTATATACATACATGCATACATACATACATACATAGATTAAGAATATAATTTCAGACTCGCGTGGATAACTCCAGACGGCTGCTGCTTCCTACTTTTTCTCTCAATTCGTTTCTGTTTCGTTCTCTGCCATAATACACACTACCATGTGCCGTCTTAACCGGACTACTGGATGTTCGACAGACCAGCACCGACGGGTAATTCCAGAAGACAAGCTTTCTGTCCTACCTACAAGCCGGGAGACCGCAGAGAGAGCTAGGTACAGGTACACGCTACAGCTGGTGTTTTCTCCGACGGTGGTTTAGTTTCCTCTACTCTACTACACCTGCAGTTGTCCTTCCAGAGTCGTCTCAGAGCAAGCTGAATCCCTGGTGTATACTATATGCCCTCGATTTCAAATATCCAACGCAGCAATCAGTGCGACAGCCTCATCCAATTAACATTAGCATCTCGATTTTTGGACCGGATTAGTACAGCTGTTGTTGTTTCCCTTGCCGTGTCCTCCAGCAGCGTCAGAAAAACAAATCGCGCATGAAGGCTATATCTGAATCACACAGGTTCTGCAATCAAGGCAATTAAGAGCATCTGAGACAGTCCCACGCAATTCAACACCCAGCTGATACGACGGTCGTAATTCATATCCAGGTTTTTGACAGACAACATATGTAAAAGAAAAACGTGGCATCGGCAACTGGAGGAGTGTGTTGGACCTGTCGCGGATTATTATTATTATTGCTGGCATTCTGTTTCCACCGGGTGTCGGCACTTCGAGCTAGAGCTGTGCCACCCAGGCTGTGCGATCCATCGTCCAGATGAACTCATCTCCGTGTTTGTAGATTAATATGCCTCATAATTATACCCGATCCTTGTGCACCGCCGGTTGCGCCTGTTGCTGGACTTGGTCGTCGTGCAACTGGTCCTAAGCGCTGCTCAGGGGGAACATCTACTGGGTGCTTGCGACAGCCCTATCTCCAGCTGGGGCAGTAACTTGACTGCCACCCGCTCCCTCGGGCTGCTTCTCGCTCTTCTCTCCCTTTTCTTTCTCTCCCTTCTCTCCCTTGATCTTGCGTTTGAGCCAGTTCCACAGTCCGCCCTTCTTCCGTTCAGACTTTTCGCTGTCCTTGCTCTTCTTATCCGCCTCCTTCGCGGCGTTCTCCTGGGCTTTGTCGCCGGTGGTCTGCTGCTTCTCTTTCTTTTCACCAGCTTTCGCTTCAGGAGTCGTCTCACGGGTAGCAGCACCTTCCGGCTTTTGCTCGCCTGCCACGTCCTTCTTCCCGTCGGACTTGACCTCCTCTTCCACTTTCTTCAAGTCCTGACGCTCCTGATCCAGGTCTTCTGCGGCCTCCTTGTTGGCAGCATCGGGTGCAGGTTCGGCTGCTGCCGGCACGGCAGCAGCAGCTTCGCCACCAGCCACTTTGTCCTGACCTTCGGATGGTTTTGCGGAATCATCTGCCTGGCTTGAAGGCTCGCTGACAACTACTGACGGTATCGAGGTGGATGGTTTGTCGTCAGTGGAGCTTGGAGCTTCCTCGGTCTTGTTGGCCGCAGAGGTGGCATTCTCAGTAACTTCATCTCCTTTGGTCTCAGCAGGAGCGCCAGCCTGAGTAGTATTAGTTGCCACTGTCTCCGTAGGCTCAGTCGGCTTTTGCAAGGCTTCGCCTGCGTCCTGAGTTGGCTGCTTCTCAACCTCTTCACTGTTTGGCCCTGGGACCTCCACTGGTGGAGCGGTGCCAACCTCCGTTGCCGATTCAGTAGTTGCAGAAGAAACATCCTGTTCGTAGTCTTTCTTGGCACTGGAGATGTCTGCGGTTTTGTTCTCTGAAGATGATTCTTTACCGACTCCTTTGGCCTCCGTGTCCTGGACGGCTTCGGGCGCAGCAACTGAGGCTGGAGCTGACGTGGGGAACGTCCCGGGGAGGTCAAGCTCCGAAGCCTTTCCATCCTGCAGCGAGCCGTTTACATCCTTGTCCAGAGTCTTGCTGTCTTCAGAGTCATCGACCTTGGGCATCTTGTGAGGCTTCATGTTGTCCTCTACGAATGGAGGCGTATTCTCATACGGACGCTTGGCAGAAGCGCCGGTGGATCGAGAAGCCGCCTCCTCGTTGTCGAGTTTGTCCTCGGCGGTTGCGCTGTCTGGCACGTCGGACGGCCTTGGTGTGCTCGCCTCAGACGCGGCCTCCTCCTTTTTTCCATCATAATGCGGTGCTGTTGCCGGAGTAGCAGCCACCTCGGCCCCAATCCCAGCCCCGACTGGAGTATCTTCCTTATCCTTTGGTTCTTCGGCCGCTGGCTTGGACGTATCCTCGGGAGTCGTGTCGCTAGGGACGTTGTCTTCCGGCGACTGATCCGCTTTCTCTGTCTGAGACGGAGGAACTGTGAAGACGTTAACGATTGACCTCGTCCGCATTGGATGAAAATGGACATGGCTATGAACCTTACCAGTCACCTCGTACACAGGAACAGTTCTTGTCTCAGTTTCGTCTGCAATGCCAGCCTTGGCAGTTTGCGCTTCGTCCACGCCATTTGGCTGTTCGCTGCTCTCTTGCTCCTGGGCTGGTTCGACCTCGGTCGCCTTGGTCTCCTCCTCAGACGCTTGCGGCGGAGCAGCTGACGGGGTCTTTGCCAGGGTGGGTTCTGTCGGGCCCGTCGCAGCAGGCGCAGCAGCCACCGTGGTCACGTCGCCCTTGTCGCCGGCGCTCTGGCCTTCGCCTTCGGTGTGCATGGTGGGCTTTTCCACCTGGTGTGCTGGGGTTCTGCAGAGGCATGGTCAACGGCTGTCCCGATCCGCCGTCGCGAGTGGGAGCGAGAAGAGAAGAAAAGGAAAAAAAAAAAAAAAGGGAAGGTGAGACTTACGTGGTAGTCTTGTTGTTGGCAGAGGCCTTCTTTCCTCCACCAGCGTTGCCGCCCCGGCCCTTGCCCTTCCCTCCTTTCTTTCCACCTTTCTTAGCCATGATGCCGGTATGACCTCCTGTTCAGAGTCGCGGGGTATCGATCGGATGATACGAGCAACGGCTCAGCGAAGAAACGTAAAGCTCCGAGGGTTTCCGTGTGGTACCTTCGTCGACAGGCGACGCGGTGGTGTTTCGACTCGGGGGGGTTGGTGATGTCAGGGATGCAGGAGAAAAGGGTGGTAATGTGTGAGCCTGTGCCTACACACCCAGCGTTGTCCAGAGGATCGACTCCTAACCAGGTGCAGGAAACAAGGAGAGTCCAGAGCTGGACGGTTGGACGTTGACAGAAGGGAGGTTCAGTCGCAGGAAGAAGCTTCAAATCACATGAGCGGGTGCGATTGAGGCCACCGAGAGCTTTTCCAGGAGCGTTTGCCCAGAGTTGCCCCAACCGCTCGTTCGCAGGCCGCCCTCCCCGCCGCGCCGCCGCGCCGTCCGTCCCACGGGTATTGCTGGAGACTCGGTGTGTCTGTGTGCGCTCCCCGGCTTTTCTCCCCCTGCACACCCACACCGCGGTGCGGTCCAGCATCTCGATTTGCGAACCCTTCGAGTTCCCTTCTTGGGTCTCCATCACTGCCCTCGGGACAACGCGTGTCTGTGGCTGGTGGCCAGAGGAATAATGGAATCAATCGCCACCCTGTCCTGCTCTCCGCCAGTTGCATCTGGTCGGGCGGTTCCCCGGCTACGGTCGATCATCCGACCCTTGATCCTACTCCTGACGAGCCTACGAGAGTCTACGAATAGCTGCACCGTATACATACAAGAAGTTGGAATGCTCGCGTGCAACTGGCGGTGGCATATCGTCGGCAGAAAAGAACACCTGGCCGTTGTGCGACGTGCACGACGCACGGGGTCTTTCAAAAATCAATTTCCGCACAAGGTAGCGATGGGGGAGGTGAGGCGTGCCACTTTACCCAAATCGTCGATGGCCCGGGAATTTTATGCAAGGGCACAACCTTAACATGCAACCCGCCAAGCCAACCTTAGCTGCAGCCTGCAGGTGATGTGGGAGAGACATGTCCGCAGCATGTCATACATCTCGACGTGTAGTAGGGCTGTGGCCAGCCTTAGGCCCTCGAAAGTGCGCTCGGAGTGCCTGCGGACTAGCAGGGCCCTTTGATGTGTCAAAGGTCTCTCATCTCATCATGGGCAGGTACCTAAACTGCGTGACCGCCTGGCTGTCATAACCAGCAAGACGCACATGGAGACAGCGTTGCGGGCAGACATAAGACTCACAAACCTCCTCGCAGATGTCTGGACTTGTATACGGTGGGATGAAGAATCGACCAGCCAGATCCTCAAACTTTTATACCATCTTATGCCTATTCCGGTACTCGATGGGTATATTGTACAGGATACTTACATACACAGGCACCTCAGTAGAATAGGCACCTATCTCATGCATGTATCTTAACAGAGCCTTGCGCAGCATGTTACATCATCTACACCGCGTACCTTACATGCCGCTTGCTGGTTAGGTACCTCCCTGTCGAATGCATGGCTCATTGACTGCTGCCTAGCATGGTAGCATGGTATCTGTGCACAGCATCATGGTCAGCCTTATGCTAGTAATGTAACTCCGTATCTGCCTAGAAGATAAGATTAATCGATGGATTCTCGTCCCACTCTTCGTCAAAAGCTCGGGACCGCGAGCGGGACTGGGAGCGGACTGGGCTGACGGTGCGGAGTACCCGTCGAAGTACACAACAGTACTCCGTATATGGGGCTGGGCGTACTCCCGTGATTCCAGGGCTGCCTACCTACCGTAGGTGCATAAGTGGGTAGGTTACCTACCTACCCAGTGGACATGCCTGCCTGCCTGCCTGCTCGAAATGTACTGCTGTACCTATGTACCTCTGTACAAAATAACAATAATAAAATAAAATAAAATAGCCTCGTATCATCGTAGGGAAGCTTAAAGAAGACGGAGTTAGAGATGCCGTGTGTCTTATTGCTTTGCTTTGCTTCGCTTTTCTTTTCACTCCGTTGGAAGATATGTATGTACATACAGTACATACAGTATAGTACCTGTGATTCTGCTTCTGTTCCGATTCTGGTTCTGTTTTCACTGTTTCACGCGTAGCATGTATGCCTGCATGCCCAGGTCCTCCCGACGAGGAGCTTTGCTCGGTGAATGCACAATATATACTTCGACTTCGAGGGCGAGGCATCGAGCCATTAAAGCGCAGAAAAGGCACCTCGATTTCACTTCCTTTCTTTCAGTCTCAGCTAAGCTACATTCTATCTTTTGTATAAGAACTCGTAGGTAAGTATGCTCTATATATGTATGTATGTACATTAAAATGCGAGACAACGTCTGAAGGTATCAAACTGTATTAATTAATTAATAATCAATAATGCCAGTCTTGATCCGATCTTCTGGTCTTGTTTAGTGTTCAGTCTCCAGTCCAGTGTTACACGCATGTTGATGCAATACAAAAAAAAGGAACCAAGGCAGTCAGTCTGAAGTCTTTGTCTTCGATCAGTAGATCTCTCTAAAGTCTCTCAATTCAAGTGGAGTCGCCTATTTCCACTTGGTGCAGAGAACAAAGGAAAATGAAACCAAGCCAAGACAAGCCAAATCTATGCTTCTATGCAACAATTCCTGATCCAACAAACAAACAAAACGCCCTCCCGATCCCAGTTTGGATATCAATTCAACCAGTCAAACAGCCAATAAATGTCAGTAAGGCAGTTATGATTAAAACAGATAAAGAAATATGCTCCTTGTAGATAAACGCCGATCCGCCCCGATGCTCAAGATGAGCCGATGGATATTCTATATGTTTCCATCCAGCAAATTCATTTATCCGCATCGCTGGTTCCTCGCTTGTAGAGGCCGCCAGTGGAATGCAACGAGAATAGGAAGAGATAAACGAGTGATGTCCATAATAGGTCGGAGGTGCAAGGCGGAAGAGGTATAAAGAAATAGGAATGCGTATGCTGAAAGCGGATGTCGACGGTCGTCGTTGCGTCCTCTGCGTAAGAAGAAGGAAATGAAAAGGATCAAACGAGTGCCGTGCGCGTCATCTCCGTAGCAAGCCACAACCGCATACAGTGTGGTTGCTTGTTCGCTGTATGGCTGCTCACGTACAGACCAAGACAGCGTTCAACGCCCGCGTTAGATCCTCCGGCGAGAACGGCACGTGTTGTCTTTCGATCGGGGATGTGCTCTGCGCTACGGGCGAGGTGTAACGTCTCGTTTCCTTCAGCTCGGCGATGGAATCCCGTTTCGAGTCGAATGGGTCGAGGCCGTCGGTACGCAGGGTAGACATCGAGGAACTAAGGCTGTCGGTGTCGACGGCGGTGGACGACTGGGAGCCGACGTCCATCTGACGGTCCTGGGCGAGCTCATCATCGGAGGAGATGGAAATTGAATCTGTATAGCATAGTTTGCGTGATCAGGAGGGGTTCTGAATATCGAGCGGGTACGGAAGTGGAGGGAACGAACCGTCGACAGGGTCGACCGCGGTACGGTCGTCGGCATCCGGTGAGTCAATCTCGAAGGGGGGCACCTCATCGGGCGGAACGACGATACTCGCACACGGGGACAGCTCCAGGTCTATCGACCGGGGACGGTCCGCCATGGCACCTTCAAACGTCCAAGCAGCCAGTTTCCTTTGATGTTCCGGGTCGACAGGTCCGCGATACTTGGACCGGGGCACCTCGTGGCGTCTGTAGTACTCGATCTTGATCTTGCCATTGCCATTGCCATTGTCCTTGAAGCCCGGGAAGGAGCGGCGGAAGGCCTTCCTCACCATTTCTCGAAACGCCATCGCGATGGGACTGGACGTCACAAGCCGTCCGTCTCACAGCAGCAGACGACTCCCCGGCAGGGAGTGAAAGGAGAGGAGGGTTCGGGAGCACGAGCGGCGGTCGTCAATCGTCTCCAGAGACCTTTGTATCATCGTTTGTCGGACAGACGGAGCGAAGGAGGGGAGGGAGGGGGAGGGGGGGAGGGGAAGGGAGAGGAGGGGGAAGGGAAGGAAGGGAAGGGAATTGAAGACGGAGAGAGGAGGTCGAGATAAGACGAAGAGACGATATGGTGCTGGCGTGGCAGACAGACACGGCAGGCCGAGCCCAATCCGGCGATCCCGTGGAGAGAGGCAGAGACGGACGCGGCGCCGTGCGTCGTTCGTGACGGTTCGTCTCTCCCCCAGAGATCAAGATCTCATAGACCCGTCTGTGCGCTCGACAGGACTCCTACAGACGGCACGGAGACGGTAGGCTATTACCCCATGCCCACTAAGTGACGAGCACTGGTATTCCTGTGGCCCCAGGGAGGCTTTAAATGCCGCCTCGCTGGAGCGCAGTGTGTTCCGGCGCAGCCAGCGGGCAAATAATCACACGAGTTGCAGTGGAAAATGGCGCAGCCGCGGGCGCCTGCAGCGAACGCTTCCAGAACGTCGCGCACATAGGCGACGCCGGACTCGCCAGCGTTTCGCCCTGTTTCTGCCGACGTCACCCGCGAAAACGCCCGGCTTCCTCCAGCCCGTCAATCAGGTGCCGCGCCCACGTTCCTCGTGGCCCACCGCTCGTGACGCCCCCGCCGCGCCCCCACTCGGCACTGTGCTTCCGGAAGAAATCTTCTAGCCTTCGATTTAAATTTTCACATCGCATGAAAAGCAACAAAGATGGCCGGCTGGCCCAATGGTAAGGCGCTTGACTACGGATCAAGAGATTGCAGGTTCGAGTCCTGCGTCGGTCATTCCCTTTTTGCGTTTTTACTAGCCCAGCGACCAGCGACACTTTTCTGCCCTCCAATGGAAAGGAAATACCAGTTTTCCCTAACCCGGCAAAGTATTACTTCGCGAACGTGATATCGATGAAGGAGGTCGATAAAATCTAGCCAGTTCTTTTTATCACTCTTCTTTTCCAAAGAGGCAAAAAGGTTTGTAGGTATTTACTTCGCGCTACGCGCGGCTAACTCTCACAGTCACACTTCCATTTTATCTTGGCCGTGAGAAGACAGAAGAAGACGGGACCCTACCCCTCACGGGTCTAAACCCAAGGGCCAAGGCTGACCGGCACATGGAGGTGACCGTGGAATGGGGTAGGTTGATGTCAACAATACCTTTATATCTCTGTGACTACACTCTGAAACAAACAGCCACTTCTAATTAATTCCTACTTGCATAATGCAAAGTCATCCACAGGCAGAGAATTACGTTTCTGAAGTTGCCTCTCTTTGCGAAGTTGCCAACGGCATCTATGTGCTTCTGACGTAGTGGCGTGTGGCCTGGACCGAGGTACTGTATATTGGCCTGAGGCTGCGACTCTTGAGTAAAATGTGCAGAGTTCTTCGCAGAGTACACAAGGTACTTATCTGAAAGCTCTTAATCTGTTGCGTTTTCAGGGATTTTTTTTAAAGAACCTTACAGGATACTTTGGAAACTTCCGCAGACTACTAGTAGAGCCCTGGTCAGGCACAGGATGTTACCTCCTACCTAGCTAGATAAGCAGCACCTCCTATCCGGATACGGTGCATAAATTCCGTGAAACAAAACAAGCTTGCCGTGATGTGATTTGTTAACTTAGCAGCCGACAGGGCTGCGGAGAGTATATTCCTGTCCAATCGGGAGGATGATCTATCTTATCAGGTATCTAAGAGAGGGATTATTACATCAGCGCATACCTCTCTGAATTAGTATTTCCATACCTACTTAGGTAGGTGTCATTGAAAAATATCCATGGATGGAACCCTGTTTTCTCTGTAGGTATGTTGTATGTACCTACATACATTTTTCCTCCACCAGACCCATTATTATGGGGGAGAAAAGGATGAGGCATAACATAACCTTTTTTTTCTTCGTGAAAAAGAAGGGTATCAATGACAGATGGACTGCTCTGGTGCCACATTCAGCTCAGCCAAGGCAAGCAAGTTAGAGAGAACGAAACAACAGTCAGTTCATCAAAAGGATCAAGCATTGTAATGTACAGTATATTACTGTGTGCGTAGTTTGGGACATGGCTTACATAGTCTGTACTGTACAGCACAGCATTTGGTCTCCATTCCATTCCCTGTGTGGAGCTTCCTTCACTGTTCTGTTCCTATGCTTTGAGTGCAGGTATCTTAAGAACCTACCTAATGCATCTATGTGCTATACTATCAATGCCTACATGGCAGTTTCATTCAAGTCGATGCACAAAGTAGATATTTGTTTCCTAATCCCTTTCTAAGCATGCTGTGCTAGTCGCGATGACTATATTCTCTTTTACATGACAGCACCGTGAGATGTCTGAGCAGAGGGGAGGGGATTTGAGGAGGAGGTCAACAGTCACTTGGCCTTACTCGCCTTTCTGCTTAGGTTCTGCTCTTATAGCTCTCCTTACAGATTTGGTTCAATGCAATTTTCCTGTTCATCATGTTACCATATCATTAATCATAGCTGGTATTTTTATCATGCATCAGCTCTTTTCGTAAACTAAATACTGTACATGCCATACCTTTTTTTTTAATGATGCACAGAAAATAGCACACATACAGGGAATGCATCTACAAAATGTATCATAACATAATATTCAAATATACCCAATCGCCACAAATCCATATGGATATCAAGGAAAGTAGAAATTTAGTCCTCGTGTGTGACAGCCATATCCAGCACCTCTACCCTGCCCTTCCCCCTTGTCTGGCCGCTGATAAACTCGCTCAGGCCTTTGAAGGCTCCGGGCTCTGCGAATCCGACAACCTCCCACTCATCCCCACCGAGCACGTCCTGCGTCTCGATAGCCTCGATATAGCTCAGGATCTTGTCCTTGACCGTGCCGGGTGTCTTAGGAGCGTTCTCCGCGTCCGACGCACCCTCGTCAGAGTCCAAGTCTTGCTGTTTGGCGGTCTTGCCTTTTGCTGGCTTGCCCTTCTTAGATTTTGAGGCTGCTTGGGCGGCCTCCTTGTCTTTGTTCGATACTGCCGCAGGAGCCGCCTTGACCGGTTGCTTGAGGAGCGACACAGGACAGGTCACCCGTAGCCGCATGCGCGCGCGCATCACCGGGATGGGTTGCCACGCGATGAGCGCCTTCATCGCCTCGAGGGCCTGACTCTTGGCAGACTTGTTCGTGACGACGCCGGTCCAGAGCGGCTTGCGTGGTTGCGCGGGAGCCTCTCCCTCCCCCGGTGTTTCTCCATTCTGATGTTGTTGACTCTGCAGCTGCCCGCTTGCCGAAGCCAGCTGGTCCAGCGCCTTGCTGATCATGCCGGGTGTGTAGACGCGCTTGGTGGCCGGGTCGACCAGCCGGCTGGACACGATATCTAGCACTTCCTTCTCGATGCGCTCCAGCATCTCCTTGCGCTCGCGCTCACCGACCTGCACCTCCCCCTTGCGCAGGATCTCTTGGATTATCTCGTCCATGGGGACATCGGGACCGAACGCCTTGGCCAGCTCCGCGGACGGCGCGGTCTGGCCCTTCGACACGGACAGGAAGACAGTGTGGATCTGTAGGACATTGTCGAGGTCGGTTTCGGTTCCGGAGCGGTATTCAAGGAGCTTGTTCTTGTAGCAGGCTAACTCGAAGCGCTTTTTGCCTGAGGAGCGGTCACCGTCAGCGGGGTTCGCGGGGTATGGACTAGTGGGATTGAAAAGAGAGAAATGGACGAGATGATCCGGGGCTATAAAGGCAAAGATAGGACGTACCCTTTTTCAGCCGTACTATGGACACATTTGTGAGCTTGATCTGATTCGAGGGTGTCTGTATGCCGACGGGCATCTTGACGGCGGGTTTTGCCCGAAGAACAGGGCTATGCGGGTCTCAACGACGATCGGAGTCTCTCAGTATCGGGATTTATCAATGGCTATGTGCACCAAATAATAAAACAGACTTTTGTCTACAGACACAAAAACATCGGAGATGGGTATATGTGTCGAGGGAGGTCTAGATCGGGTATTGTGGAGATGGAGCCTAGTGTTTTTCTCTATGACGCTGCGGCGTTCAGGCCCTCAGCCAGTTGTGCTGTGCAGCCCGTGCAGCGCCGTGCAGCGGATGACTCAGCAGCCTGTTCTAGTACCGAGTTGGTTAGTGCCGTCTGGGCGGTCCCGTGGTCAGCTCTCAGGGGGCCAGGGCGCCAAGCCGGCTTCCGGATCAGGACACACGTGATGACTCAGCGCATGTGACGGGGAGCGACTCACCGCTGCTTGGCCCTCTACGGGCACGATCTCTTAGGGCGATGCGGCCGACAGGCACAGAGCGCCCAGGGTCGGCCTTCCATTGGCTGCCCCACGGTCAACCAGCCAACTGGCCCAGCTCATCCCCGGCTCCACCCGTATCAGGTCGCTGCGTGACCCGGACCGTGGACGCCGACGCCGACTATCGTCTCCTCATTTACCTCTGAGGTCCTCTCTTCTTCTTCCCTCCCTTCTCTTCTTCTCCCATCTCTCTTTCCTTGCAATCCTGTTAGGCTTGCTGGTTGGACTCCAGTGAGCTCCTGTTCTGTTCATCTTCGAGGTTATCCCGTTGTCGTCCCTGCTCCCGGCAGCTGCGACGTCATACAATCATAGCTGCCTAGGTATCGGAACCCCAAGGTCCTGCTAATCGAGTTATCCCTCTTGCATCCCTCCAATCCCGCAGAGAGGGCTATAATTCATCATGAGAGTCCTTTCTACTGCGCTCCTTATCGGAGCAGCGGCCGCGGCCGTTCCCCAGCCTGCGCAGCAGGTCCTCGAGCTCCCCAAGAAGGGCGACAAGGGCGCCCCCGAGACCCTGTCGAAGCCGCTCCATCACCTCGAGGAACAGCTGAAGTCGTTGTCTGACGAGGCTCGAGCGCTCTGGGACGAGGTCTCGAGCCTCTTCCCGAATGCGCTGGACCGGGTCCCCTTCTTCTCGCTCCCCAAGAAGCACACCCGCCGCCCTGACTCGCACTGGGATCATATTGTCCGTGGTTCCGATGTCCAAAACATCTGGGTCACTGGGAAAAATGGCCAAAAGGAACGTGAGATTGGCGGCAAGCTTGAATCGTACGATCTCAGGGTCAAGAAGGTGGACCCCAGTTCCCTGGGTATCGATCCTGGTGTGAAGCAGTACGCCGGCTATTTGGACGATAACGAGAATGATAAGCATCTGTTTTACTGTAAGACAGCTCAATCGCAAATTGTGTTTGAATGTCGATGTTAACTGCGACCTAGGGTTCTTCGAGTCTCGCAATGACCCCGAGAACGACCCCGTCGTCCTCTGGTTGAACGGAGGCCCCGGCTGTTCCTCTCTCACCGGGCTCTTCCTCGAGCTTGGACCGAGCTCGATTGACGAGAAACTGAACGTTGTGCACAACCCGTACTCGTGGAACTCCAACGCCTCGGTGATCTTCCTCGACCAGCCAGTCAATGTCGGCTACTCATACAGCGGTTCTTCGGTCAGTGACACCATCGCGGCCGGCAAGGACGTCTACGCTCTGCTTTCCCTTTTCTTCAAGCAGTTCCCCGAGTATGCTAAGCAGGACTTCCACATCGCCGGAGAGTCCTACGCTGGCCATTACATTCCAGTTTTCGCCTCCGAGATCCTCTCTCACAAGAACCGCAACATCAACCTCAAGTCGGTTCTGATTGGCAACGGTCTCACCGATGGCCTTACTCAGTACGGTTACTACCGGCCGATGGCCTGCGGTGAGGGAGGCTACCCTGCTGTCCTTGACGAGAGCACTTGCCGCTCTATGGACAACGCTCTGCCCCGTTGCCAGTCCATGATCCAGGCGTGTTACGACACGGAGAATGCATGGACCTGTGTGCCTGCTTCGATCTACTGCAACAACGCCCTGCTTGGTCCATACCAGCGCACCGGACAGAACGTCTATGATGTTCGCGGCAAGTGTGAGGACTCCGGCAACCTTTGCTACAAGGCTCTCGGATACGTTACCCAATACCTCAACAAGCCCGAAGTTTTGGAGGCTGTTGGTGCCGAAGTTGACGGCTACGACTCCTGCAACTTTGATATCAACCGCAACTTCCTCTTCCACGGCGACTGGATGAAGCCATATCACCGCGTGGTCCCTGGTGTCCTCGAGCAGATTCCCGTCTTGATCTACGCTGGTGATGCTGACTTCATCTGCAACTGGCTCGGCAACAAGGCGTGGACCGAGGCTCTCGAATGGCCTGGGAAGGAGAAGTTCTCTACGGCTACCATGAAGGACCTGGAGATCGTGGACAACGAGCACAAGGGCAAGAAGATCGGCCAGTACAAGTCCCACGGCAACTTTACTTTCATGCGTATCTACGGAGGCGGTCACATGGTTCCCATGGACCAGCCTGAGTCTTCCCTGGAGTTCTTTAACCGCTGGCTCGGAGGCGAGTGGTTCGGAGCGAGCACTTAAGATGCCATTTCAGATGCGCCCTGTCTTGCGTCCATCTTTGCAACGTTGACTTACGCCTTTTCTCAGTGAATGCTGTGGATGATCGTATGATTTTGCTATAACCACTGGCTAGGTCCTTTGGAACTGGACGTGTTTGGAACGATTTTTTATACAGAACGACGCCAACCTTACGCATGTTTCGTTGTCACTTTTGGATTAGATAGCACTTCACAGTTTAGGATAGATGCGCCAATTCAAGTTTTTAGTTTAATGAAACTGCCGTTGTAGATCAATTGACTTAGCGGCGGAGGAACTAGGGGTTCCCCAGCAGGGCTGCTCAGCTACCTCATCCCTGGGACAGTGGTGACAGGGTGGGAGAGCATGGATTTATACATACGGTAAATGGAAATAATGGCCGGTAGTATGACAAGAGCGCTTAAACTACAGCAGAGCTTGTATTTGTTTTCGATGTGGCAGACAGATCCTGCAGTTAAGACGCGTGACAAGACGTGGTCCACAGAGTACCATTACAGTTCGTGAATGATCTTTTTTGGTTGATCAATTGCATTCATTGATTGATATTTCCCTTTTTTGTTCCCTGTCGCATTGCAATCAAGCGATACCACACTCCATCGCATCACGTAGGTCCAGGGTCCACTATTCCATTCCACATCAAGATACAAAGAGGCTCCCCCAACCTTACTCCACCGAGCAAGAAGAAAAGAAAACGGCAAGCCAGATGATCGTTTAAGACTTCTTCTTGCTGACACCGACAGTCCGGCCGCGACGACCGGTGGTCTTGGTGTGCTGACCACGCACACGCAGACCCCAGTAGTGACGCAGACCGCGGTGGCAGCGGATCTTCTTGAGGCGCTCGAGGTCCTCACGGACCTTGCTGTCCAGACCGTTGGCGAGCACCTGGTGGTCCTTGCCGTCGGTGATGTCGCGCTGTCTGTTCAGGAACCAGCCCGGGATCTTGTAGTGAGTCGGGTTCTGGATGATGGTGACGATGCGCTCGAGCTCTTCGACGGTGATCTCTCCGGCGCTGAATTTGACGGATTTTGAATCAGTATCGTCGTCTCGACAATCTGATGCCCGGAGGAAAACAGGGAAAAGCACGTACCGCTTGGTCAGGTCAACATCGGCCTTCTTGCAGACCAGGTTGGCATAGCGGCGGCCGACACCCTTGATCCGGGTCAAGGCGTACATAATCTTCTGCTTGCCGTCGACATTGGTGTTCAGCAATCGCAGAATGTACTGGAAGTTCGTCTTCTCGCCGGACACGAGCGCTGTAAAATGTGCGATAGAAATTCCATGGTCAGCTATTCGTCCGTCTTATATTCTCGACCGAGAACTCGATGGTTTTCGCAAAACACAATCCACCATCGAGTCATGCACTTGGGGAGATACGGTACGTACACATGATGGGCGATAGCGCGACGGTATCGCGATGGACTCTTGGTTGTCGACGACGAGGGGATTGAGAGAGGGTTGAAGACGTCCAGCCTCGACGCTCCAAACTTTTGCCCGTCCGTTGTGGGATCGACTTAAAGCGGTCTAGCTGCATCGGGGATGGTGCGGTAAGGGCTCGCTTGGGGGCTGCGCTATCCCCGAAATGGACACTAAGCGAGTCGGCCCGACCGGGCAAGGTTGGCCCGCGCCGGGGAAGTGTTCTGCTAAGAGTCTAACTAACGAGCGATTCCAGGAAGTTCAAGCCACATTCTCAGAATATCAAATCCTGCGACTATGAGGGTCTTAGATTTTGAGATTTAATAATTGAAGGTCACCAATCTTCTCGCCTGGTGTTAACGTGCTTTCTTATTCTGGTTCTGCCAAGGATCTCGCCTTGATCAACGTTCTACTTTTTGGCCGCAGCGCTGGCTCGATCGGACGATGTCTGTGGCATTTGATGTCTTCTAGCAACATGATGAACCCGAACCCGTTACAACTTTACATTGTGTATAAGTATATTGTATTCTATATGCCAGGGTTGGTGACAGTTCGTGTTTGCGGCCAGCTCTTCAGGCCGCCTCAAACCGTCCAAGTTTCAGCAGGGCTCTCATCCGCGCCTTAGGGCCTTGAGGCGCATCTCCTGTTACTTCTTTGGGTCTCCCAGCCTTTAGTATTGCCTACTTAAGTCGTTTGAAATTAGAAGTGATTCAGGCTCTTGCCTTTTCTTTCATATCATATCGATACTGATAGCCTTGGTATGCCGCCAACACTTCCAGAACCGGTCTTAGCATGACTTTAAGCTTGTCAGTGGTGGTCCTTCATATCCACATTCTCTTGGCATGGTACCTGTCTCCCACTATGACCTTATTCTCTGTCCATACGGTGATAGCAGACAGGGATCACATAGCTTGACTTACCGTTTTCGACCTCTCCGACTACCTTTGTGGCGGTTTTATAGTTTATCAGCCCATGCTCGGCTGTAGCGTCATCCGGATCTGTCAGAGTAGACGTCTGGAAAGATCAAATAGGCATTCTGTCCCGTTCCTGCCGTATTTCTCTTTACCTCTCGTATTGTCTTCTCGATATCAAAGTTGAGCTGTCTGGTTTTCGTTCTTTCCTTTACATTCCTTTCATATTTTGCTCAGCAGTGCTGGGTCCCTTCCATTCCATTCTTTTCTGCGTCCAACACTGCGCTATTTTGAACATTCATTTCTAGCGTGAAATTTAGTCTTCATCGTCGATTATCAATATGATCTTCTACTTTAAGCTCTCTTATCTTCTAGCCGTCCTGGTTGCCGTTGCTGCAGTTCAAGCTGGTGAGTGGTGTCCTTTTACTTTTGTCTTGTACGTATTGCTAACAAAACGCAGCTCCAAGTTATGACCGCAATGCTCTGGTTCCACGAGGGGTTCCTGAGCCGGTGCGCAGGATGACTTATATTCCCCGTCGCTCTAGGAGCAGAGTCAAGGAAAGGGTTGGATCATCGGCAAACTCGAAGGCCAAGGCATTGACGTCACCGTTGTTCAAAACAGCGCTGTCAGCGATCTGGGATTTCAAGCTATAATGTCCAGCAGACCGACATTGAGCTCGAACGGAAAGTTGCAGAAGTTGAAATCGCCAATCGGGGCATTATTAGACTTAGGGACAGGAAGAGGCTGGAGAGCATAGTTGCTGTCAGTATGGTAGAAGTAGGGATTCCTCGAAAACCCCCATATCTATCGAATCTGCCTACTAAAACATTTACCACGCTGTTGTTGTCCGAGTTGTCCAGGTCGTCGTCGATGTCCGACAGGGTATCGATCTTGTCAGGACACTCTTTGCTGTGCGTGAAATCACAAAACCTGCTCCCCTTGCAGATCTGGTTTTCGCTACCTATCAAGGTTTGTTCTGTCTTCTTGTACGGCTACTTATATGTATCTCATTAGCTCACATAGTTATAGTCACCGATGCGAACACAATAACCATTGGCCCCGGTAGCTGTGGTACTGATGCATCGGCGATCCTTGTGGGAACCGGCACAGCTGTTCTTGTAACCGGAACTGCTGCCGCCAGCGTAGCATCCACCGCTCCAACTGCTGCAGCTGGCATGGCTGGGGCTCCGTTTAAGCGGAACAATGAGACTATGATTCTTGATGCTGAAGTTTCGTCCGAGAATGCCACTGTTGTCAAGGACCCTGCGAGATTTGTCGTTGGCGGCAAGTGGTCTTGTGGTGTTTAGACTTGCTGGGTAGGTGCAGCCTGGAGTCGCTCATCTTTTATTCGTTGTTTTTGCTGAAGCTGGGCTTTCGATCAACTGCGGTTCCAGTCCACAGCTTTTATGGTTATGGCTATGAAATGGGTAACTTTAGGATTGAGATGTAGGTAAAGGCCTTGATGTTTAATCGAAGGATGTTATTAGAATCAATTGAACTGTGGTCTAAATGCTTTTCCCACTTTGCCCGCTCGCTCGGATGTCCTACAATTCCACTTAACGAATGGTATGAAAATTCCACTCTACAGTGGTAAGTGGGTACACGCTATCTACAAGAGTCTGACATCTTACCTCTGGAATGTGCGTTTCTGCCTGGTCAGTAACTATATAGATTTATATCTCCTTGTTCACTGCTTATTGATACTGTGTGATGATGATCATGCACCTAGCAAAAAGAAAGACATTCCTGCATGCCACAGAAGTCCTGTTGTACCCCATAGCACGGAGTTTATATAAGCTTATCTCCTAGCGCCGTAAGCAGGCTGCATGCACTAGCGGCCATCCGTGCCGCTGGTTGGTCCAACCGGTGCCTGGCACGTGGATACTATCACCGCCAGAGCGGTAAGAGGGTAAGCAAGTGGCATAAATTCCTTGTTCCTGCATTCATCGTTTCCTCCGCCATCGTATCGTCACCAGACATCCTGGAGCTGCTGTTCGATCTGAATCTTGAATGCATCCTCTCGCTCGTGCAATGGCAATAATGCTCCAGGAGCTATGCGGCCGATACCTTTGAGTAGCATGCCCCAGCAGGCGGAAGTGCTAGTGCCAGAGGATGACTGGACTGGTAAATCAAGTGCTGCTGAGCGCAGGAAGTTGCAGAACCGTCTGAATCAGAGAGCCTATAGTAAGTTCGCTCTAAGAGGATTTGGCATCGCGCCTTGAAACTCCCGACGTCGGTAAAAATTTCCCACTAAGCGTGGTCCGGCTGCTCCTTTAGGACGGCGACAGAGGGAAAACCTGTTGGCAAAGAGTGCTGTGCCTAGAACGACCCGGACATATCGTGCGATAAGGCCTAAAACATGCAATGGACCAGAAAATGCATCCAACGCCGCAGCGGGTAACGGGGATGTTAAGGGTGCAGAAGATCAAGGGCTGTGGGGACAAAGTCCCGAAAGAGCATCCGCATTGATCAGATCTGCCTCGGATCTCCCTGCTCTCAGAGGTGTTGCCTCTGTTTGTGACCTAGGATCTTCAACGATAATGAGACTTCTGAAGCAATTGGAAGAACGGGTATATCAAGGTCTCATGCTTGGCTCACCAACTGCTGACAATCTGCTCACTCTGGTCCAATTCAATCTGCTCCGGTCGATCATAAGCAATATCTTCGCTTTAGGTTTCAGCATGGAATTAATGAGTGAGGAGGACGTCCTGTCTCCGTTCAACACCCCGAGCCCTGGACGTCCGGAGACTTCGCTGCCCCCCAGCCTCCGCCCGACTATGCTCCAACGAACGATTGCTCACCATCCTTGGATTGACCCATTTCCCATCCCTACTATGAGAGACAAACTTTTGTGTGCAGCGGACTCGTACGACGAAACAGAGCTCTGTAATGATCTGATGGGACTATGTGGGTCTCATCCTGGCCTTATCATATGGGGCGAGCCGCACGACCCATACGGGTGGGAAGTCACGGAAGATTTCGCGAAGAAGTGGAATTGGCTGTTGAGTGGATGCCGAGAGATCCTCGAATCCACAAACTACTGGCGAGCTCAGCGCGGAGAAGAGCCATTGTTCGTTTTCGATGCATCGTCCTCTGAGCCCATTGTTTTGTCCTAGTTCGATTCTTGGACTCGTGGATTATATAAGCGTCCTTCCTTTATCTGAACACCATCAAGAGATGCCCTGACGCATTGTGAAAATACAATGGGGAATATAATATATTGTATTCTGACAAAGGTGATTATGTCGGGCTTAAGAAATTCTCGGCTGTTGTTGCCTCCGGCCTGGGGGTCGCCATCTTCATTTGTTTGGTTAACAAGGGATGACAACACAATGGTCTTTGTGCTTCATGAGAAATACAATGTCTGCCTCTAGATGTGGCAGAGAAACAAAGAACTTACACGGACGTGCTGGATAACGCCTTTTGAAGACTATTGTTGAATCATGTTCCCTTATTCCTGTTCATGGTACTCCTTTTTGTGGGATGAAATCAGGTATTTATTCCTTGTTTGTCTTTCAGAAAACTCTACTGAGTAAGTCAGTCGCTCGACTGGCGCACAATATATTCAGTGTCTTATTGTCTTGATGAACACAAAAGATAATACTCCAACTTCTATCCTTCGCCTTCACATTTTCTTCTCTATACTCCTCCTCTAATACCAGTTCTGTGTATATGATTCTCTCCTCTAGCTTGACTCGCCGGACTGTCCCTCACCGGCCTTTTTTGACCCAGAAAACATTGACACTCAGATTCAGCCTCTACCTCTCGGCATGGACACGAGTTTCCAATATCCGGACCCTCCACAGCCTCCTAACCTATATCCCCTCCACGAGCTTCCTGAGCCGCCTGAAGACTATACATTCTACGGAACCGAACTGGCTAGTATCACAAAGGGACGCAGATATAGTAGGGCTAGTCTGGAAGCCCTAATGAAATTTCATTTCTGGGGTATCAGCTACGGCACCGTTGATCGCATGACCAACGAGGTGAGGTTAAAGCTCCTCCGGAAGCTGAATTACTACCAATCGGACAGTCATCGACCTCCTACACTTCACGAATTCCTAAACACCAGGAGAGACGCTGGCCCTCGACTGCTGCGCATTGATCTTCCAACTCCCCCGGATCCTGTCAGCCGTTGGTACCCTGCCCTTCCGCCTCGGTCGCCAGAACACCTGAGTGTGGGCAGAGATGGAAAAGTGAATACCATACCGCAATCATATCATGCGCAGTTCTCATATTCGTCGGCTCCTGTCGCTAGTGTGGATGTGAATGGCCCTCTCAACGCCACTACTTTTAGCAATACCAACCAGCCCATTGAGCAATTTCGAGGCCTGACAAACATCACTCCTGGAGCTGCTGGACACTCTGGTATAGCGCAGCGGGCTGGAGCGTTGATTCCTTCTCCGCCTGCTGTTCCTGCTAGACAGCAACGTCAAAACCTGCCGGCATTCACAGAAGCTTCACAGACGACCAAGCATCCCCCACCACAGAGGGCGCAAGCAGGTCCTTCACGACAAAACCCATCCGCTAGCATTGATCTGGTAATCGTCGACGGTTCTGAGAACGATAACTCGCAGCCTAGAATGGATTTAGAGACGTCAGACAACATGCCATCCGACCAACCTCAGGACTCTGACGAGACTCTGCCTGCAGAAAGTCCTCGACGTGCCAATGCTGCACGCAGTTGCAGCAACAAAGCCATTGTCGAGGCCGTTGAAAAGGCGATTATGCAGTTTGCCTATCGTGATTTGGACAGGCACCCCCTTGCCCACCCAAAGACAGTGCGTCCATACCTCACCGCGATACAAGAACGCGATCTTCTCAAAGCAATCACGGAGTCATTTTCTGGAACGGCGTATGCTCGCCTGAGTGGAAAACATGAATTTGCGTTCGACCCACGCGGGTACAACTACTCATACAGAGGCCGAGGGCCCGTATGGAACAACAATTCCTGTGCCATCGACTGCGCGATAGTAGCGGGCAAGTTCCTCGACGCCGGATCTACGATCATAGATCGCGGTGATGATCCCATAGCGTGGGAAGAGCAACTGACGGAACTTGAGAAAGCATTTCTTGACTCGCTCGATATCAACTGGGACGTACTCCCCGCCAAGACGAGTTCAGATCAGAGGGATCGTTTTTGGCAAGTCATCGTCAGACACATGCGGGGGACAGAGATTGGACGATCCATGGCTGTCACGGCGCTCTGGATGGAGGCAACAAGATCCTTTGGCCAATTCAAGTTCTCTTATACGGAAGAAAAGACCTCTTGTTCATGCAAGGGAAAGCGTACCCAATCATCGTTCATCACGGCATCTGCGGTGACCCCAAGTTTCATTCAGGCAGACCAAGCTGGAGTCTCAATGGAGACCCTTCTGAGAAGATTTTTCCGACATGAGACTCTTACGGATTGTCGTTATTGCAAGGGAAAGGGCACCGGGGTCTGCAGGAAAGTGTTTCACAACCTTCCCATGCGTATGGTCGTTGAACTCCACAATGATGCTTCGCCAATGAACCACACATCAAATGATATCTCCTTCGCCTATCACGATGAGACTGGTCGGGAACAGGTGGCAACATACCGCTGGCTGGGCGGTATATACTCTGCGAAATATGGCACTTACATGGAGGGCAATGCGAAGAAAGATGTCTATCACTTCCGGGTCTACTGGACCGACGCCGAAAGGGGCGAGGCTGACAATGGTGAGATCCGCATGTACGATGGCATGCAGAATCTTGGCCTCATAGTTGGCAATATCCCTGCATTTCACCGAGATGATAGGGTCCCTGAACAGTGGTGGAAGGACCATTCGATCCCTTTGCTGTTCTACGAGCGTGTCCTGAACCCAGATGCAAATGTCCTGGACATTGCTCATCAGACAGTCCAGAACATGATCAACATTCAGAAAGGCAACCAGCTTATCCTGAAAGAGCACACGCCCTGGAGTCCGCAGAATCCTCCAGCAAATGGACCCCGTCCTCTGAGTGTCCTGACTGATGGTCAAAGCCGTCGCCGCAGGCGGTTCAATACAGTTTCTCTAACCCCTGATGGGGCTGAGGAGGACCTTCATGGTGCGAATCCAGTGACAGAAAGGGTCAGACAGAGGCCGGCACAAGCATCCCAGTCGTCTACTTCTGCGATAACTAGTGCAACTATTGGAAATCATGATTCTCAGCCGAGTCCAATGCGGCTAAAGTTCAGACAGAGGACGTCCCAGTCGTCCACTTCCGCGGGACTTCCTACGACCATTGGAAATGATAATTCCCAGCACTATGCAAGTACTAGCTGTTATCATACTGGAATGCAGATGTATGCCCCCACAGGTCCCTCTCGGTTTACAGCCTCCCAGAGCTTCAGTGTACAGCCTAAGCAAATGACCAGGGCTTCGCCAGCAATTGACCCGCGGCTCTTGGCATACTCTGAGCAGCAAGCTACTGTCATGGCCCATAATGTGCAACAACGTCCACAGCCCCAAAAAGGAACCCAGATGGGGAGTTTTTCGGGTTTCCAGGATCAAAGACAGTCCCCGAGAAGGAACAATCGGGCCGGGCCGAAGCGAGTAAAACAGGCAAAGACACCTCCGCTCCAGATCGTTACTCCTACAGGTACTCAAGCTTCTCACACCCCACAGGGAAACCAGCCTCAGTCATTCCCAGAAGCGGAGGTGCCCCAGCAGCCATTTTCGACGCAACAAGATGTCCCCGGCGCCGAAAGCTCACACGAAACTTCTCAAACTGAGCAGACGGTAACCCAGCCTCAGTTCCTCGACCACGAGCAGACGCTCCAGCCCCTGGAGTCAGTTCCAGCGCCGCAAGATATTCCTGACCTTGTAAGTGCACTCGAAACACCTCAAGCTGCGCAGACGATAACCCAGCCTCAGATCTTCCAAGAGGGCCAGGGACTCCAAGAGCAGCAAGGTGGCTACGAATTCGTAAGCGCACAAGAAACGTCTCAAACCGGGCACGAGGTAACGCAGTCCCAGTTCTACGAAGAAGAGCAGGTGCTCCAGTTCCTGAGGCCGGCTGTAGCGCAGGAAGAAGAGGCTCCTAGCCTCGAGAATGCGCCGGACGTCACTGCGGCTGCGCTGCAAGCTGTCACACAGGAAATAGAGAACTTCGGGCGCCGGCTGAGCCAGCAGGGTAATCTTACTGAAGGTGGAGATGATCAGCAGACCGGGGACCTTGGGCAGTGTGCTTTTTTCAATGACCTCCCTGATATAGGGCCAGATCTAGGAGACATGGACTGGTTGTTACAGTGGGAAGCTCCACAGCCTGAGACAATCCAACAACAGAGCCAGCCAGATGCATCACAGCAGCCGCAGGAGCTGCAGGAACAGCAGGAGCAACAGGAAATGAAAGCGGAGGAGGAACAGTCCCCTCTATCCAAGAAGGACCAAGGCAAGAAGAGGGCAAGGGACGAAACGGAATACGAAAAAGACGACGATCTGAGCCCTGAGCACCCCGAGAAGAAACAGCGCCTAGATACTAGTACTGATGAACACACCGAGCCGACGCTGCCCACTACTTCTCAGGAGGAGGATCAAGGTGAGTCTATTTCCAAGCTTCAAGGAAAAAAAAAAGCATAAACCCCAGAAAGACAGTACGACTGACTGCATTTGCGTAAGGCAATAATACTCCAGGTCCAACAGAACAACCTCATGTCCCTTCTCTCCCAGAACCCAAGATCCCAGGACCAAAGACCCCAGCGGCGAGCGCAGAACCAAAGACGGCACCGCCAAAGAAGAAATCGCATGCCCTTTCCCTACCAGGAATGATACCATCGTCTCCATAAGCGGGCTACATAAACAGCGATGCAGGTACTGTACTCCGTACATACATTTCATTATCTCTTCTCACAAGCATCGGTTTTTCTTTCCTCTACAACCGCGGCCGCGCTCAGCCAGCGGCCGAAACGCGAGGGCACCCTTCCCTCCAGCGAAGATAATACCCGCGTTCTAATAAAACATTGGACAACGAGACGTTGGAAGAAGGGAACTCTCCTTATGCCTATGATGAACGACATGACGACGATGATGAAGACACGATGCATTTACGATTCCGATATGACTGACCGTACCGGATATACTCTCTCTCTCTCTCTCTTTCTCCGCCCCTCACCATAGTTACTTGATCTATCTGAAGTATCTATCCACTGGCGCGACGACACACATATACTGAATGTTCCAGAACAAAACAAAGGGGGCTTGGATTGGACTACTACCTTACCTGCCCTGCCCATTTTCTCTTTCTCTCTTCTCTCTTGGCTGGCGATAAGATGGAGTCTTGATCTTTTTTTTCTTTTTATTTCATTCTGATTTCTTTTTAAATTTATTTTCTATATTTCTCTTTTTTTCTTGAATGATACCCCGGCTATGTGGTTGGGAGGTTGGTTGGGTGGTTTAGGTCGGTGGTTTAGGTATGTGGGCGGATGGGTGGGTGGGTGGGCAGGCGGACAGGCGAATATCGAGTTGAGCTGGTTTTCAAATTCAAATGGAGAGTTGGAGTTGGGGTTAAACTGGTCGATGGCCTTTTTTTCTTTTCTGATCTTGAAATATGTACATGATAAGGATGGAAACTTGTTATTTATTTGGGTCATGCGTGCGTGGAGATGGTAGTATTTGACTGGATGAATGGATATTATGAAGTTTCGCTTTCTCGGTCTGTTTTCTCTTCGGGAACTTCGAGGAGTACTGCGTAGGCATTTCGGGAGCTATTTTCTGTCTTCTGTGTAGAATGAAACCCGAAATATATTCTATTAGTGAAGACTATTACCATTACGGGACAGGATAGCTGGATTGATGTCTAGAGTACAGTATTAAAAAAAGCCCGGAAGCAGAGTAGGGAAGTGTTGATGCCCATCAGATCAGGTTGCGCAGCTTCTGAGAATCCCGGAACGGATTACCTAGAGCGAGATGAAATCTGGACGCCGCACGAGTTGAAACTACTAAAGAAGTCCTCCTCCTCCTTGTCCAGATCTCTTGTTCCATCTTCGCTCTGTTCAGAGTTGTCTTCCTCCTGCTCGTCGTCGTCCTCGTCATCATCATCCTCCGACTTGTCACCGTCCAGCAGCAACCCGACAACATCATCGAGGCCCGGGAAGCAGCACTGCCGCTTCTCCAGGGACCGCAACTCGAGCAGCTTGTCCCTCCACTCCCCGCGGCCGTCGTTCCAGCGCAGCATCTCCGCCCTCTCCTCCTCGTCCATACCGTCGATGATATCCCTCATCCCGTCCTCGATGGAGGTATCCCACTGGAAATGCTGATGCACCTCATGCTGCAGCGTATCCCCGGTACTCAGGACAATACTCTTCCCGATCTTGCGGAGCGTCTCGAGCGCGATGCGCCTCGTCGCGAAACTGCAGACGGCTCCCTGCCCGCTCTCCGACACGATGTCTGTGATGGCGTCGCGGGATGGTCCGCACGACGTCGGAGGAAAAGTCGTACTGCTTCGACCCGGACAGGTTGCGGTAGCGCCCGTTCAGCTCCCTCCAGACCTGCCTGGAGTAGTGGTCGAAGGAGAGGACGGTGCCAAGGGCCCGTTGCTTCTCCGCGCGGAACGCGGCGCGGAGCGCCTCGAGCACGTCCCCGTGGGCGAGGGTGGCGCGGAGCAGGAGGGACTTGAGCTGCTCGGAGGGCAGTCTCTCGACCAGGCGGCGGACGCAGGCGGGGTCTGCGTTGCTACCGCTGCCAGCAGCTGGAGCTGGGGTCTCCTGCGCGTGCTGAGGGACGAATGCAGCTCCGTTGGAGTCTGCGCGGGCTCGCTTTGTGACTGGGGTGCTCATGGCAGCTTTGTTTTGTTGCTGGTAGAACAAGTTGCACGCGAGGATATGAGCAGCGAAGATCGGTTTCCGGCGTTGTAGATGTTTTTGGCAGACTCAGTCAAATAAACACTGGAGGAATAAGGTGGTAAGGTGATCTTGAGTATCACTAAAATTATTTGTCTGAAGTCTAGAAAAACAGTGGGCAGTTTTCTGTACTTCAGATAGTGCGGCCCAGCGGGAGTCGTTCAGGGCGGGTGGTGGATACGCGCGTACGGAGCGCGAGACGGACATGTTTGGCTCAAGAGCATTGTCAGTAGGAACCAGAAATGATCAGAAGTCACTGTTTAATAAGAGTGCTTGGAGTCGAGGTTATGTTGAGCGCGATGCTTAGGATCGGCTGCGCACTGAGTGGTGAGTCCCGAGGCCGTCCGTGTGGAGAAGCTCTGAAGCTCCCCCGCATCTGCTCTCCGCAGTCTGGGGTTGGCCTGCTTCATATCTGGCCCGCGTCCCCCTACTGGCGTTTTCTGTGTTCCTGACGTCTGCCTACGAATGCTCTTCGTTTTTCGCCCCCTTATCCTTATTTTCGCCTCCTCCAAGAAGCTTTGGATGCCTGTGAAATTCCAAAGTCACCTTGGAATCTAATCTATCGTTCTTATTAACTATTTCTTGTTTTCGAGACCTGACTCTGCAGCTTTTCAAATCCAATCTCATATTAAGAATAGTCTGGCCATATCGTCTAACTGTACAATTTTGCACGTTGATCCACCAAAACCCATTCTATCTACAACCGGGAAAGAAATGCCGTGCCAGAATCTATAGTTTTGCCTTCGCCGCGTTGCTCTTCTTCGGTGCAGGAATGGACCCGCCCAGCTTGTGGTCCGTGTTGATGACCCTTCCGTTCTCATCGCGCCGGATGCCCAGCTCGATGAGCTTCGCGAACGCCTTGGCGAAGTGGTCGAAGAAGAGGTCCTTGTCCTTGGCGTACCGGTGCACCCACGGCGCGAATCCCGGGTCCTTCACCAGCGCCATGTCCGTTGGCAGCATCATCAGGGGCTCCTGCTCGTTCTCGGGCACGTCCGGGTCGACGTAGCTGAACTGCTTGACGCCGTTCGGGAGCGTTCGCGGCTTCCACTCCAGCGTGGTCAGCAGCTTGAAGTACTGGTTCGAGAAGCGCGTCGGGTTGTTGACCCAGGGTCCCTCGAAGCCGCTGCGGTTCATGTGTCCCCGGCCCAGGTTGTGTGCTCCCGAGAGGGCGACGATCTCCTGGTCGTTGAAGCCCATCCGGTAGAAGATTTGGCGGATGTGGTCGGCGCCCTGCGCGCCGTCCGGCAGGCGACCCCGTGGCGGAAGCTTCGAGTCGTCGACGAAGTCTGTCCGGCCAGGCTTCCACTCGATGTCGGGTCCGCCCATCTCCTTGATTGCCACGACGCCAGCCAGCGTCCACAGATCCGAATATGAGATCCAGGGGTGCCGTTGCTTGACCGGCTCCAGGAATGCTCGCGCATGTTCAAGGCCGGCGTTGGCAGGGTCTCCGGCTTCCTGCTCGAACCGCATTCCGGCACCGTTCGAACCGCCGGTGTCTGTCTCCGCGTCGTAAGTGCCAGAGGCGTGCCTGCAGTCAGACGGATATGTCAGCGACTGACATCTGGAGAGGGCATCCGCGCACACAGCTTACCATGCTAGCCGAACGAAGACAGGACCCGCGCTCCCATCATCGTATCCGGGCTTCTTCAGCTGAGCCGCGATGTCCTTGCGGACGGCATCATAGTCCCCAGGTTTGCTCATCTCGGCCGATAGCGGTGTCTGGGGTAAACGCTGCGATGTGTGGGTCGGGGGAATCAGACGTTCGTTCCTGGCTCCCTTCCAGCTGGAAAGAGACGGAAAAACGGAGGGGATGCGCTAAGGATCAAGGGAAGACGCCTGCCTGGGTATTATTAAGACGATGGTATTAGAGGCAGGGGAGATGCCATGCGCTCTCTGAAGATACCGCCGTGCCTGGTGGATCCACCGGCGCGGTCCACCAGCGTCCCTATCTCAGGGCTTCAACTGCCGAGGTCCGTCGACTGCATTTCCCGTCATCATGGCAGTCGTCGAGCAGACGCCGCCCGACGCACGACAGACGACAGCCTTTTTTTCCGGTGCTCTGCATTTCCAAGTACAAGCCGCTCTCCCACCCCAAGTGATGCCTGTGATGGCAGCACAGACCTTGGGAGTTCGACGCAGAGCCAGGAAATTTCTTCGGGCCGTCGCCACGTGATTGATAAGTCTTCAGCTGTCGACGGTTTTCTCGCCTCTCTCTATGCCCAATTGCCTGAGCAGACCCTGGATTTCTTCCGTTACACCTGCATTTCTTTTTATTTTCTTTGATTTCCCAAGGATACGGCATACTTTATCCCGTCTCGACCGGTGTCTGCACTTCTATTCTCCGAAAGTCCGTCTCGGGACAGCCGACATGTCGGTCTTGGCGCTCAAACCGGTTCCCGCCGCGTTTGCTGTCTCTGCTTGATCTCTTTCCAGGTTGTCCTGAGTTTCTTCATCCAGAATTTTCCTAGATCTATCTCTGAAAGAGATTCCAGGTCGTTGATTTCTCTCATGATGCTAGCAGGTCATTTTATCGGAAACTCTCTATTACACAATTATCTCCGTTTACATACCAAGCTGTCCAGTTCACATAGCCTGCCGATACTGGAGAAAATCAGACTGACTTTTCTCAAAGTTATTGTTGAACCTGATATTTTCATGGCTTTTGGCAGCAGATTACAGGATATTGGTGACAGGAGCAGTTTTAATTCTCATTTTTGCTTACGCAAGAGCCTATCCTGTTTGCATCTATTCTCCCTTCTAACGTTCTTCTCCATTTCCCAAATGGGATTCACATTGCAACTTCACATTTGGGCAGCAAATGATCTCGTGGTTGCCATTTGCGCTTGGCTCGGTCATGGATCTCTGATTTAGAATCATGGCCAGATGAGATGATTTATCACGGGCTAAATAGAAGAGCGTATTCTCACATAATTCCCATATCCCTAATGCTCTCCATCATTCATGTCGACATTCCCGTCTTTCTCGACCTGCTTCCCCTCACTGTCATCTTGCTTAGTATCCTTCCCCTTCCACTCTCTCTCCGCCCGTGCCTTCAGCAACTCATACTTCTCCCTCAGGAGCGCCAACTCCCTCCTAGCCCCCTTCAACTCCCCCCTCAACCCCTCCATCCGCCCCCTGCACCCACCCAACACCTCCTCCGCCTTCTTCACCACCTGGCCCAGCTCGCTCTGCATCAGCCTCCTCTTCTCCCGCAACCGCCTCGCCTGTCGCTCGTACCGCCGCACCTTGCGCTCCAGCACCCGCCGCTGCGCCACCTCCGTGTCCTTGATGATCCGGATGATGCTGTTGATCGGCGCCGTGTGCGCGGAGGTCAGGTTGCCCGCCTCCGCCTGCTTCGCGATGTAGATGAAGGCCGCGGAGATGTCGGTCGCGATGGAGCGGATGAGGTCCGTCTTGAGGGCGGAGGAGAGGGTGTCGATGCTGGCGAGGCGCATGGCGCAGGAGCCGGGGCGGAGGAGGATCGGATCGAGTGGCATGGTTTTCGTTTCGTCTGTTGCTTTTCGGACTCTAGTCTGTGGTATGGTGGAGAAACTTGAGAAGACGTATACGTTGTCAAGCTTGAAGCTTTCTTCTTTATACCTGACCTGAATTAAGTCTCCAAGATAGGATATGACGGGCTAGACCTGCAAAAGATAGATAGATACAGATAGAGATACAAGATGCCGGTCCAACCAGAACTTCCGGCTCCCTTTCTTATTTATATCTACCATGCACGCCAGCATTCTCATAATCGTCATTCATCATACACAAAGCCTGTCGGGACCACGCGGTATGTATGCAGTCCTTCCGCAGCCGGCCCAAGCCTCCAAAAAAAACTCCAAAGGCAAACAAAGACCAGATAGGACAGGATACATCGACAAAGGATCCATCCGTCCGTCCATCCATTGATCTCGTCCCGTCCCTCGCTCCCAACGCGGAGATCGGAATCAGAAATACAATGCCGCAGCGGAAGCCGATCGCGGGTAAGAGCAAACAGAGAACAAAAAATACTTTGATTGACCGCTTCCATGGCAAGTGCCGTCTTTATATGTACATGGTTCAGTTATGCAGACCACTTAAAGAGGCCTTTAGAGTGCTTTCTTTGCACTTTTGTGTTTCAGATTCAAATCCAGGTGGAGCATGGCTTGACGTAAACGTACAGGATGTGCGAATGTACATGTACATGTACAGCATCAAAGATGGGAAGAATGTCAAAGGGAAGAGAACAAAAGGGGGTTGGGGAAAAAAAAAAAGGGGGGGGGGGGGGGACATTTCTAGGCAAGTTTTTTTTCTCCTATTATGTACGAGGATTCAGATTTAGTTATATTAGCTGTTAGTCAGCTCTTTTATCTCGCGGTCTGTATAATTTTTGTACTTCATAGAACCCATGTTTCATCTCGTACATATACACGATGGACAGTTCACGTTCAGCCAAGACAAAGAAATAGCAGGAGGAGTCCTTACGCAGAGTCAAGTACATGTACTGTATATTTTTGGATTCTTGGATGACTACGCTGTAGAACATGGTAAAGTACTGTACAGCACTTTGGTTGACGTCTCGTTTTTGACTTCTGCTATGTTTTCACAGGTTCTATAAATCTCTATATAGTGTCGCTCACCCAGGAGTGTATGACGATCAGAAAAGAGTGGGAGATTTGCCCCAGGCGAAAAAAAAAATTCACTGTATGTCCAAGTTATCTTGCCCAGGCAGCTTCTATATAATCTACGCTAGAGAATAGATCCTCTCCACGTCCTCCCCCTCAATCGCATCGACACGAGGCTCACTCCGTCCCACCCTCTCAACCGCCAGACCGACGGGCTCCTCTCCCCCCGCAACATCAATCCACCCGCGCGTATCCGACCTCGCCAGCAACGCATCCGCCACGGCAGCCACATCGGCCCTCGTAACGGGCAGACCGGGCCTGCACCGGCCCAGATCCACCTTGCCCTTCGCCGGCTCGTCGGACAGCCTGCCCGGACGCAGAAGGATCCCCTGGAAGGTCGTGTCGCCGGCCTCGACGACCCGCCTGCGCGCCAGGGCGGTGAAGAGCTCGTCGGCGTCGCGCTTGGCGACGTAGGTGTCCTGGTGGAGGCTGTTGGCGTACTGGATGTACTTCCACTCGGCCTCGCTCCACCAGGGGGCGCGGAGCTCGCGGCTGCCGAGGTGCGAGATCACCAGCACTTTGGAGGTGGTGGGCGTTGAGACGGCGGCGCGGAAGAGGTGCGTCGCGGCGTCGCGGTCGACGGCGTAGATGGCGGAGGGGCCGCTTTTGGCGCTGGCGCCTTTGTCAAGGGTTGGAGGTGTTAGTGAGAGGAGAGTGTTTCCGGAGAAAGAGCGATATGATGTCAAATAAAACGGAATACTTGCATTTGAACAGAAAAAAAAATAAAGAACAGGGAATCCAGAGGACTTGAAACAATACCATCACGATAGATCTGACACACATGACGAGTACTAGCACAGTAGATAATGATAAAGGATAAAAAACATACCAGCAGCCCAAACGATATAATCCGGCCGGACCAGCTCCAGAACCGCCCTCGCGTCGCCCTCGCTCTTCACATCCTCCAGATCCTTCACCAGGACGCTGATCTGCCCCGGCTGGTCCTTGCCCAGGCTCTCTATCTCGGGCCGCTGCTCCTCGCTGCGGATGAGGCTCGTGACGGCCCATCCGCGCGCGAGGAGGCGAGGCGTCAGGAGCCGGGCGGTGCGGCCGTGGCCTCCGACGAGGAGGACCCGCGGGGTTGTAGACATTTGCTCTTTCGTCTTGGATGTATGTACCAAGGTTGAGTTGCGGAGTGCGGGGAACCAGGTGATGACTAAAGGTCACACAGTTTAATGTCATCAAGAGAGACTCCAAAGAGGGGTGGGGGAGAGAGAGAGACTTGGTATCAATAAATGCAATTAACGTAACGAGATGTACGATTGTAGCTGGATACCAAGTAACGTATGCCGGTGAACTAAGTCCATGGATGGATGCAGGTACCGCTGGCGGGGCAAAGGAATCCATGGCCGAAAACACGGGACCCCGCTTCAGTCAATCCATTCTACTGGGAATATTTCACCTGCGTCTCAAGAAGCCAGATCTAGGATCCAAGAGGTCACTGTGCGGGTTGCACGTGTGTCTAAAGATATCACCTTGGAAGATTGCTCGATATGTGGTGTGTTCTCGCTGTCCTGCCCCTTCATCCCCACTGCTCGATCACAATGCCTGCGAGACCGGAGGACGGCCGACCGCAACCCCAGCGACTCGGGACACACGATTCGACCAGAGGTAGAGTAAAAAAAAAAAAAAGATCGAGTCAGGAGAGAAAGCATGAGGTCGCTTGGCTTCGGGAACGGTCCACTCCGGCTGTTCAACCCCGCAACGCCGCCGATCCGTAGCCGACATGGCCGATATTTGAGCACGATGGCGGACAGCCAGGAGCTCTGCGGTTCTGCACCACTCCGGTCCAATCGATTTATTTTCCCTGTCAAAAGCCCCGGCTAACACGAACGTCATGGCCAAGACATTCAACATCCTGGTGCTGCCCGGCGACGGCATCGGCCCGGAGATCATGGCCGAGGCCGTCAAGGTGCTCCAGGTATTCAACACACCCGAGCGCCGGTTCAACCTGCGCGAGGAGCTCATCGGCGGCTGCAGCATCGACGCCCACGGCAAGCCGATCACGGACGCCGTCAAGGAGGCCGCGCTGGCCTCGGACGCCGTGCTCTTCGCAGCCGTGGGAGGGCCCAAGTGGGACAGCGCCCGTCGAGGCCTGGACGGGCCCGAGGGCGGCCTGCTGCAGCTGCGGCGGGCGATGGACATCTACGCCAACCTACGGCCCTGCTCCGCCAGCCTGCCCAGTGAGTCCATTTCGCGCGAGTTCAGTCCCTTCCGGCCCCATGTGATCGAGGGGGTGGACTTTCTGGTGCTGCGCGAGAACTGCGGAGGCGCGTACTTTGGGAGGAAGGTCGAGAACGAGGACTACGGTCAGTGGACAGACACGGTCCCTTGATTCTCCGTCCCTACGCATTGCTGACTGTCACAGCGATGGATGAATGGGGTTACTCGGAAGCCGAGATCCAGCGCATCACCCGCATCGCAGAGCCCAGCTCGCCCTCCGCCACGACCCCCCCTGGCCCGTCATCTCCCTCGACAAGGCCAACGTGCTGGCCTCGTCGCGTCTCTGGCGGAAGGTCGTCGAGAAGACGCTGCGGACTGAGTTCCCCCAGGTGAAGTTCACGCACCAGCTGGCGGACTCGGCGTCGCTGCTCCTGGCGACCAACCCGCGCGCGCTCAACGGCGTGATCCTCGCCGACAACACCTTTGGCGACATGGTCTCCGACCAGGCGGGCTCGATCGTGGGCAGCCTGGGCGTCCTGCCCAGCGCGAGTCTCAACGGCCTCCCGGGCGACCCGACGCTGAAGACGCGGCCACGCGGGCTGTACGAGCCGACGCACGGGTCGGCCCCTAGGTAAGACATCTACACGACCAGCGACTTCGTTCTCAAACTCCCCGGAGGCATGCTGACAACGGCGCAGCATCGCGGGCAAGAACGTCGCCAACCCCGTCGCCATGATCCTCTGCGTGGCCATGATGTTCCGGTACTCGTTGGACATGGAGGCGGAGGCGCGGCAGATCGAGGCGGCCGTCAAGGCGGTGATCGACTCGGGGATCCGGACGCCGGACCTGGGCGGCACGGCGGGCACCAGGGAGTTCGGAGACGCCGTCGTCGCGTTCCTCAAGAGGGCATAGAGGAAGCCGGCCGCGGAGGTTGGCCGATGGCTGGATCAGTGCGTCTGGAACCCAGCGCTGGCGGAGAGGGCATGGTCGGTGTCTCGCCTGTCCAGGAACAAGTCGTGTTCCTATACACAGTAGTCAACCCATGGGTCAAAACAAAACCGTGAAAAGTCGCGCCATTCTCACTCTGCAATAGCACATTTCGTAGCAGTCCGGCTCGGAGCTCCGAGGAACTCGACCGGCCACGTGCGCGCCGAGGCGGGCCTCGGCGTTGCTGCGTGACCGTAGCGGCCCTGCGCGCGTCGGCCCCAGGTCACGGAGCCTGCCTCTGCCGCTCTCTCTCTCGTCTTTTCTTCCTTTTGCTGCTCTCTTTGCCCTTGCTCGTCGGTCGTCGTCTTTTTGATCTCCCGTCTTCGTCCTCATCAGATGCTCCGGTGGAGCTGGACGGCCCTGCGTGGCGGCCACCGGCGCCCGGCCTGCCCCCCACCGCCCCAGAGCCAGGCTGGCCGCTGCATTAGCCCGCCCGGCCGAGGTTGATCGCCCGCGATCCGGCCAACAAATTCCTCACAGCAGAACCTCATCCTGTCACCCGATCCAGTCCTGTTCAGATCTCTCCCTCGATCAACCGCCGCGTCAGAGCCAATCACTGCTCTCCGGGCGCTCTTCTGCTGCGAGATCTCCTCCTGTCAAAACGGTCCGCTGCACTCTCGCACCCCTACCGACTGCGTAGGGATCGCACCTCCTCGACCGTCCCCCAAGAAGCCACCCGTCGCACCCCGCTCCCGAGTCCCATCCCCTGGATACCCGCCCTCGAGGACCGGCTCGGGGCGTGTCAGATCGATCATTATTTTAGAAAAGAGCCGAGTCCTGTGCGGCCCGGCATCCCTATCCGCACCGCAGCCTCGGCCAGTAGGACAGCAACCGGCGGAGATTGATAGTGACCATGAACCCCAACCCCACCGGTTATCCTGCCTTCCAGCAGCCTGCCAACCCCATGTTCTCGTCGGCGGCCGCCTATGCGCCTGTCCCGACCCAGAGTCCCCAGAATCCGCAGGTACCGTTCTATCCGAATGCCCCGTTCGCTCCCTATCCCCAGGCAAAGGCGCCACAGGGCCATGTCATGCAGCAGCAACCGCAACAGCACGCCTTTGGCGCCGTGCCGCTGCAGACTGCTGCCCCCGCGATGATGCCGTCCGGCGTCCCCCAGCAGGGTAAGTCCTCTCTCTCTCTCTCTCTCTCTCTCTCCAGCAGCTCCCCCCAGCCCTCCTGGACCATCCCCGTCTGGAGCTCTGCCTGGGCCGCCTGACCCTCTGCTTTCCCCCCCCTCCCCCCCCCCCCCCCCCCCCCC
>ENA-UOXB01000337-UOXB01000337.1-bioreactor-metagenome-genome-assembly--contig:-NODE-337-length-38348-cov-10.877758_pt1 | contig 38348 bp, 34 predicted proteins | sample MGYA00238158_ERZ761615 | MGnify/ENA primary metagenome ERZ761615 (study PRJEB28904, sample SAMN06267902) | bioreactor metagenome | isolation source: Joint BioEnergy Institute, California, USA...
TTTATAAATGGATGCGATGAGCCGCACTCGAGACCTGTTAGGTCTCTTTTTTTTGCTTGAAAATTGTGAGAGGAGATATAACATGAAAAAATATTTTGATGTGATGTTTAAAGTGAATAAAAATAATCTAGCAACTAAAAAAGCATTTATGCAAGCTATTATTGTTTTTATCATTTTAGCTGGAAGCGTATTACTTGGAAGATTCGATTTAGGACTAACTGCTTTATTAGGATCATTTAGTAATATCTATATTATTAATGGATCATATCCTTCACGAATTAGAAAAGTTATAACTGTGTCTATAGTATTAAGTATTTGTATCATGTTAGGAACGATTACAATCACCATTCCATTTTTATATGCATTAGTTTTAGGGCTCATAGGGATGGTAGGTCATTTTGTTTTAAAAGCTTTTCAGATACCTGGACCTTCTTCTTTATTCTTTGTACTTACATATAGTGTAGCTTCTATTATGCCAATTATGCCTGAGGATTTCCTGAATAGAGGATTACTTGTTTTATGTGGTGGTATTGTTAGTACAATTGTTGTAATAGTTGATGCAATGTTTAATCATAAAAAGCCGGAAGCTGAAAGTGTATCAAATATTTATAAAAATTTAGCATTTTTAACTGAGAATTTTAGTGGGAAAAAATTTGATGATGCACGTAGTAATACTTTAAATGCGATACATCATGCAACAAATACTTTGACGACAGCTAATGCTTTTTGGAATAAAACGCATGGTTATAATAGAATGTTGCAGTTAAAAGGACGTGCTGAAGCTATATGGTCTGCTTGTTTAGAATTATCTTCACAAGGTTATGAAGTGTTACCAAAAGAAATAAGTGAAGCACTGAATTATATTCAGCTTAGAATTGCAGAAAATGAATCGACTCATTATGTACCGATTGAATATGATGGAGAGAGCTCTTACATAAAGTCATTAGCAGAATTAATTAATGATACAGTCATGATACTTAACGATAAGAATTTACAATTTGATAAACAAATTATTTATAGAAAACCGATGTACTCCAGAATTATTAAAGAAAATTTATCAAGAGATTCTTTAGTTTTAATGTCTTCTATGCAATATGGAATTATATTATTTACTTCAGTTATCATTGCATTTGGTATGGGGTTTGAAAGAGCTTATTGGATACCAATATCTTGTTGTTCTGTATTATTAGGTTCATCATCACTAACTACAATACAAAGAGCACTGCAAAGAACAGTAGGTACAATTACTGGTATGTTAGTCGCAATTTTAATTTTAGCATTCGAGCCTAATACTTGGACTATTGTCATATTAATGGCGATTTTGATGGGAACAGCTGAGTTATTAATCGCATTTAATTATACAATTGCAGTCACATTTATCACGCCTAATGTTCTTTTAATGTCAGCAGCAATCACACAACATTTCGATACATATTTAGTGATGCCAAGAATTGTTGATGTAGTAATAGGTTCAGTAATAGGTTTAATTGGTGTACTGATAGTAGGAAGAAATCAAGCGTCTAAAAAATTACCTAAGACGATTAATAATACGTTAAAACTACAAGCAAGTTTGTTTCATGCAATATTTTCTTCTAATAAGTATCATCATAATATTGCAAAATCAAAAGTTATCACAGATTTACACACTGAGATCATGAATACAAAAGCAATGTACCAAGCTGCATTGAATGAAATGGATAACAAAGTTAAAAAGATTGAATATGTTTATCCGATTATATTTACAGTTGAACAATTAGCATTTACGTTAGAAAGAGCTTATGCACAAGGTAAGATTACGACGCTATCAGATCATAACTTAGGACTTTATTTAACGACATATGAGAATATTTGTAAAAAAGTGGTCTTTAATGCAGACTATGAAAAAATTGATTTACCAGAATTAAAAGAATATACAAGCATTAGAAATGAATTAATGAAATTACAAAGTTTAAGTCATACCAAATAAAAAAGACTTCGCAATGAAGTCTTTTTTTATTTGGTTAAACATTCTATTAAACTATTAATATGTGCTTCAGCATCTTCAATATTAATTCCACCAAATCCAAGAACAAAGTGGGGTTTCTCGTCAGTTTGTTTAAAGCGATAATGAGAGAGGGGCTTAATATCGATATTGCATGCTTCAATTCTTCTTATACATTCTTCTAAAGATAGACCATTATGAACATTTAATATAAAATGCATTCCCGTTAATTCCCCTGAAATAGAAAAGGTTTCAGGATATTTTTTGAGTTGTTCGAGTATAATATCTCTTTTAGTTCGATAAATTTTTCTCATGCGATTCAAATGTCTTTCGAAATGTCCTTCATTCATAAACCTAGCTAACATATATTGTGTATGTCTTGGAACGGTGCCACCTTCTATGTTTGTCTTTTTGTGATATAAAGCAATTAAATTTTTTGGAAGTACAGCATATGCTACACGCAACGAAGGCGAAATAGATTTAGAGAAAGTACTGACATAGATGACGCTATCTGAATGATCTAAACTTTGTAGTGCTGGTATCGGTCTTCCACTATATCTAAACTCTGAATCATAGTCATCTTCAATAATAAAACGATTGTCTTGTTCTGAAGCCCATTTAATGAGTTGTGTTCGTCGTTTTAAGTCCATAATGACACCAGTTGGAAATTGATGACTAGGTGTAATATACACAACATCACTATCCGTCTTGATAATTTGTTCTATATCAATCCCATTTTGCGTAACTGGAATAAAGTCAAATGGGATATGTTTTCTTTTTAATAAATCTCTCACTTGTTTATATAGAGGGTCTTCTATCATATATTTAGACTCTGAAATGATATCCGTAATAATGGATAATAGCTGCTCTGTTGACGACCCAACGACAATTTGATCTGGAGAACAATTTACGCCACGACTATGAAAGACATAATAGCTGATTTCTTTTCTTAAATTAAAATCACCTTGCTTATGGCCACTATCTAATAAATCTATTTGTTGTTCATCAAATGCTTCTTTAGCGTATTTTCTAAAAAGGTCATTTGGGAAATGCGTTTTGTCTATTGCACCTAGTTTAAAGCTATATTGATACTTTTGTTCTTCTATGTAGTGGGATTCAGGGATTTTTGTTTTATAGGTTACCGGTAGATTAACGATGTCATTAATATAAAAGCCAGAACGATTTTTACTATAGATGTAACCTTCATCGCAAAGTAGTTGATAAGCGTGTTCTATCGTTGTTTGACTAACCGATAAATAATGACTTAATTGCCTTTTTGAAGGTAATTTCTCGTTATATCTCATAACGTCGTTAATAATATTCTTTTTAATATTTTCATATAATTGTATGTATATAGGCGTATTAATCTTTCTATTGATATCGAACATGAGCATTTCCATTTTATTCACCTCAAAACTGACCACTAATTATTTGATAAATCTGACTCTTTTACCAGTTCAGAATTTAGTATAACCTACTAGTAAGCGATTTAAAAGGAGGAAGTTTTTCGATGTCAAAAATTACTGGTTCAGATAAAGTTAAAAGAGGTATGGCAGAAATGCAAAAAGGTGGCGTAATCATGGATGTGGTTAATGCCGAACAAGCTAAATTAGCTGAAGAAGCAGGTGCTGTTGCTGTAATGGCATTAGAACGCGTACCATCTGATATTAGAGCAGCAGGTGGGGTAGCAAGAATGGCTGACCCACGTATTGTAGAAGAAGTTATGAATGCTGTATCTATTCCTGTTATGGCTAAAGGTAGAATTGGTCATATCACAGAAGCACGCGTATTGGAATCAATGGGCGTAGATTATATTGATGAGTCAGAAGTGCTAACACCAGCTGATGAAGAATATCATTTGAAAAAAGATGAATTTACAGTGCCATTTGTTTGTGGTTGCCGTAATTTAGGTGAGGCTGCACGTAGAATTGGCGAAGGTGCTGCAATGTTACGTACGAAAGGTGAACCAGGAACTGGTAATATAGTTGAAGCAGTTCGTCATATGAGACAAGTAAACGCAGAAGTGCGTAAATTAGTTGTGATGAGTGACGACGAAATTATGACTGAAGCTAAAAATATTGGTGCACCATATGAAATATTGAAAGAAATTAAAGATTTAGGTCGTTTACCAGTTGTAAACTTTGCAGCAGGTGGGGTTGCAACGCCAGCTGATGCTGCATTAATGATGGAATTAGGCGCTGATGGTGTATTCGTTGGATCTGGTATCTTTAAATCTGAAGCACCAGAAAAATTTGCTAAAGCAATTGTTCAAGCAACTACACATTATCAAGATTATAAATTAATTGCTGAATTGTCTAAAGAATTAGGACCAGCTATGAAAGGTTTAGACATCAATCAATTATCATTAGAAGAACGTATGCAAGAGCGTGGATGGTAATATGAAGATAGGTGTCCTAGGTTTACAAGGTGCTGTAAGAGAACATATTAAGCATATTGAAAAAGCTGGCCATGAAGGTATTACAATTAAGCATGTAGAGCAATTAGATGAAATTGATGGTTTAGTCTTACCTGGTGGAGAATCAACGACTATGCGTCGTTTAATGGATTTATACGGCTTTACTGAAGCACTTAGAAATAGTTCATTACCTATATATGGAACTTGTGCTGGGTTGATACTTTTAGCAAAAGAAGTAGTAGGTCAAGAAAGTCATTTAAATAAATTGAATGTTGTTGTTGAGAGAAATTCATTTGGTAGACAAGTAGATAGCTTTGAACAAGATTTAAATGTTAAAGGTATTGAAGAAGCGGTTAATGCAGTATTTATACGTGCACCTCATATACAATCAGCTCATGAAGGTGTTGAGGTATTATCTAAGGTTGAAGATAGAATTGTAGCTGTAAGACAAAATCAATACTTAGGTATTTCATTCCATCCGGAACTTACTGAAGACTACAAAATTATGGCGTATTTCATTGAAGAAATCGTAAAACAATATCAAACAGAACAAGTATAACAAACAAAAAAGCAGTCTACAGAACGATTATTGTTCTGTAGACTGCTTCTATTTATTATAAGAAAAATCCTGCGATTGTAGCTGATAAGAATGATACTAATGTTGCACCGTATAATAATTTAATACCGAAGCGTGCGACATTATCCCCTTGTTTATCATTTAATGATTTAACAGCACCCGCGATGATACCAATAGAACCAAAGTTTGCGAATGAAACTAAGAATACTGAAATGATACCATTTGCTCTTTCTGAAATATCTGCATCAGGTAAAATACCCATCGCAACAAATTCATTTGAAAGAACTTTAGTAGCCATAATACTACCTGATTGTACTGCATCTGCCCAAGGAACCCCTGTTAAGAAGGCAAATGGTGCAAATACAAAACCGATTAATGTTTGGAAGTCCCATGATACTGAACCGCCAGAAACGAAACTTAAAATGTTAGACGTAACACCATTTAATAGTCCGATTAATGCAACATAACCGATTAACATTGCTGCTACGATAACGGCAACTTTGAAACCATCTAAAATATATTCACCTAACATTTCGAAGAATGATTGTTTTTCTTCCGATTCTTGAATCATGATGTCGTCTTCTTTTGGATCTACTGTATATGGATTAATAATGGATGCCATAATAAATCCACCAAATAAGTTTAATACGATAGCTGTTACAACGTATCTCGGTTCAACCATCGTAAAATATGCACCAACGATTGATGCAGATATTGTAGACATAGCTGAAGCTGTTAATGTATACATACGATGTTTAGGAATTAATGGAAGTTGTTTTTTGATAGAAATAAACACTTCTGATTGACCTAAAATTGCAGATGCGACCGCATTATATGATTCTAATTTACCCATACCATTAACTTTAGAAATGACTAAACCTAAATATTTAATGATAAGAGGTAAGATTTTAAGATATTGTAAAATACCGATAAGTGCTGATACAAACACAATTGGCATTAATACGTTAAGGAAATAAACTGAAACAGGCTTATCTGTCTTAGGATCGATATTTGCAATACCCGCAAACACGAAGTTTATCCCTTCCATAGCTTTTGCTATGATGTAGCCAAAACCACTTGAAATACCACCTATGATAGTTAATCCACCTGTTGTTTTTAATAATAAGAAAGCAAATATAAACTGGATTACGATCATTAACCCTATATACTGCCATCTAACACGCATTTTATCAGAGCTTACTAACCATGCTAGAAATAGGAATAATAAGATACCGATAATCCCGATAATATAATGCATAATTGACACACCTTTCCCTTCGTTTATACTCAATCATAACCTACTTTATATGATAACTTATTTCTTTTGAAAGCGGTATAAAATTTTTAAAATTTTTAAAGAAACAAATTAATTGAAATAATAAACAACAGAACATATAATATAGTCAAAGAAGGTCAAAAGAGGTGATGAATTAATGCACAACATGTCGGATATCATTGAGCAATACTTAAAGCAATTGCTAGAGGAGGCTCAAGGAGATGTCGTTGAAATTAAACGTGCACATATTGCTGAAAAGTTTGATTGTGTACCTTCCCAATTAAACTATGTTATAAAAACAAGATTTACAAATGAGCACGGATACGCTATTGAAAGTAAAAGAGGCGGTGGTGGTTACATTCGTATTTCAAAAGTTGAAACGAATAGTCAATCAGCATTCATTAGACATCTAATTGAATTGACAGGTGATCAAATCTCACAAGCAAATGCATTTAGAATTGTGGATGGTTTGTATGAAAATGACTTAATTACAGATAGAGAGAAAAAAATGATTGTTCAAACGCTTCATAGAGATACATTGCAAATAGAAATACCATATAGAGATATTATTCGAGCAAATATATTGAAACGTATACTTGCCGTCATACATTATAGTTAAAAAGGAGTGACAGTATGCTTTGTGAAATTTGTGGTAAAGAAGAAGCAACAATTCAATTAACATCAACAGGTAAGAAACATAAAACAGAACAATGGATATGTAAAAACTGTGCTTCAGAACATTTTTATTTCCAAGATGATCAAATGAGTGATCAAAATCTGGACCAAGAATTTGTTGTGAACCAATTTCTACAATATTTAGTAGGTAAACATGGTATTAACTTTAAACAAGTTCAACCACAAGAAGAAAAGCACTGTCCTACTTGTGGCATGACTTTAACAGATATTGCTAAAGTTGGTAAGTTTGGTTGTCATGACTGCTATGAAACTTTTAAAGATGATGTACCGCAAATTATTAGAAGAGTTCAAGCGGGCAGTGGGGCGCATACAGGTAAAATACCTGTATCTTCAAGAAGTAAAATACAACTCAAACAACAAATTGCTGAGAAAGAAAAAATACTACAAGGCTTAATTGAAGAGCAAGCCTTTGAAGATGCAGCAGTTGTAAGAGATGAAATTAAAGCATTGAAAGCAGAAGGTGAGGTCGAGTAAATGGAAGAGCATATGAATGAACATATTAGCGATTGGATGAAAGAAACAGAAGATACGCCAATTGTCATGAGTTCTAGAATAAGACTTGCACGTAACCTTCAAGACGAAGTTCATCCGCTCAAATATGAAGAAGATGACGAAACAGGGAATAAAGTAATAGAAAAAGTGAGTAAAGCATTATCAGAATTGAAATTGACGAAGTTATCAGATTTAAGTGAACTTGATCAGAATAAACTCGTATTCAAGCATCTCATTAGCCCAGCACTGACAAAACAGAAATTTGGTGCAGTATTATTAAATGATGATGAATCAACAAGCGTTATGATCAACGAAGAAGATCACGTTAGAATACAAGTTATGGGTCACAACCTCGTGCTAAACGAGTTGTATGAAACGGCATCTAAATTAGATGATGAGCTTGATAAACATCTAACAATTTCATATGATGAACAACACGGATTTTTAACGACTTGTCCAACAAACATTGGAACAGGATTAAGAGCGAGTGTTATGTTGCACTTACCAGGATTAAGCATTATGAAACGTATGAAGAGAATAGGACAAGCTATTAATAGATTTGGATATACTATTCGAGGTATTTATGGTGAAGGTACAGGCGCACTTGGTCATGTTTATCAAATATCCAATCAATTAACACTTGGTAAGACTGAAGAAGAAATAATCGAAGATTTAACGCAAATTGTTGAACAAATCATTAGTGAAGAAGAACAAATCAGACAAAGACTTGATCGTTTTAATCATATGGAAACAAAAGACAGAGTTCATCGTGCGAAAGGTATATTGAAATCTGCACAATTGATATCTGTTGAAGAAGCTTCATTAAGATTAAGTGAAATGAAACTGGGTATAGATTTAGGGCATATCGAGAGTAATAACTTTAATTTTGATAATTTAATGGTTACAATACAAACACCATTCTTTGAAGGTAATGACTCGGAACAATCTGTAGATGAACAAAGAGCAACCTTTTTAAGAGAACATATATAAAATAGGAGGTTAGTTTATGCTATTTGGTAGATTAACAGAACGTGCGCAACGCGTATTAGCGCATGCACAAGAAGAAGCAATGAGATTGAATCATTCAAATATAGGTACGGAACATTTATTATTAGGTTTAATGAAAGAACCTGAAGGCATAGCAGCTAAAGTGCTAGATGCGTTCGGTATTACTGAAGAAAAAGTAACAAAAGAAGTTGAAAATTTAATTGGCCAAGGTCAAGAACAAGTTGGTGCGATTCATTACACACCAAGAGCTAAAAAAGTGATTGAACTTTCAATGGATGAAGCGAGAAAGTTAAACCATACATTTGTTGGAACAGAACATCTATTATTAGGATTAATTCGTGAGAACGAAGGTGTGGCAGCACGTGTATTTGCCAATTTAGATTTGAATATCACTAAAGCAAGAGCACAAGTCGTTAAATCATTAGGCAGTCCAGAGCAAGGTTCAAAAAATGCTCAAACGACTAAAAATCAAGCAACACCAACTTTAGATGGATTAGCAAGAGACTTAACAGTCATTGCGCAAGATGGTACGTTAGATCCAGTAGTTGGTCGTTCAGATGAAATTACGCGTGTCATTGAAGTGTTAAGTAGAAGAACTAAAAACAATCCAGTATTAATCGGTGAACCAGGTGTTGGTAAAACGGCTATCGTTGAAGGATTAGCACAAGCAATCGTACAAAACGAAGTACCAGAAACATTAAAAGGTAAACGCGTTATGTCATTAGACATGGGTACTGTTGTAGCAGGTACTAAATATCGTGGTGAATTTGAAGAAAGACTTAAAAAAGTAATGGAAGAAATTCATCAAGCAGGCAATATCGTGTTATTCATCGATGAGTTACACACACTTATTGGTGCGGGTGGAGCAGAAGGTGCTATCGATGCATCAAACATCTTGAAACCAGCATTGGCTCGTGGTGAACTACAATGTATCGGTGCAACTACATTAGATGAATACCGTAAATATATTGAAAAAGATGCAGCATTAGAACGTCGTTTCCAACCTGTAACAGTTGATGAACCAAATACTGAAGATTCAATTTCAATTTTAAAAGGTTTGAGAGATCGTTACGAAGCGCATCACCGTATTAATATTTCAGATGAAGCGATTGAAGCGGCAGTTAATATGAGTGACCGTTACATTTCAGATAGATTCCTACCTGATAAAGCAATCGACTTAATCGATGAAGCAAGTTCTAAAGTAAGACTTAGAAACTATACAACACCTCCAAGTCTTAAAGAACTTGAATCAGAATTAGAAACAGTTAAGAAAGAAAAAGATGCTGCCGTACATTCTCAAGAGTTTGAAAATGCAGCTAATTTAAGAGATAAACAAACTAAACTTGAAAAACAATTAGAAGATACTAAAAACGAATGGAAAAAAGCTCAAGGTGAGAAAAACACATGTGTAACTGCTGAAGATATCGCAGTCGTTGTCGCAAATTGGACAGGTATTCCAATTACGAAATTAAACGAAACTGAGTCAGAACGATTACTAAACTTAGAAACTATCTTACATGAACGTGTAATCGGTCAAAACGATGCAGTTAAATCTATTTCTAAAGCGGTAAGACGTGCTCGTGCTGGTCTTAAAGATCCTAAGAGACCAATTGGTAGCTTTATATTCTTAGGACCAACAGGTGTTGGTAAAACTGAACTTGCACGTACATTAGCTGATGCGATGTTCGGTGAAGAAGATGCAATGATAAGAGTGGACATGAGTGAGTTTATGGAGAAACACTCTGTCAGTCGTTTAGTAGGTTCTCCTCCAGGTTATGTAGGTCATGATGATGGTGGACAATTAACTGAAAATGTAAGACGTAAACCATATTCAGTTATCCTATTTGACGAAATTGAAAAAGCACATCCAGATGTATTTAATATCTTGTTACAAGTGTTAGATGATGGTCACTTAACAGATTCTAAAGGTCGTAAAGTAGACTTTAGAAACACTGTTATTATCATGACATCAAACGTTGGTGCACAAGAATTACAAAATGCTAAATTTGTTGGATTCGGTGCTAAAGAAAGTGGACCGGATTATGAAACTATCAGAAAAACAATGATGGATGAATTAAAACAACAATTTAGACCTGAATTCTTAAACCGTGTAGATGATATTATCGTCTTCCACAAACTTGAAAAAACACATCTTAAAGAAATTGTGAATAAAATGGCTGGTAACTTAACGAAACGATTATCAGAACAAGGTATTCACATTACGCTTTCAGATTCAGCACAAGAAAAAATTGCTGATGAAGGATTCGATCCAGAATATGGTGCAAGACCATTAACACGTGCTATTCAAAAACACGTCGAAGATAATTTAAGTGAATTAATCTTATCTGGACAAGATTTAGTAGGTAAAGATGTCATTGTAGATTATAGAGATGATGAATTTAAATTTGATTTATCAGATCATAAAGAAGATAAAGAAGCAGAAGAAACTTCAAAAGCTTAAAAATCAACAATGTTAATTTAATATTATAATAAGTCCGCAAGCTATTTATCATAATAGTTTGCGGGCTTTTATATTGATTTTAAAGTATATTAATTTGTTTTTAATGTCAGTCAAGTTTAAAATATAACTATTCAATTAATACGGAGGTAACATGAATGGCCAAAAAGAAAGTAATATTTGAGTGTTTAGCCTGCGGATATCAATCTCCAAAATGGATGGGGAAATGCCCTAATTGTGGTGCATGGAACCAAATGGAAGAATCAATAGAACATAAAGAAACTAAAGGTCCTAAAAATACATTCAAGTCAGATGTACCCGCACAAAAAATAGAAAAATTAAAAGACGTTAAAGAAGAAGATACACCTAGAATTAAGACTAAAATCAATGAATTTAATCGTGTATTAGGTGGCGGTGTTGTAGAAGGTTCGCTTGTACTTATTGGTGGTGACCCTGGTATTGGTAAATCCACATTATTATTACAAATTTGTGCGGCTTTATCTCAACAAAAAAATGTCTTATATGTTTCAGGTGAAGAATCTGTAAGACAAACGAAATTAAGAGCTGAAAGATTAGTTGAAGATTCAGGAGAATTAAATGTTTATGCTGAAACGAATTTAGAGATTATACATAGTATGGTTCAAAAAGAAAAACCAGATGTATTAGTTATAGATTCCATTCAAACTGTCTTCCACCCTGAAGTTACTTCTGCTCCAGGTTCTGTTTCTCAAGTTAGAGAATGTACACAAAATTTAATGCATATCGCAAAACAAATGAACATTGCTACATTTATTGTAGGACATGTAACGAAAGATGGACAAATTGCTGGGCCACGTTTGTTAGAACATATGGTTGATACAGTATTATATTTTGAAGGCGATACACATCATGCATACAGAATATTAAGAGCAGTTAAAAACCGTTTTGGTTCGACAAATGAAATGGGTATTTTTGAAATGAAGCAAACGGGTCTTAATGAAGTTAAAAATCCGTCTGAAATGTTCTTAGAAGAAAGAACGAAACATGTATCGGGTTCAACTATTGTGGCAACTATGGAAGGTACGAGACCTATTTTAGTTGAAGTACAAGCTTTAGTGACGCCAACGACTTTTCATAATCCACGAAGAATGGCAACAGGTATTGATCACAATAGATTAAGCTTATTGATGGCTGTATTAGAGAAGAAAGAGAATTTCTTATTACAACAACAAGACGCATATATCAAAATTGCCGGTGGTGTAAAATTAAGTGAACCCGCAGTAGATTTAAGTATTGTTATCGCGATAGCTTCAAGTTTCCAAGATAAACCTACTAAAGGTGATGATTGTTTCGTAGGTGAGGTTGGCTTAACAGGTGAAGTAAGAAGGGTTGCTAGAATTGATCAACGTGTACAAGAAGCGGCTAAATTAGGATTTAAACGTATTATCATACCTAAAAATAATATTAAAGGTTTAGAATTCCCGGAAGGTACAGAAGTTATTGGCGTATCAACAACAAGAGAAGCATTGAAAATTGCTTTTAATGCATAATTAACCATTAGGAGGTTAACGTATGAAAATTTTAAAAGGACTAATCATACTGTGTTATTTAGTCATAGGTTCCTCACTAGGCATTATGGTGATTCCAGAACTGATTAATGCGTTTAGTATCCAACCCGAACAAGTACTCACAAATCCATATATCGATGGTCTTATAGGTGCGGTTGTTATTTTCCTATTGTTTGGGTTTTTGATTGATAAAATTGTAGACATGGCTGATCAAGGAGAAAAATACTTATTAAAAAGGAGTATTCTTGAAATATTCTTCGCTACTATTGGTGTTATGATAGGCTTGATGATCGCGGTTATGGTTTCGTTTATATTAGAAATGATCGGTGCACCAGTTCTGAAACATATTTTACCTATTATTATTGCTGCTTTTTTATGTTATTTAGGCTTTCAGATTGGTTTGCAAAAACGAGAAGAAATATTACGATTATTTCCAGAAAGTATATCAAATTCTTTAACGAGACAAACAACTTCGAAATACGCCAAAATTTTAGATACAAGTGCTATTATTGACGGGAGAATATTAGACGTCGTGAAGTGTCATTTTATAGATGGAGAAATCCTTGTACCTCAAGGTGTTATTGAAGAGTTACAAGTCATTGCGGATGCTAAAGACAGTGTTAAACGTGATAAAGGACAACGTGGGTTAGATATATTAAATGAATTGAAGAAAACAGATTTCTCGATTTCAATCATTGAACCAACGTCTACACATAAAGATGTAGATGCGCTTTTAATCAAATTGGCTAAACGATATCAAGCAAGTATCATTACAACAGATTATAATTTGAATAAAGTATGTGCTGTACAAGGCATAAAAGTTCTAAATGTAAATGATTTATCTGAAGCGATTAAACCAGTACTACACCAAGGGGATATTTTCGATTTATTAATTACGAAAATAGGTAAAGAAGATGATCAAGGTGTTGGTTATCTTGATGATGGTACAATGGTTGTCATTGAAAAAGGACGAGAATATATAGGAAAGACAATTCCTGTTGAAGTGATGAGTTTGCTACAAACTTCATCTGGTAGAATTATATTTGCGAAGAAGGTGTCATAAATTGGGGTTTACGACAATCATTCCTGCAGCTGGACAAGGTAAAAGGATGGGAACTGAAATTAACAAATTATTTCTAGAAATTAATGGTGAAACAATTATTCGTCAAACTGTTGCTGTGTTTCAAGAAATAGATTCATGTGAACAGATTTTTATTGCTGCGCATCCAGACGAAGTTGAATTAATGGAAGAACATTTAAAAGATTTTAGTAAAGTTGCTGGTATCATTCCAGGTGGTCAAGAAAGACAACATAGCATTAATGAAGTCTTGAAAGTATTGATTGATACTGAAGTTGTGATGGTTCATGATGGTGCGAGACCATTTATTACACAAGAAAAAATCGACCAATTATATCAAGATGCCTTAACAAAAGATGCTGTGATTTTAGCAGTTCAAGCTAAGGATACAATAAAGCAAGTTATAAATGGTGTTGTTGAACACACTTACGATCGCTCAACGATGTGGCAAGTTCAAACACCTCAAGCGTTTAAAAGAGACATTATCTTAAAAGCTTATGAACAAGCAGAAGCACAAAATTACTTAGGTACGGATGATGCTTCGTTAGTAGAGAGAGCAGGGTATAAAGTACACATATCAAATGGTGATTACGACAATATCAAAATTACAACCCACGAAGATTTAATAATTGCACATTCTATACTAGAGAAGCGAGGTATTTGCGATGTTTAGAATAGGTTACGGTTATGATGTGCATGAATTTGATCCGACAAGACCATTGATCATTGGTGGTCTTGAGATTGAACATACACATGGTTTAAAAGGTCACAGTGATGCAGATGTGTTGCTCCATGCAATTACGGATGCTATTCTAGGTGCTGCAAGTCTAGGAGATATAGGGAAACTATTCCCAGATACAGACCCAGCTTTTAAAGATGAAGATTCAAAGTTATTGCTTAAAGAAGCTTATGAACAAGTTTTGAAAAAAGGATATAAACTTGGGAATGTAGATGCTACAATTGTAGCGGAACAACCTAAATTCAGACCTTATATAGATCAAATGAGAAGTCTAATTGCTTCAGTATTAGAAGTGTCTATCGAAGATATAAACGTAAAAGCAACAACGAATGAAAAATTAGGATTTCTAGGAAGAGAAGAAGGCATACAAGCACAAGCTGTGGTATTATTAACAAGTAAAGAATAAAACAGGAGTGAGACGATGAGTAACAAAGTAAGAGTAAGATACGCGCCAAGTCCGACTGGTTACTTACACATCGGTAACGCAAGAACCGCATTATTTAACTATTTATTTGCGAAACATTATAATGGGGACTTTGTTATACGTATTGAAGATACAGATATAGCCAGAAATTTAGAAGATGGAGAAGCATCGCAATTTTCTAACCTTGAATGGTTAGGTTTAGATTGGGATGAGTCTGTTAATAAAGACGGAGGATACGGTCCATATCGTCAATCTGAACGTGGCGACATTTATAAGCCATTAATTGAAAAATTATTAGCTGAAGATAAAGCTTATAAATGTTATATGACTTCAGAAGAATTAGAAGCAGAACGCGAAGAGCAAATTGCAAGAGGTGAAATGCCTCGTTATGGTGGTAAACACGCACACTTAACAAAAGAAGAACAAGAAGCATTTGAAGCAGAAGGTAGACAACCAAGTATTCGCTTTAGAGTGCCACAAAATAAAGAATATAAATTCGATGATATCGTTAAAGGTGAAGTATCATTTGATTCAAATGGTATCGGTGACTGGGTAATCGTTAAAAAAGATGGCATCCCAACTTATAACTTTGCAGTTGCGATTGATGATTACTACATGGAAATTTCACACGTTATTCGTGGTGATGATCATATTTCAAACACACCTAAGCAACTTATGATTTATGAAGCATTTGGATTTGAGCCTCCACAGTTTGCGCATATGACATTAATCGTTAATGAAGAGCGTAAAAAATTAAGTAAACGTGATGGTCAAATTCTACAGTTTATAGAACAATATAAAGATTTAGGTTATTTACCTGAAGCAATCTTTAACTTTATTGGTTTATTAGGCTGGTCTCCTGAAGGCGAAGAAGAAATCTTCTCTAAAGAAGAATTTATTAAAATCTTCGATGAAAAACGTCTTTCTAAATCACCAGCATTCTTTGATAAGAAAAAATTAGAATGGATTAATAACCAATATATGAAAGAAAAAGATTCTGAAACAGTCTTTGAAATGACAATTCCACATATGGTTAAAGCAGGTCTATTACCTGAAAGTCCATCTGAAGCTGAATTATCTTGGGCAAGAGACTTAGTAGGTTTATATCAACAACAAATGAGTTATGCAGGAGAAATTGTTCCTTTATCTGAGTTATTCTTCAGAGAACATCTTGATTTCAGTGATGAAGCACAAGAAGTCTTAGATGGCGAACAAGTTCCAACTGTTATGGCTGAACTTGTTAAACAACTTGAAACTTTAGAGCCGTTTGAACCAGCAGAAATTAAAAAATCAATTAAAGCTGTACAAAAAGAAACAGGCATCAAAGGTAAACAATTATTTATGCCTATACGTGTTGCTGTTTCAGGTCAAACTCATGGCCCTGAATTACCTAATACAATTGCGTTATTAGGTCGAGATAAAGTACTTAACAGATTAAAACGTTTTGTTTGATTTTTTTAGAACGAGAAATTATTATATAAATGACTTGAAGGACAAGTAGATGAGTTAATGTGAAATTAGAGAGTACATGGTTGCTGAAAATGTGCCACATTACTTAAGCGAATGCACCTTTATTACAAATATGATGATGTTAATATTTAAAAGAGTGAGCATTTTTTAAATGCTAAAAAGAGTGGAACCGTGCAAAAAGGCACCTCTAGCAATTATTGTTAGGGGCGCCTTTTTGTTATCTGAGGGGGGATTTAAATGTTTAAACGAGTCAAAGATGATATTCAAATGGTATTCGATCAAGACCCTGCAGCAAGATCTTCATTTGAAGTCGTTATGACTTACTCAGGACTACATGCTATATGGAGTTATTTGATTGCTAATTGGTTCTTTAAGAAAAAAATGTACTTTATAGCAAGATCTATATCCCAAATTGCACGATTTTTCACAGGAGTTGAAATTCATCCAGGTGCTACAATCGGCAAGAGGCTATTCATCGACCATGGCATGGGTATTGTAATAGGTGAAACATGTCGCATCGGCAATAATGTAACGATCTACCAAGGTGTAACACTTGGTGGGACAGGTAAAGAACGAGGCAAAAGACATCCAGACATAGGTGATAATGTACTGATAGCTGCTGGTGCCAAAGTATTAGGTAATATTGAAGTCGGCAACAATGTAAATATTGGCGCGAACTCAGTCGTACTCAAAGATGTACCGGATTATTCTACAGTAGTTGGTATTCCAGGTAGAATTGTTAAACAAGACGGCTTGAAAATTGGTAAGAACTTTAATCATACAAATTTACCAGACCCAATATATGAACAATTAAAAGAATTAGAACGTCAACTTGAAAAGACGAAGAATGGAGAGATTGTTGATGATTACGTTATATAATACGTTAACAAGACAAAAAGAAGAATTTATTCCTATCGAAGAAGGAAAAGTAAAAATGTATGTATGTGGACCGACAGTGTACAACTACATTCATATTGGTAATGCAAGAGCAACAGTAGCATTTGATGTCGTAAGAAGATATTTAGAATACCGTGGCTACGATGTACAATATGTATCTAACTTTACAGATGTTGATGACAAATTGATCAAAGCTGCAAATGAATTAGGTGAAACAGTTCCGGAAATTGCGGATCGTTTTATTGAAGCATTCTACGAAGATACAGGTGCTTTAAATTGTAAACGTGGAACAGCGAACCCAAGAGTAATGGATCACATGGATGATATTATTGCTTTTATAGCTGTATTAGTCGAAAAAGGCTATGCGTATGAAAGTGGTGGTGACGTTTATTATCGTACAAGACGTTTTGATGATTACGGTAAGTTGAGCCACCAATCATTAGATGACTTAAAAGTTGGCGCTAGAATAGAATCAGGTGAACAAAAAGAAGATGCACTAGACTTCACTTTATGGAAAAAAGCTAAACCAGGTGAAATTAAGTGGGATAGCCCATGGGGAGAAGGTAGACCAGGTTGGCACATCGAGTGTTCTGTAATGGCACAAGTACATTTAGGCGATACGATTGATATCCATGCTGGTGGAACAGATTTACAATTCCCTCACCACGAAAATGAAATTGCTCAATCAGAAGCACACAATGATAAGACATTCGCGAATTATTGGATGCACAACGGTTTTGTAAATATTAACAATGAAAAAATGAGTAAATCATTAGGTAACTTTATTTTAGTTCATGACATCATAAAAGAAATTGACCCTGATGTATTAAGATTCTTTATGGTAGGTGCGCACTATAGAAATCCAATAAACTATGATTTAGAACTTGTACAAGCTGCTAATAGAGGTTTAGAAAGAATTAGAAACAGTTATCAATCATTAGTTGATAGATCACAACATGCTGTATTAGAAGAAGATGAAACAGAACAACATATCGAACGTATTAATGAAATATTAAATGACTTTGAAACATCTATGGATGATGATTTCAATACAGCTAATGCAATGACTGCATGGTATGACTTGAATAAATTAGCTAATAAATATTTACTTGAAAATACAACTTCTACAAAAACAATTAATCGTTTCAAAGAAGTGTATGAAATCTTTAGTGAAGTTCTCGGTGTACCATTAGTAGGTAAACAACAAAATGAATTACTTGATGAAGAAATTGAAGCATTAATTGAAGAACGTAATGAAGCAAGAAAAGCTAAGAACTTCCAGAGAGCGGACGAAATTAGAGATGCACTAAAAGAACAAAATATTATTCTTGAAGACACAGCTCAAGGTGTGAGGTTTAGACGTGGATAAATTAACAATTAAAATGTTAAATCCGTTATCCTTAGCTTATATGGGTGATTCGATATTAGATACGTATGTCAGAAAGCATATTATCCTTAAAATAAAAGGTAAACCTAATCGATTACATCAATTGTCTAAACAATATGTTTCTGCAAAGGGACAAGCTTATGCACTTAATATTTTGATGGAAAATGAATTTTTTACAGAAGAAGAATTAGAAATTATACAACGAGGTCGTAACGCAAAAAGTTATACGAAAGCGAAGAATACGGATATACAAACGTATAGAAAAAGCTCAGCGATTGAAGCGGTCATCGGTTATTTATTCTTAATAGATGAAACAGAACGCTTAGAAGAACTCGTTAATAAAATGATTGAAATAACAGAAGAAAGGGTGGGAGCCAATGGATGAATCGATTATAGTTGGTAGACATGCGGTCAAAGAAGCGATAACTTCAGGTCATACGATTAATAAAGTATTAATTCAAGAAGGTATCAACAAGAAACAAATTGGTGAAATTTTGAAAATTGCAAAATCTGAAAAAATAGTCGTCCAAACTGTACCTAAATCAAAAATTGACTATTTAACAGATGTTCCACATCAAGGTATCGCTGCTCAAATTGCGCCATATCCATATAAAGAATTAGAAGATTTCATTTCAGAAACTAAAGATATTGACCATGTACCTTGTTTATTGATGTTAGATGGTTTAGAAGATCCCCATAATTTAGGTTCTATTATGAGAACAGCTGATGCAATAGGTATTGATGGCATTATTATTCCGAAGAGAAGGTCTGTACAGTTAAATGCAACAGTAGCAAAAGCTTCAACCGGTGCCATTCAACATGTTCCAGTTATTCGTGTGACGAATTTACCGCAAACAATTGAAAGGCTTCAAGAAGTAGGGTATTGGGTCGCGGGTACAGATGCAAAGAATGCGACTGATTATAGACAAATGGATGCTGGAATGCCACTTGTTATCGTTATAGGCAGCGAAGGCGAAGGTATGAGTCGACTAGTGAAAGATAAGTGTGATTTTTATATTAAATTACCAATGGTTGGACACGTTAATAGCTTAAATGCTTCTGTTGCAGCGAGTCTGCTTATGTATGAAGTATATAGAAAAAGGCATCCAATAGGACAATCATAATGAAAGATATCTATTTAATTATTGATGGCTATAACTTAATAGGACAATCAAACGAATTGTCTTCCATTGCTCAAGTTTCTTTAGAAGAAGCGAGAGATAAATTGTTAATCACACTTATCAATTATAATACCCAACATGATGGCGAAATGATTGTTGTTTTTGATGCTTATGGTGTAGAAGGTACTGAATCAGTAGAATTTAAGCACGGTGTGAAAGTTGTTTATACGAAAGGAAAAGAAACAGCAGATAGTTATATTGAAAGATTAACGTATGAATTATATCGAAAGCATATTACGCATATTACAGTAGTCACAAGTGATATGAGTGAACAACATGCTATTTTTGGTTCTGGTGCGTATAGAATCTCATCTAGAGAAATGTGGTCAACAATTGCAAATCAAGAATCTGTTGTGACAAAGCACCTATCAGAAATTAAAACTAAGACACCTAGAAATAGATTGAACTTGCCAGATGAAGTGTTACAGCAATTTGAAAAATGGAGAAGAAATAATCGATAAATATGATTTTTTGGAGTTTGATTTATAAGGAACGCGCCCTGTAAAATATGCTCAAAACGATAACAAGGGATGAGCTTGATGAATGATTTGAATATGGACAAGCAGTTGTTAAAATGGATTGATGATATTCAGCGTGGTGACAAAGAAGCGTTTAATCAATTATTAAATGTTTTCGAAAGTGACATTCAGAAGCGGGTAAGCACATTGAGACTACCTTATAATGATAAAGAGGACATCGCACAAATTATAAGATTTAAGTTGTATAAGCAAGCACTCACATTTGATTGTGACAAGCATGATTCGTTTATACATTGTGTGAATGTCATTATTAAAAATGCTAAAATTGATTATATAAGAAAAGTTAAAAGTACAAAGTATCAAATATTAAAAGCGTCATTAAGTATTGATGAAACAAATAGTGATTCGGTTAATTTAATAGAGTGTCTAAGAGATGGTCATGGCCAGGATTTTGAAGATCAAATGTTAACAGAATGTTCGCTATCCTATTTGATGGATTCTAATAAGCTATCACCTATTGAATCGGACATTCTAAAATTAACAGTACAAGGAAAAACAAAAAAAGAAATATCAAATGAACTAGATGTACCAGTGAAACATGTATATAACGCACAATACAGATTAAAAAAGAAACTGAACAAGGCTGAAATTACTTCAGCTTTGTTTGACAATTAGGTGTTTTGTTTTGTATATTAATCTAGGATTAGAATGAATTAGGTGATAAGATGAGAAAAGTCCCTTTAAATTGCGAGAAATGCGGAGCTAGAAATTATACAGTCCCTAAAAAAGATACAGATCAACGATTAGAGCTAAAAAAGTTTTGTAAAACTTGTAATACGCATACATTGCATAAAGAATCCATCTAAAAGGAGGAAAATCAATGGCTAAAAAAGAAAACTTCTTTCAAGGCGTAAAATCAGAAATGCAGAAAACAAGTTGGCCAACTGGCAAAGAACTTGTTAAATATACAACAATAGTAGTGTGTACAGTAATCTTTTTCTTAATCTTTTTCTATGCATTAGATTTAGGAATTACAGAATTAATTAATTTGATTAGATAGTAAGGAGTGGCAAAATGTCAGAAGAGATAGGCGCTAAACGATGGTATGCAGTGCACACTTATTCAGGTTATGAAAATAAAGTCAAAACAAACCTAGAAAAGCGTGTTGATACAATGAACATGCAAGAACAAATTTTTAGAGTTGTGATTCCAGAAGAGGAAGAAACATCTATTAAAGATGGTAAAGCGAAGACACAAATCAAGAAGACTTTCCCTGGATACGTATTAGTTGAGTTAATTATGACTGATGAATCATGGTATGTCGTAAGAAATACACCTGGTGTTACAGGTTTCGTTGGTTCTGCTGGTGCAGGATCTAAACCAAATCCATTATTACCAGATGAAGCGAAATTTATCCTTAAACAAATGGGTATGGCAGAAAAAACAGTCGACGTAGAAGTTGAATTAGGTGAACAAGTTCGCGTAACAAGTGGACCATTTAGTAACCAAGTTGGTGAAATCAAAGAAATCGATGTTGAGAAGTATAAATTAACAGTACTTGTTGACATGTTCGGTAGAGAAACACCAGTCGAAGTTGAATTCGATCAAATTGAAAAGTTGTAAAAAAACACTTGAAATTTCATGATTTCAATGTTATTATTTAAAGGTCGCGCTCGGACTATGCGCAACCATTTCGTCACGAAATGAAGAGTGGGAGGGTAAAATATCATTACCCCATGACCACATCACGATATCAAGGAGGTGCACATCGTGGCTAAAAAAGTAGTTAAAGTTGTTAAATTGCAAATTCCTGCAGGTAAAGCAAACCCAGCACCACCAGTTGGTCCTGCATTAGGTCAAGCCGGTGTGAATATTATGGGATTCTGTAAAGAATTCAACGCTCGTACACAAGAGCAAGCAGGTTTAATCATTCCAGTTGAAATTACAGTATTTGAAGATCGTTCATTTACTTTCATCACTAAGACACCACCTGCAGCAGTATTACTTAAAAAAGCAGCTAAAGTAGAAAAAGGTTCTGGTGAACCTAACAAAACTAAAGTTGCTACAGTAACTCAAGACCAAGTACGTGAAATTGCTAACACTAAAATGCCTGACTTAAACGCGGCATCTGAAGAAGCAGCTATGCGTATCGTTGAAGGTACTGCACGCAGCATGGGTATTGTCGTAGAATAATTGAGTTTTAAAGTTTAAGCAGGCGGCTATTTCGCTGTCTGCTATTGCATTGTCTTTATGATAATGCACGTGGGAGGTAACATTCCGCTAAAACCACTAAAGGAGGAAAACAAAATGGCTAAAAAAGGTAAAAAGTATCAAGAAGCAGTTGCTAAAATCGATCGTACTGCAACATACGCTGTTGAAGAAGCGATTAAATTAGCAAAAGAAACAAGTACTGTTAACTTTGATGCATCTGTAGAAGTTGCATTTCGTTTAGGCATTGATACACGTAAGAATGACCAACAAATCCGTGGCGCTGTAGTATTACCACACGGTACTGGTAAAACACAACGTGTATTAGTATTCGCTAAAGGCGATAAAATCAAAGAAGCAGAAGAAGCTGGAGCAGATTATGTAGGTGAAGAATACATTAACAAAATCAACCAAGGTTGGTTCGACTTTGATGTAATCGTTGCAACACCTGACATGATGGGTGAAGTTGGTAAACTTGGTCGTGTATTAGGACCTAAAGGTTTAATGCCAAACCCTAAAACTGGTACAGTAACAATGGATATCAAAAAAGCAGTAGAAGAAATTAAAGCAGGTAAAGTAGAATACCGTGCTGAAAAATCTGGTATTGTTCATGCATCTATTGGTAAAGTATCATTTGACGAGCAACAATTAGTTGATAACTTCAAAACAATTCAAGATACATTAACTAAAGCAAAACCAGCATCATCTAAAGGTACTTATTTCAAATCTGTTGCTGTTACAACAACAATGGGTCCTGGTATCAAAGTTGATACTTCAAGCTTTAAATTATAATATAAAAATATTGACTTCAACTCCAAAACGCGTTATAGTTTTGGATGTGTAATATTTAACCTAAGACAGTAGGAGTTCAATTTTGAACTTAAAAAGCGATCCTACCGAGGCTTAAATTGACTTGAACGTATAAAATTCAAGCACTTTTTGCCGTGGGTAAAAAGTGCTTTTTTGTTGAGAAACCTCATCATAAAAGCACGGACAATTAATATGGAGGTGTAGAGATGTCTAATTCAAAAATCGTTGAAGCTAAACAACAAAAAGTTGATTTAATTACTGAACAACTTAAAAATTCTGTTTCAACAATTATTGTTGACTACCGTGGTTTAACAGTTGCGCAAGTTACTGAATTACGTAAACAATTACGTGAAGCAGGTATCGAATATAAAGTTTACAAAAACACTTTAGTTCGTCGTGCTGCTGAAGCTGCTGGTATCGAAGGTTTAGAAGAAACATTAACTGGTCCTAACGCAATTGCTTTTTCAAACGAAGAAGTTGTTGAACCAGCTAAAATTCTTGCTGACTTCGCTAAAGAAAACGAAGCGTTAGAAATCAAAGCAGGTGTTATTGAAGGACAAGTTGTATCTGCAGAAGAAGTTAACACTATCGGTTCATTACCATCAAAAGACGGTCTTGTATCAATGTTACTATCTGTATTACAAGCTCCAGTTCGTAACTTTGCTTATGCAGTTAAAGCTGTTGGAGAACAAAAAGAAGAAAGTGCTGAATAATTCAGCAACAAATAAAACTATTTAATGGAGGATATATATCATGTCTAATGAAAAAATTATTGAAGCAATTAAAGAAATGTCAGTATTAGAATTAAATGACTTAGTAAAAGCTATCGAAGAAGAATTTGGTGTAACAGCAGCAGCTCCTGTAGCAGCAGCTGGCGCAGCTGGTGGAGACGCAGCAGCTGAAAAAACTGAATTCGACGTTGAATTAACTTCAGCTGGAGATTCAAAAATTAAAGTTGTTAAAGCGGTTAAAGAAGCAACTGGCTTAGGCTTAAAAGAAGCTAAAGAAATCGTAGACAACGCTCCTAAAGTTGTTAAAGAAGGTTTATCTAAAGAAGACGCTGAAGCTTTAAAAGAAAAATTAGAAGAAGTTGGCGCATCTGTAGAATTAAAATAATCTCTGTATTAAATCAAAAAACCCGTTATTATCATGATAACGGGTTTTTATTTACTCATTTAATCAATAAAGAGGTGGCGTAATGAGTCATTATTTTGATAACGATCCAAACGTGAAGTCGGAACGAGAAAGTTTCGATTATTTTTATCGCGATAACAAACTCTCTCTTCAGACAGATCATGGTGTTTTCTCAAAAGGGAAAATAGACTTTGGGTCTGATTTACTCGTAACAACTTTCTTAAATGCAAATCCCCCTGGTCCTAAAAAGAAAATATTGGATGTGGGCTGTGGTTATGGCCCGATAGGTTTAATGTGTGCGAAAGTACTTCCACATAGTGAAGTAACTATGGTAGATGTGAATGAACGCGCATTGGATTTGGCAAAAGATAATCAACAATCTAACAACATTCAAAATGCTCAGTTGAAAGCAAGTGACTGTTTAGATGATGTATTAGATTTAGAGTTTGATTTTGTATTAACAAACCCTCCGATAAGAGCAGGGAAGGAAATTGTTCATAAAATTCTTGAGCAAAGCATCGAAGTATTATCGAGTGGCGGACAGCTTTTAGTTGTTATTCAGAAGAAGCAAGGTATGCCTTCTGCAAAGAAAAAAATGCAAGATATTTTTGGTAATGCAGAAATAATCGAAAAAAGCAAGGGTTATTACATTTTAAAAAGTGTAAAAGCTTGATTTTGGTGTTTTGTTCTGATATAGTAATAGAATGTTAAAAATTATATTCAATAAGTGTGTACTTTTGCGTCGCCCTTAATTGAATGTTAGGAATAAGTCGTACGAAATAGAAAATGGAATCATTGACTTTCCGTTTTCTTTTTGTCTTATTATATTTATTTTGTAAGGCGCAAAGTTATATTCACAATATTTGAGGGGTGAATCTGTTGACAGGTCAACTTATCCAGTATGGAAGACATCGTGTTCGTAGAAGTTATGCGAGAATTTCCGAGATTTTAGAACTACCTAACTTAATAGAGATTCAAACGAAATCATATGAATGGTTTCTAAAAGAAGGTTTACTAGAAATGTTCCGCGACATTTCTCCAATTGATGATTTTACAGGTAACCTTTCTTTAGAGTTCGTAGATTACCGTCTAGGTGAACCAAAGTATGATTTAGAAGAATCTAAAAACCGTGATGCAACATATGCAGCACCATTACGCGTTAAAGTCCGTTTAATTAACAAAGAAACAGGCGAAGTGAAAGATCAAGAAGTATTCATGGGTGATTTCCCATTAATGACTGACACTGGTACTTTTGTAATAAACGGTGCAGAACGTGTTATTGTATCTCAACTTGTACGTTCACCATCCGTTTACTTCAACGAAAAAGTTGATAAAAACGGTAAAGTGAGTTTTGGAACTACTGTAATTCCTAACCGTGGTGCATGGTTAGAGTATGAAACAGATGCTAAAGATGTTCCTTACGTAAGAATAGACAGAACACGTAAATTACCAATTACAGTATTAATCCGTGCTTTAGGATTCTCATCAGATCAAGAAATCATTGATTTACTTGGTGACAATGAGTATTTAAGAAATGCGTTAGACAAAGATAATACTGAAACAACAGACCAAGCATTGCTTGAAATTTATGAGCGTTTACGTCCGGGAGAACCACCAACAGTAGAGAACGCTAAAAGTCTATTATATTCACGTTTCTTTGACCCAAAACGTTATGATTTAGCGGCAGTAGGTCGTTACAAAATGAATAAAAAATTACATCTTAAACATCGTTTGTTCAACCAAACTTTAGCTGAGCCTATCGTTGACGTTGAAACAGGTGAAATTGCGGCTGAAGAAGGTACTGTTTTAGACCGTCGTAATTTAGATAAAATCATCGATGTTTTAGAATCAAACGCTAATATTCATGTTTATGAACTTAATAGTGGTGTCTTAGATGAGCCAGTAGAAGTTCAAACAGTTAAAATTTATATTCCTGGTGATGAAGAAAAACGTACGACAACAGTGATTGGTAATGCATTCCCTGATGAAGCAGTGAAATGTATTACACCAGCAGATATTATTTCTTCACTATCATATTTCTTTAACTTGTTACATGGTGTAGGTTACACAGATGATATCGACCATTTAGGTAATCGTCGTCTACGTTCAGTAGGAGAATTACTACAGAACCAATTCAGAATTGGTTTATCACGTATGGAACGTGTTGTGCGTGAACGTATGTCAATTCAAGACACTGATTCAATCACACCTCAACAATTAATTAATATTCGTCCAGTAATTGCATCTATTAAAGAATTCTTTGGTAGCTCTCAATTATCTCAATTCATGGACCAAGCAAACCCATTAGCAGAGTTGACGCATAAACGTCGTCTATCAGCATTAGGACCGGGTGGTTTAACTCGTGAGCGTGCTGGTATGGAAGTACGTGACGTTCACTACTCTCACTATGGTCGTATGTGTCCAATTGAAACGCCTGAGGGACCAAACATTGGTTTAATCAACTCATTATCAAGTTATGCAAGAGTTAATGAATTTGGTTTCATTGAAACACCTTATCGTAAGGTAAACATCGAGACAAACCAAGTTACTGACAGAATCGACTACTTAACAGCTGACGAAGAAGACAGCTATGTAGTTGCACAAGCAAACTCTGTACTTGATGAAACAGGTAAATTCGTTGATGATGAAGTTCTTTGTCGTTTCCGTGGGGACAACACTACGAAACCTAAAGAACGCATGGACTACATGGATGTATCTCCTAAACAAGTTGTTTCTGCAGCGACAGCATGTATTCCATTCTTAGAAAACGATGACTCTAACCGTGCGCTTATGGGTGCAAACATGCAACGTCAAGCGGTACCTTTAATGAACCCAGAAGCACCATTTGTTGGTACTGGTATGGAACACGTAACTGCACGTGATTCAGGTGCAGCTGTTGTTGCTAAGTACAAAGGTAGAGTTGAGCACGTAGAAGCAAAAGAAATCCTTGTTAGACGTATTGTTGAAGAGAATGGTAAAGAGATCGAAACTGAATTAGATCGTTACCCATTATCAAAATTTAAACGTAGTAACTCAGGTACTTGTTACAATCAACGTCCAATCATTGCGAGTGGAGATATTGTTACTAAAGGTGAAATTTTAGCCGATGGTCCTTCAATGGAACTTGGTGAAATGGCACTTGGACGTAACGTAGTAGTTGGTTTCATGACTTGGGACGGTTATAACTATGAGGATGCTGTAATCATGAGTGAACGTCTTGTTAAAGATGATGTTTATACTTCAATTCACGTTGAAGAATATGAATCAGAAGCTCGTGACACTAAATTAGGACCTGAAGAAATCACACGTGATATTCCTAACGTTTCTGACAATGCACTTAAGAACTTAGATGATCGTGGTATCGTTTATGTTGGTGCTGAAGTTAAAGACGGAGATATCCTAGTTGGTAAAGTAACGCCTAAAGGTGTAACTGAATTAACAGCTGAAGAAAGATTATTACATGCAATCTTTGGTGAAAAAGCTCGTGAAGTTCGTGATACATCATTACGTGTACCTCATGGTGCAGGTGGTATTGTATTAGACGTTAAAGTATTTAACAGAGAAGAAGGCGATGATTCATTATCTCCAGGTGTAAACCAATTAGTACGTGTATACATCGTTCAAAAACGTAAAATACATGTCGGAGATAAAATGTGTGGTCGTCACGGTAACAAAGGTGTTATCTCACGTATCTTACCTGAAGAAGATATGCCTTACTTACCAGATGGAACACCAATTGACATCATGTTAAACCCATTAGGTGTACCTTCTCGTATGAATATCGGACAAGTATTAGAACTTCATCTTGGAATGGCAGCTAAGAATTTAGGTATTCATGTTGCTTCACCAGTATTTGATGGTGCAAACGATGATGATGTTTGGTCAACTATTGAAGAAGCAGGTATGGCTCGTGATGGTAAAACTGTACTATACGATGGTCGTACTGGTGAACCGTTTGATAACCGTGTATCTGTAGGTGTAATGTACATGCTTAAACTTGCACACATGGTAGACGATAAATTACATGCGCGTTCTACTGGACCATACTCACTTGTTACACAACAACCACTTGGCGGTAAAGCTCAGTTTGGTGGACAACGTTTCGGTGAGATGGAAGTATGGGCACTTGAAGCTTACGGTGCAGCATATACTTTACAAGAGATTTTAACTTATAAATCTGATGACACAGTAGGTCGTGTTAAAACTTACGAATCTATCGTAAAAGGAGAAAACATCCCTAAACCGGGAGTTCCTGAATCATTCCGCGTATTAATGAAAGAGTTACAAAGTTTAGGTCTAGACGTTAAAGTTATGGACGAACACGATAACGAAATCGAAATGCGTGATTTAGAAGATGAAGATATGATGGACAAGAAAGTTGATTTAGGTGTTTCACAAGATGCATCAATAGAAGGGCAACAAGTAACTGACTAAAAGTTAATAAAGCGCATTTGATTAAACATTTGCGCTTTACATTTGTTATACATTATCAATCAACCGGCACAACTAATTTAAATTGAAGGAGGTAGGCTCCTTGATTGATGTAAATAATTTCCATTACATGAAAATAGGACTTGCTTCACCTGAAAAGATCCGTTCTTGGTCATTTGGTGAAGTGAAAAAACCAGAAACAATTAACTACCGTACGTTAAAACCTGAAAGAGATGGTTTATTCTGTGAGAAAATTTTTGGTCCAACTAAGGACTGGGAATGTAGTTGTGGTAAATATAAAAGAGTACGCTATAAAGGCATGGTCTGTGACCGTTGTGGTGTAGAGGTTACTAAGTCAAAAGTGCGTCGTGAAAGAATGGGGCATATTGAATTAGCAGCACCAGTTTCACACATTTGGTACTTCAAAGGTATCCCAAGTCGTATGGGACTTTTACTTGATATGTCACCACGTTCACTTGAAGAAGTTATATACTTTGCTTCTTACACTGTAATTGATCCAGGTCCAACTGGATTAGAGAAGAAACAATTATTAACTGAAGGTGAATTCCGTGAGTATTATGATAAATATCCAGGTAAATTCACAGCAAAAATGGGTGCAGAAGCAATCCGTGACTTATTAAGCGATATCGATTTAGATAAAGAATTAAAAGAATTACGTGAAGAATTAGAATCAGCAACAGGACAAAGATTGACAAGAGCAATTAAACGTCTAGAAGTTGTTGAGTCATTCCGTCACTCAGGTAATGACCCATCTTGGATGATCTTAGATGTATTACCAATTATTCCACCTGAAATTCGTCCAATGGTTCAATTAGACGGTGGACGTTTCGCAACAAGTGATTTAAATGATTTATACCGTCGTGTTATCAACCGTAATAATCGTTTGAAACGTTTATTAGATTTAGGTGCACCTGGTATTATCGTTCAAAATGAAAAACGTATGTTACAAGAAGCTGTAGATGCTTTAATTGATAATGGTCGTCGTGGTCGTCCAGTTACTGGACCAGGTAACCGTCCATTAAAATCATTGTCACATATGTTAAAAGGTAAACAAGGTCGTTTCCGTCAAAACTTACTTGGTAAACGTGTTGACTATTCAGGTCGTTCAGTTATCGTAGTTGGACCAAACCTTAAAATGTATCAATGTGGTTTACCGAAAGAAATGGCGTTAGAATTGTTCAAACCTTTCATTATGAAAGAACTTGTTGAACGCGAAATTGCAACGAACATCAAGAATGCAAAAGGTAAAATAGAAAGAATGGAAGAAGAAGTTTGGGATGTACTAGAAGATGTTATTAAAGAACATCCAGTACTATTAAACCGTGCACCAACGCTTCACCGTTTAGGTATTCAAGCATTTGAACCTACACTAGTTGAAGGTCGTGCAATCAGACTTCATCCACTTGTAACAACTGCTTATAACGCTGACTTTGATGGTGACCAAATGGCTGTCCATGTTCCATTATCAAAAGAAGCACAAGCAGAAGCACGTATGTTAATGCTTGCAGCTCAAAACATCTTGAACCCTAAAGATGGTAAACCAGTCGTAACACCTTCTCAAGATATGGTATTAGGTAACTATTACTTAACACTTGAACGTAAAGGCGCTACAGGAGCTGGTGAAATCTTTAGTGAAACAGATGAAGTTATTAAAGCGTATGTAAATGGCTATGTTCATTTACACTCACGTATAGCTGTTCATGCAAGATCATTAAAGAACCCAACATTTACAGAAGAACAAAACAATAAATTACTTATCACATCTGTTGGTAAGATTATATTCAATGAAATTATGCCGGATTCATTCCCGTACATTAATGAACCAACGAATTTCAACTTAGAAAAATCAACACCTGACAAATACTTTATTGCACCTACTGATATTCCAGAAGGTGGATTAATCGAGTACTTACAAGATGTTGAACTTGTTAAACCATTTAACAAGAAATTCTTAGGTCAAATCATTGCGGAAATCTTTAATAAATTCCACATTACAGATACATCAGTAATGCTTGATAAGATGAAAGATTTAGGATTTAAATACTCATCTAAAGCTGGTATTACAGTTGGGGTTTCTGACATCGTGGTACTTCCTGATAAACAAGAAATTATTGGAGAAGCAGAAATCAAAGTAGATAAAGTACAAAAACAATTTACCCGTGGTTTAATTACTGAAAGCGAACGTTATGCTGCTGTAATTGAAATTTGGACAAAAGCTAAAGATGATATTCAAGCTAAATTAATGATGTCATTAGACAGCTTAAACCCAATCTTCATGATGAGTGACTCTGGTGCCCGTGGTAACGCATCAAACTTCACTCAATTAGCTGGTATGCGTGGTCTGATGGCTAACCCATCTGGTCGAATTATCGAGTTACCTATTAAATCTTCATTCCGTGAAGGTTTAACAGTACTTGAATACTTCATCTCTACTCACGGTGCGCGTAAAGGTCTTGCCGATACAGCACTGAAAACTGCCGATTCAGGCTACTTAACACGTCGTCTAGTTGACGTAGCACAAGATGTTATCGTTAGAGAAGAAGACTGTGGAACTGACCGTGGATTACTTGTTTCAGATATTAGAGAAGGATCAGAGTTAATCGAACCATTCATTGAACGTATTGAAGGTCGTTACTCTAAAGAAACATTACGTCATCCTGAAACAGATGAAGTAATTATTAAAGTTAATGAATTAATAACTGCTGATATTGCTAAACAAATAGTTGATGCAGGTATTACTGAAATGCATATTCGCTCTGCATTTACATGTAACACTCGTCACGGTGTATGTGAAAAATGTTATGGTAAGAACTTAGCAACTGGTGAACAAGTTGAAGTTGGTGAAGCAGTTGGTACAATTGCTGCACAATCAATCGGTGAACCAGGTACTCAGCTTACAATGCGTACATTCCATACAGGTGGTGTAGCAGGTGCCGATATCACTCAAGGTTTACCTCGTATTCAAGAGCTATTTGAAGCACGTAACCCTAAAGGGCAAGCTGTTATTTCTGAAATTAATGGTGAAGTAACTGAAATTACGATCGTTAAAGATCGTCAACAAGAAATTAAAGTTAAAGGCGAAAATGAAATCCGTACTTATAACGCGCCAGGTACTGCTCGACTTAAAGTTGAAGAAGGTCAATACGTAGAACGTGGTGAAGTTATGACTGAAGGTTCAATCGAACCTAAAGGATTACTAGCTGTTGCAGGCTTAAATGCTACTCAAAAATACTTACTTAAAGAAGTACAAAAAGTTTACCGTATGCAAGGTGTTGAAATTTCAGATAAACACGTTGAAGTTATGGTTAGACAAATGCTTCGTAAAGTAAGAATTATTGAAGCAGGAGATACTAAATTATTACCAGGTGCATTAGTTGATATTCATACATTTACTGATGCAAACAGAGAAGTATTTGCGACGCGTAAACGTCCAGCAACTGCTAAACCTGTATTACTTGGTATTACGAAAGCATCTCTTGAGACTGAAAGTTTCTTATCAGCTGCTTCATTCCAAGAAACAACAAGAGTACTTACAGATGCTGCTATTAAAGGTAAGCGTGATGACTTACTTGGACTTAAAGAAAATGTTATCATCGGTAAATTGATCCCTGCCGGAACAGGCATGAGAAGATATACTGGTGTTGACTTTGAAAAAGTTGAAAAAGAAGTAGTACCTGAAGAACAAGTTGTGACTGACTAATATATATGGGCTGTTCTAGGTTCCTAGAACAGCTTGTATTTTATTATAAAAATACCTTAAAAATGATTGACTTTATAACTGTGCAATGTTATTATTGTTAAGGTTGATGAAAGCAGACGCTTTGGAGGATATGAAATGTCTAATGAAAAAGCCTTAAGCTTAAATCAAGACAGTTATGTCATTGGTTTAAAACAGACCACTAAAGCATTATTGAAGCATGATGTACGTCAAGTAATCATTGCTCAAGATGTCAATATTCATATTTTGTCGAAAGTGTTAACAATAGCATTTGAGACAGGCGTTCCGATAAGTTATAGTCCTAGTCGACAAGAACTTGGATCACGCTATGGAATAGAAGTTAATGCGACAGTTGTTGCATTGCTTAAATAAATGTGTAAGCTGTGCTTACTATTTTTATTTGACTTAAAATGAACCACCTGGATGTGTGGAATTAAGAAATGAAGAGAGGAGGACATTAAAGATGCCTACTATTAACCAATTAGTACGTAAACCTCGTACTAGTAAATCACAAAAATCAACTGCACCAGCATTAAACAGAGGTTACAATAGCATGAAGAAAAAAATGACTACTGTATACTCTCCTCAAAAACGTGGTGTATGTACTCGTGTAGGAACTATGACACCTAAAAAACCTAACTCAGCGTTACGTAAATATGCTCGTGTTCGTTTATCAAACAACATCGAAGTAAACGCGTATATCCCTGGTATTGGCCACAACTTACAAGAACACAGTGTTGTACTTATTCGTGGTGGACGTGTAAAAGACTTACCTGGTGTGCGTTACCATATCGTACGTGGTGCTTTAGACACTTCTGGTGTTGACGGTCGTATGCAAAGCCGTTCACTTTATGGTGCTAAAAAACCTAAAGCTGCTAAAAAATAATTTGACATTAAATTTCTGTAAATAACAGTTTTTTAAATGACGATAAAACAATTAAACTTTATAATGAGGAAGGAGGATTACGATTATGCCTCGTAAAGGTCCAGTTGCAAAAAGAGATGTTTTACCAGATCCAATTCACAACTCTAAATTAGTAACAAAATTAATCAACAAAATCATGCTTGATGGTAAACGTGGTACTGCTCAAAGAATTCTTTATTCTGCATTCGAACTTGTTCAAGAACGTTCAGGTAAAGATGCTATGGAAGTATTCGATGAAGCTATCAACAACATCATGCCTGTACTTGAAGTTAAAGCTCGCCGTGTAGGTGGTTCAAACTATCAAGTACCTGTAGAAGTACGTCCAGAACGTCGTACTACTTTAGGTTTACGTTGGTTAGTTAACTACGCGCGTCTTCGTGGTGAAAAAACTATGGAAGAGCGTTTAGCTAATGAAATCTTAGATGCTGCCAATAACACTGGTGGTGCTGTTAAGAAACGTGAAGACACTCACAAAATGGCAGAAGCTAACAAAGCGTTTGCTCATTACCGTTGGTAAGATAGAACTTAGAACCCTAAGCGTTAAAATTATAAAGAGGCTTATTTATAGGTCATCTATAGTTTTTTAAACACTTAGGGTATCAAAGTATCTATATAAACAACAACCAAATATCCAATGTTTTGGAAGGAGTAAGAATACTATGGCAAGAGATTTTTCTTTGAAAAACACTCGTAATATCGGTATCATGGCTCACATCGATGCTGGTAAAACTACTACTACTGAACGTATTCTTTATTACACAGGCCGTATCCATAAAATTGGTGAAACACATGAAGGTGCTTCACAAATGGACTGGATGGAACAAGAGCAAGAGCGTGGTATTACAATCACTTCTGCTGCGACTACTGCACAATGGGATGGTCACCGTGTAAACATCATCGATACACCAGGACACGTAGACTTCACAGTTGAAGTTGAACGTTCATTACGTGTACTTGATGGTGCTGTAACTGTTCTTGATGCGCAATCAGGTGTTGAACCTCAAACTGAAACAGTTTGGCGTCAAGCTACAACTTACGGAGTACCTCGTATTGTATTCATTAATAAAATGGACAAAATGGGTGCTAACTTTGAATATTCAGTTGGTACACTACATGAGCGTTTACAAGCAAATGCTCACCCAATTCAGTTACCAATTGGTGCGGAAGACGATTTCAACGCTATTATTGATTTAGTAGAAATGAAATGTTTCCAATACACTAATGACTTAGGTACTGAAATTGATGAAATTGAGATTCCAGAATCTCATAAGCAACAAGCTGAAGATGCTCGTGAAGCTTTAATTGAAGCTGTTGCTGAATCAAACGACGATTTAATGGAAAAATACTTAGGTGGAGAAGAAATCACAATTGATGAGCTTAAAGCGGCTATCCGTCAAGCTACTTGTGACGTTGAATTCTACCCAGTATTATGTGGTACAGCATTCAAAAACAAAGGTGTTCAATTAATGTTGAACGCTGTTATTGACTACTTACCATCACCATTAGATGTTAAACCTATTATCGGACATAGAGTTGATAACGAAGATGAAGAAGTAATTGCTAGACCTGATGACTCAGCGCCATTCGCTGCATTAGCGTTTAAAGTTATGACTGACCCATTCGTAGGTAAATTAACATTCTTCCGTGTTTATTCTGGTACAATGGAATCTGGTTCATACGTTAAAAACTCTACTAAAGGTAAACGTGAACGTGTAGGTCGTATCCTACAAATGCACGCTAACTCTCGTGAAGAGATTTCAACTGTATATTCTGGTGACATTGCAGGTGCTGTTGGTCTTAAAGACACTGCTACTGGTGATACTTTATGTGATGAAAAAGATAACATTATCTTAGAATCAATGGAATTCCCAGAGCCAGTTATTCACTTATCTGTTGAGCCTAAATCAAAAGCTGACCAAGATAAAATGACTAACGCATTAGTTAAATTACAAGAAGAAGATCCAACATTCCATGCACACACTGACCATGAAACTGGACAAGTTATCATCGGTGGTATGGGTGAATTACATCTTGATATCTTAGTAGACCGTATGAAACGTGAATTCAAAGTAGAATGTACTGTTGGTGCTCCAATGGTATCTTACCGTGAAACGTTCAAAGAATCTGCACAAGTTCAAGGTAAATTCTCTCGTCAATCAGGTGGACGTGGACAATATGGTGATGTTCATATTGAATTCACACCTAACGAACAAGGTGGCGGCTTCGAATTCGAAAACGCTATCGTCGGTGGTGTAGTTCCTCGTGAATACATTCCATCAGTTGAAGCTGGTCTTAAAGATGCTATGGAAAATGGTGTATTAGCTGGATATCCATTAGTTGATGTTAAAGCTAAACTATATGATGGTTCATATCATGATGTCGATTCATCTGAAATGGCCTTCAAAGTTGCTGCATCATTAGCACTTAAAGAAGCAGCTAAAAAATGTAACCCTGTAATCTTAGAGCCAATGATGAAAGTTGAAATCGTTATGCCTGAAGAATACATGGGAGACATCATGGGTGACGTAACAAGTCGTCGTGGACGTGTTGAAGGTATGGAAGCACGCGGTAACGCTCAAGTTGTTCGTGCATTTGTTCCACTTTCAGAAATGTTCGGTTACGCTACAAACTTACGTTCTAACACTCAAGGTCGTGGTACTTATACTATGGTATTTGACCACTACGAAGAAGTTCCTAAATCAATTTCTGAAGAAATTATCAAGAAAAATAAAGGTGAATAATACATTCGCTTTAATAAATTGATTTTTTCATCAAAATGATTTATAAATTAACTATAGGTTATCCTCATGATGGTGAGTAACCATCATGAGGCTTAAATAAAAAATAATTTTTAATATGAATAGGAGAGATTTCATAATGGCTAAAGAAAAATTTGATCGCTCAAAAACACATGCCAATATTGGTACTATCGGTCACGTTGACCATGGTAAAACTACTTTAACAGCTGCTATCGCAACTGTATTAGCAAAACGTTCTGGTGACGGAGAAGCTCGTTCTTACGACCAAATCGATAACGCTCCAGAAGAAAAAGAACGTGGTATTACAATCAATACTTCACATATCGAATACGAAACTGAAAAACGTCACTATGCGCACGTTGACTGCCCAGGACACGCTGACTATGTTAAAAACATGATCACTGGTGCTGCTCAAATGGACGGCGGTATCTTAGTAGTATCTGCTGCTGACGGTCCAATGCCTCAAACTCGTGAGCACATTCTTTTATCACGTAACGTAGGTGTTCCTGCATTAGTAGTATTCTTAAACAAAGTTGACATGGTTGACGATGAAGAATTATTAGAATTAGTTGAAATGGAAGTTCGTGACTTATTATCTGAATATGACTTCCCAGGCGACGACGTTCCTGTAATTGCTGGTTCAGCATTAAAAGCATTAGAAGGCGACGAAGCTTACGAAGACAAAATCATGGAATTAATGGATGCTGTTGATACATTCATCCCAACTCCAGAACGTGACTCTGACAAACCATTCATGATGCCAGTTGAGGACGTATTCTCAATCACTGGTCGTGGTACTGTTGCTACAGGCCGTGTTGAACGTGGTCAAATCACTGTTGGTGAAGAAGTTGAAATCATCGGTTTAACTGAAGAATCTTCTAAAACAACTGTAACTGGTGTTGAAATGTTCCGTAAATTATTAGACTTCGCTGAAGCTGGAGATAACATCGGTGCATTATTACGTGGTGTTGCTCGTGAAGACGTTAACCGTGGTCAAGTATTAGCTAAACCAGGTTCAATCACACCTCACACTAAATTCAAAGCTGAAGTTTATGTATTATCTAAAGACGAAGGTGGACGTCATACTCCATTCTTCACAAACTACCGCCCACAATTCTATTTCCGTACTACTGACGTAACTGGTGTAGTTAACTTACCAGAAGGTACTGAAATGGTTATGCCTGGCGACAACGTTGAAATGGACGTTGAATTAATTTCACCAATCGCTATTGAAGACGGTACTCGTTTCTCAATCCGTGAAGGTGGACGTACAGTTGGATCAGGCGTTGTTACAATCATCGAAGCTTAATTCGATATTGAACAAACTTGATTAAACAAATTTAAAGCCGAGACATTAAGTTGTCTCGGCTTTTTTTATGGTTTATTTTTCTAATTCATCACTATGTTCAATAATAGATAAGAATAATTTGACGCTATTTTGTAATGCTTGTTCATCTAAATCGAATTTTGGATGGTGATGCGGATAAGTCGCTTTAAGTGCTTCGTTACCTACACCAGTAAAGAAATATGTTCCTGGAACATGTTGTAAGAAATAACCAACATCTTCGCCACCTAAAGAAGGAGGGAAATCGAATGCTTCAGTAACTGAATCAATTTCTGATGCAAGTTTTTTAGCCCATTCTGTTTCTTTCTCATGATTAACTACAGGCGGATAACCGTCGTGATATTTCAAATGGCATTTAACACCATAGCTTGATTCGATACCGTTTAATATGCCGTTCAAACGTTCTTTAATTTGATCTTTAACGTATGGTAAATATGTTCTAATTGTTCCAGATAATTGAACTTTATCCGCGATAACATTGAACGCATTACCACCTTTAAATGTGCCGAACGTTACGACAGCCGATTCTAAAGGATCAACTGTTCTTGAAACGATACTTTGTGCTTGGACAATCAATGAAGATGCAGCAACGATAGGATCTTTAGCTAGTTGTGGCATAGCACCATGTCCACCTAATCCTTGTATATCAATTTCAAATGAATCAGCTGCAGCATACGCTGGTCCAGAACAAAATCCAACTTTATTTGCGTCAATATGACTTGCTGTATGTGTTCCGAAGACATAATCCACACCATCAAGTGCACCGGCTTCTACCATCGCTTTAGCGCCACCAGGAAGTGACTCTTCAGCATGTTGATGGATTAATACGACATTACCATGAATATCTTGCTCGTGCTTTTTAAGTATTTTTGCAGTGATGAGTAAACTTGC
>ENA-UOXB01000339-UOXB01000339.1-bioreactor-metagenome-genome-assembly--contig:-NODE-339-length-38002-cov-9.102722_pt1 | contig 38002 bp, 31 predicted proteins | sample MGYA00238158_ERZ761615 | MGnify/ENA primary metagenome ERZ761615 (study PRJEB28904, sample SAMN06267902) | bioreactor metagenome | isolation source: Joint BioEnergy Institute, California, USA | place...
TTATCCGTTTTAAACGCATCATAAAACAATGCTTTGTCCAAATGCGGTTGCTCAAATACTGGATGCTCAATCTGTACTAAATACTCTAAAACTTGCCGATACCCCACGCAGCGCATAGAAGGCAAATTGGGCGTCAAAGGGTATTTATGCAGCAAATCAATGACCTCAGCTACTAACCCATCATTCCACATAATATCTAAACGCTGCTCGATGCGCTCGTGTAGCCATGGGCGATCTGGCATTACCCCTAGTGCGTACCATTGCTGATTTGGGTTTTGTGCCAATGCCTGTTTGGGCTGACCTTGCCAGTCACTGATTGGAATATTGGTTTGTAAATAAACCTCGACTGCACGGGTTATGCGCTGGGTATCAGTCGCATTGAGACGCTTATGACTCGCTGGATCCACTTTACCAAGGTACTCATATAGTGCACCAATGCCTTCATCTTGTCGCCATTGTTCCACGCGTGTACGAATGTCATTATCGCTATCTGGCACAGGAGACAAGCCATCAAGCAGAGCCATGTAGTACATCATGGTACCACCTACAAGCAAAGGTATCTTGCCATTCTGGTGGCAGTTATCAATCAACTGTGCAACATCATCGACAAACTCAGCAACACTATAACTTTGCATCGGGTCAACAATATCTACCAGATGATGGGGATAACGGGCAAGCTCAGCGGCCGTTGGTTTAGCTGTTCCAATATTCATATCACGATATATCAGCGCTGAATCCACAGATATGAGCTCATAACGCCCTGTGTCATAAAGCTCGTAGGCCAAAGCAGTTTTACCACTTGCTGTTGGTGCCATCAAGCACACCACACTGTTATCCGTGAGATCATTGGATAAGCCAGACGACTGTCTCATAGAATTGCCTTTATTAGTAGTTTATATGGTAAGTAATTGATATGAGAAGTGAAATAGGTACGCCCTCAATCTAGGCAAAAGCTAATTGAAAGCCATATATTGCAAATGATCGGGCTGCTCACAATCCAATTGAAAAGTCAGTTTGACAATGACTCTTATATGGAGGTGAGCATCAATGTGACCAGTTGATTACGGTCAATCAATTTGATGGCATTGTTCACTAACAAAGTTTCAATATCTGTTATAAACAAGGCTAAGTCCTGCTGTGTCATTTGAGCACTTATGGTTGCAAGTTGTTGATTGACATCACTGGCGTAGCCTTCGCCTTTTTTAAATACGTGACTATCTAATACAGTAGATTCAAATAATAAGCCAACCTTTACTCGCCAATCCTCCGCACTAATCAAGATGCATTGCTTTTGATAATAAAATAGTAACCAAGGTAGCGGCTTATCATGACAATATTGACCAATGACAGACTCAGGCGCTATGTCATTCATGCTGGTAATAATATCTAGACAATAGGGTAAAGAGGTTGTATCAGCAGCAGATTGACTCAAAATCGTAATGGTGTCGGTGTCAGTTGAAGACAACTTTGACGTACCAGTCTTTTGACTCAAAGGCTTTTCAATAAAAGAGTCTACATGCTTAGGGTATTTATCATTCTCTGATAACTGATAGGAAGTTTTTGGCGACTGTACTTGCCTGCCTTGGGTAACAGGATTGATTGAGGCCGTATTAGCTAGTGCTTTCTCAAATGGCTGATTGATCAAATCATCCTTTGCAGAATCAGTATTTAAAGAACCACCATTTGACGGGCTGTTGTCTTGTTGAAGACTACTGGTCGCCTTACGTGCTGCAAGCTTTGGGCGCAGCGCATGGCTCAAGTGAGCCATAATATTATTTAACGGGCTGATTCTAATTCGCTGTTTGGAGGGATGCACATTGATATTCAACCATTCAGTGGGTAAGTCAAAATAGAGTGCGTAGCCAACACCTGCAAGCTGTGCCTCTTGGGCGAGTTGTCGAAGCTGATTGCTGATTATTGCTTCTTTGACCAGTCGACCATTCACATAAATCAATTTTGGCAATGCATCGTTTTTTTCATGCATCGGCCATAACCAACCAGTGATAGCCGCATGGTTTCTATTTTGACTGACATTATATTCTGACGACTGTTGTACTAAACCCGATAAGTCCACTGCTACTTCAATAGCATCATCCGTTAACGAACGACCAATGGCTTGCTCAAGACGGGACACGGATAGACGGTTATTGTCACTATCGATAGCATTTGTAGATATAGCGCTTGCAGATAGTGACAGCCGTTTTTTCTTATCGTGAAAAAGAATGATAGTAATATCCGCTCGTGCCAATGCAACGTCGCGAACAACGGTCTCAATATGACCGAACTCGATGGCCATTGATTTTAAATTGCCTCGGCGTGCTGGCACATTAAAGTATAAGTCTCTTACCGTAATCGTCGTACCACGATTGTGTACAACGGGCGATAGTTTGGGTATATCATCCAATACCCCAGCGACCTGTAGTTGACGACCGATACCACTATTATCATGACTACTAATCAGCGTCAAACGAGAAACCGCCGCCGTCGCGGCCAACGCCTCTCCTCGGAAACCTAAGGTCATGATACCGTGCAGATTAGCCACATCAGCCACTTTGCTGGTTGCATGACGAGTAATCGCCATGATCATATCATCAGGATGGATACCAACCCCATTATCCACCACTTCGATCATCCCCATACCACCTTGAGTAACATGTACCTCAATATGGGTCGCACCAGCATCGATGGCGTTTTCAAGCAACTCTTTGACCACGGCTGCAGGACGCGTCACTACCTCACCAGCTGCCAATTGATTGATGAGCAGCGGCGATAGTTTTTTAATACGGGTATCAGAAGGATTGTTGGTCATGAATAGCTATAATATATTTTAGTCAGCTGAAGATGAAAGATTATATGTTGGGGTAAAACCTAAATATTAAGTATTGATAAGTCTAGACATTGTGCTTGTCCTGTCTTGGACAGTCGCAACTCAACCTGACGAGCTTCTTTACCATCATGACCATTTGCGCTTTGCGTCAGATTGATGAATAAGTCTGGTACTGGTAAATAGCCATCCGCGCGACTGGCCCATTCAATTATCACCAGCGAATTCGGCTCGTCAAGATATTCATCAAACCCTATAAATGACAGCTCTTCTGGGTCTTGCAGACGATAAAGATCAGCATGGTAGACAGGTTTGGTTATGCCGTTTTCTTGCTCAATACGGTATGGCTCTACCAACGTATAGGTCGGACTTTTTACCGCGCCCTTGTGACCCAAAGCCTGTAGCCAATAGCGCGTCAAGGTTGTTTTGCCTGCCCCCAAATCACCTGCCAGCCAAACGCTCCCTGTCAATGGTAGCGCTGCCAATTGCTTAGCCAATACCTGCGTATCGTCTTCGGAGTATAAAATTAACGTCTGCACATCTTTGCTATCTGTGTCGGTATGAATTTGAGCTTTATCATTATGCATCGGGCTGAACCTGCATGGTCACTGATGGATTCATAAAGCTCTCACCACGAATCAGCTTGGCATACAGATCGGTGTCGTGCCATTCAGCGCGGACTTGATCACTAAATTCAAAGTCACCTAATACGAGTTTTCCCATTTGTTCATTGGCGACATCATCTGCAAAACATTGCGCGTAACCTGTCGCTGTTTCGTGAGCAATTACTGAATAAACGCTAACATCTGTCTCGCCGTTTTGCATTTGAGTTTGTTGTAAAATCTCTTGCGCCCAAAAGAAAATGACTCGTGAAAACTGCTCTGCGGAAGGTGATACTGGCAAACTGATCCAGCGCGCACTGAATTTTTTGCAGGCAGCAATATACTCAGGATCGTCTTTACTCCAAAAGCAGATGGCATGGTCAAAACTGTCAATAATGTCTTTAATCGAAGATTTTAATAAGCCAAAATCATAAACCATTTGTCCATGATCTAAGCGCTTAGCTTCTAGAATCAATTCGATCTGATAGCTGTGACCGTGGATAGAGTGTTTGCAGCGCTCAGAACTACAATTGCGAACAATATGAGCATTTTCAAATTTGAAGAGTTTACGGATACGCATAATAATCAACCAAAACAGTAAGCATCGTCGTGCTAAATGAAATTTGCCGCTTCTAGTTATCGGCTTGTTGCTCATTATAGCAAATCGTCATGTATCCGTAAGTAAGCACTTATGAATACTCGTATTGATTGAACGAATCAATACAAGCCAATTAATCTATAGGTAGATAAGACAATGGCTGGCTCATAAAAAGGCGAAAACGTAGATGAATTGTGCAAAGGCTATCTATTGCTCAATCTTAAGCCTATACTCAAGCAAGTACGCAGTGTCTGCGTCACGTGTGGCGTTCGTCTTCAAGTATAGTGACACTTACTTGCCAGACAACCTACCCGACTCCAAGAGGAAAAAACGATGAGCAAAGGTCAAGACAGCAAAAAGAACGTTAAAAAGAAACCTCTATTAACCGCAAAAGAGAAAAAAGCGGCCAAACAAGCAAAAAAAGATGACAATGGTAGTATCTTAGGTAAACACTAATATTATATGTCTCAAAGCGCTAATTGAACCCTATGGTTCGATTAGTCGTTTTTAAATCAAGTACCACGCGGTGCGAACATAATAATCGCCATCCCACACAGCGCAACCGCAGAGCCTACTATGTCCCACGTGGTTGGCCGAATACCATCAACTGTCCATAGCCAAATGATTGCCATAACGACATACACACCGCCATAAGCGGCATACACTCTCCCTACTGCCGTTGGATGCAACGTCAAAAGCCATACGAATGCCGCCAAACTAAGCACAGCAGGTATAAGAAGCCACATCGACTTACCTTCTCGCAGCCACAGATAGGGTAGATAACACCCCACAATTTCTGCAAGCGCAGTAAGCGCAAAAAGCCCAACTGTTTTTAATTCCGTCAAAACCTGTTATCCCTCAATCGTAATAAAACCTGTCAGATATTGCACGGCGTTACCAGAAACCAGCACTCTCTCCCCTGCAACCACACAGTCAAGCACACCACCTCGACTTGATGCCTGATAAGCAGTCAACTCATTTTTGTCTAAACGCTGCGCCCACAGAGGAGCAAGCCCAGTATGCACTGAACCTGTTACTGGATCTTCCCCGCCACCATCGTTTGACCAAAAATATCTGGAGATAAAATCAAAATCACTATATTCGTCGGACGTAGCCTGACAAGTCACTACCACATTCAATGGCAATAGCTCTTTTAACTTTTCGTTATCCCGAGCGACAGTTAGCACGTCAGACTCAGCGTTATACACCACAAAATAGGCTTTTTCATTACAATAAACGTCAGCAGGTGCGATAGAAAGACCTTCTAGTAAGCCATTAGGTATTTCATTCACCTTTTCAGGCATTCTATTGGGAAAATCCATCTGGATTTTACCATTAGCCGTTTGTATGACCGTAAAGACGCCCACCGCGTTGGCTGAAAACCGAATGGTCTCTACTGTAGGGTTTTTCTTAAATAGAACAAACGCAGATGCCAATGTACCATGCCCACAAAAAGCAATCTCTTTAAATGGTGAAAACCAGCGTATATGATGAAGTCCGTTAGCGTCAGGAACGATAAACCCAGTCTCAGACAAATTGTTCTCAAAAGCAATGGACTGCATCAAATCATTGGATAACCAATGCTCTGTAATAATGACTGCCGCAGAGTTGCCTTTAAACACGGTATCTGTAAAAGCATCAATAATATTTATTTCTAATTGCATGTTACGTTCTCATTTCAACTGTTTGTATCGTTATATTAATCAATATCGGCCGTACTTTAGCATCTTTAATGAATGTTTGCTGATCTGTGTATTTTTGAGAATATCGCCCAATTTAAACCCATGATGCCATTGTTATTTACCGAAATAACGCCATTTACATACCATCAAAATATAAATAACCGCTTATTAAAGCGTTTTATTCTAAAGTTTCATTTAAACTTTTATTAGGAAATTAGCGAAATGATGCGTATTGGATTGTTTTTATTAACCAACTTAGCCGTGATTGTCGTATTTAGCATCGTGTTTGGTATTTTATCCAGAGTCTTTGGTATTGGCGGTGTACATGCAGCAGGCGGGCTTAACTATACCAGTCTTGCTATTATGTGTGGCTTGTACGGTATGATTGGTTCGATGGTTTCGTTGTTTATCTCAAAGTGGATGGCAAAACGCTCGACGGGCACGGTTGTAATTGATACGCCGCAAAACTCCACAGAACAGTGGCTGGTGGATACCGTGGCAAAACAAGCACGCGCTGTGAATATTAGCATGCCTGAGGTCGGAATTTTCAATAATTCACAGCCAAATGCCTTTGCAACTGGCTGGAATAAGAACAAGGCATTGGTTGCCGTTTCGTCTGGCCTATTGCAAAATATGACAGCGGATGAAGTAGAAGCGGTATTGGCGCATGAGATTGGTCATGTGGCAAACGGTGACATGGTCACACTGGCACTTATTCAAGGAGTGGTAAACGCCTTTGTCATGTTCTTCGCTCGTATCATTGGCAACTTTGTTGACCGCACTGTTTTCAAAAATGAAGGCGATGCGCCTGGTATTGGTTATTTTGTCACCAGTATTGTGATGGATATTTTGCTTGGTTTCTTGGCATCTGCCATCGTGATGTGGTTCTCGCGTTTACGTGAATTCCGTGCGGATCAAATGGGCGCTAAACTCGCCAGCCGTGAAAAAATGATCAGCGCGTTAAATGCCTTACGTCCGGCTGAACAACGTCCAGATCAAATGCCTGAGAACATGAAAGCGTTTGCGATCTCTTCTGGTCAGACTCAAGGCTTTAGTATTGCCAACCTTTTCCGCTCACACCCGACGCTTGATGATCGTATTGAAGCGTTGCGAGCGTACAATCCCAATCAAGCATAGTAGGAAGCGTGATTGGCTGACTACTTCTTTAGAGTGCGATATCCCAATCCTATTTGCCAAAAAAAGCCTATCTATAAAAGATAGGCTTTTTGCGATTTATGGCAACGCTCAGTTTGATAATAAACTTAAATATCAAACTCAAGCACTCTGTCGCCATTACTGTCTTGAATACGCGTTGGTAAGCCAATCTTATTCAACAAATTGATAAATGGCTTGGCATCCAGCTCTTCGACATTCACCATTTTGCCTGCATCCCACTCACCAGTTGCAACCAACATGGCAGCCGCGACAGGTGGTACGCCTGCGGTATAAGAGATACCTTGGCTACCCACTTCATTGTAAGCGTCTTTGTGGTCTGAGATATTGTAGATAAATACTTCGGTATCAACACCATCAATCTTGCCTTTAACCTTATCGCCAATACAGGTCTTGCCTGTGTAGTTCGGTGCAAGTGAACTTGGATCTGGCAGTACGGCCTTGACCACTTTTAACGGAATGACTTCTTGTCCTTCGGCCGTCATCACTGGCTGCTCAGACAATAGCCCTAGATTTTGCAGGACAGTGAATACATTAATATAATGCTCACCAAAGCCCATCCAAAATCGAATGTTTGGTACATCTAAGTTGGCAGACAGTGAATGAACTTCGTCATGACCACTCAGATAGCTGTTTTGCACGCCAACGACTGGCAAATCATCGGTACGCTTCACTTCAAACATCTTGTTAGACTGCCACTTGCTGTCTTGCCAAGAGTAGACCGTGCCAGTAAACTCACGGAAGTTGATCTCTGGATCAAAGTTTGTCGCGAAATATTTGCCATGGCTACCCGCATTGATATCAATGATGTCGATATCAGTAACAGATCCTGCATCCATCATGTCATAACCGAGACGTGCATACGCATTGACCATTCCAGGATCAAAACCTGCACCTAAAATAGCGGTGACATTATTGTCTGCACAGCGCTCGCGACGTTGCCATTCATAATTGTTATACCATGGCGGCGTCTCGCAAATCTTACGTGGGTCTTCATGAATCGCAGTATCAATATATGCCACGCCTGTTTCAATACAAGCCTCAAGCACCGTCATATTGACAAATGCTGATCCGACATTAATGATAATCTGTACACCTGTGGCTTGTATCAGCTCTATTAATGCTTGGGTATCCATTGCATCGACTTGGTGGGTGTGCAATACCGCAGGCGCTTTAAAGCTATTTTTATCTATCACGCTTTGGGCGATTGCAATGCATTTATCTACCGTACGCGAGGCAATATGGATCTCACCCAATACATCATTATGCATGGCACATTTATGCGCAACCACTTGAGCGACTCCGCCAGCTCCAATGATGAGTACGTCTTTTTTGCTGGGCTTAACTGATTGGTTTGTGTTCAATGAACAATCCTCCTTTGTGTTCCTGTAGATACCATTAATAGTGGCTATGCAAAGCAGAAACGAGTGAATGATATGCGTGAATTAAAAAGGAAGACCGAGGAAAACCCACGCACCCGTCGGGCAAATATGGCTATTTTTGCCCGTGGCGATTATAGCAATTTTTACATGCTTTTCGGCAATAATTAATCGTTATAACCAATAGTTTTATATATCAAAAACCAGCAGACTTAAAATTAAGACAAACTCGCTTTATAGTCTTGATAATCAAACTCACGCTGCACATCAATGCGCCCATCTAAACGACGAATCACAATGGCTGGCATGTTAACACCATTGAACCAATTTTTCTTGACCATGGTGTAACCTGCGGCATTGCCAAAAGTGACGGTATCCCCTACTGCCAAATTGTCTGATAGCTCATACTCGCCAAAAATATCCCCCGCCAAACAAGAACGACCATAAATAATCGTATTTTCTGTCGTTTGCTCAGACTTGGCTGTCGACGGCTCATGAATGGTTGAATCATCGATAATAGACTTGACAGGATTGACATGAATAGTGGCTTCATTGATAGCTGTAACGGGCGCTGACTCACGATAGATCAACAAATCCAGCATATGCGCTTCGATAGAAGAGTCAACGACAGCGAGATTTTTTTGATTGTACATGGTATCTAAGACAGTCGTGACCAATGAACCTGCGCCATGGATACTTGCTTCACCTGGTTCAAGATAAACCTGGACACCGTAGGTTTCGCTAAAACCTTTTAATCTTTCAGCCAGTTTTTCAAGCGGATAATCAGGCGCGATAAAATGAATACCGCCGCCTAAACTCACCCACTCTAGCTGCTCTAAGATATCTCCAAATCGTGCCTCAATGTCCGCCAAGCTCTCACTAAAAGCCTCAAAGCTGTCATTCTCACAGTTGTTGTGAATCATCACACCAGTAATGTCACCAAGCACTGCTGTGATTTTTTCTTTATCATGCTCGCCAAGACGGCTAAAAGGACGTGCTGGGTCAGCAATAATAAATGACGAATTGCTGGTCTTAGGATTCAACCGCAATCCGACAGGAATATTTTTTGCGGCGGCTCGATCTTTAAACGCAGTTAGCTGTGAGATTGAGTTAAAAATAATCTTATCAGCATAGCTCAATACCTCGTCGATTTCATCGGCGCTATATGCCACACTATAGGCGTGGGTTTCTTTTTTATCTTTGCCATTAACATCAGTATTATTACCAAAAGTCTCGTAACCCAACCGCACTTCATTCAATGATGAGGAAGTCGTTCCATGCAAATAGGGTTGCATCACATCAAACACACCCCATGTTGCAAAGCATTTGAGCGCCAATAATGCTTTGGCACCTGACAGTTCACACAGACGAGCAATAATCTGCATATTGGCAACGATTGCAGCTTCATCTAACAAATAATAAGGCGTTGGTGGTAGTGATACGTCGGACGGTTTTACTGAGTTTTCTAAATTCATAATAGGTTACCTAATCGCGCTATTGGCGTCATGACAGATATAAATATTTGCGCTATAGTAGACTAAATTCATCATAATTAGAATATCTTATGTCACTATCAACCGACTATTCTACTTCTAGTAGCCAAGCCAATTTATCTCAGCTCGATCCACAAAACATGAATTTGGAGTACCTTGATGCTGATGCTCGAGCTGTTTTAGATTTTTGGTTTAACAAGGACAACAAATCATATTGGTTTGCAAAAAATGATCATTTTGACCAACAAATAAACGATAAGTTTAGAAAGGTTTGGCAGGCGGCGAAACGAGGTGAATGCGTGACGTGGCGCAGTGCAGAAGCTGCTAAGGATAGCAACAGCTCCATTACCGCTTTGGCTGGACGCTTAGCAGAGATTATTGTTTTAGACCAATTCTCGCGTAATCTGTGTCGCGGACAGGCGTGTGCTTTTGCGCAAGATAGTATGGCAGTAGTCTTGGCACAAGAAGCCATTCAGCAACCACATTTTGACACGTTACCAGTAGATTGGCGCAAATTTATGATTATGCCATTCATGCATTCTGAATCCTTGATGATTCATGAGCGCTATCTACCTTTGTTTGAACAATTGAACGATGCTGAAACCTTGGATTTTGAACATCGTCATAAGAGCATCATTGAGCAATTTGGTCGTTATCCTCATCGTAATGATACGCTGGATCGTGAGTCAAGCGATGATGAAGAAGCCTTCTTGCAGCAGCCGAACTCTTCTTTTTGATTTCACATCCATAAAACCATAGCAAGGGTGCAGTCTATGCTTCATTCACGGCACCCGTCTTAAAAACAAAGCTCTTACGTTCTATCGCTTCACTATCTATCAACACATTAAAGCTCACGCGATATTCACTATTGCCATACAAACCGCAATTTTTATTTTTACTATTAAAACCCTCGCAGCTTTTTAAATCGTCGGTAATAGGTAAGATAAACGCTTCATCTTCTGGCAGTGCATTGGCTGTATCTTTGTAAGGATCTTGACGATAATCTAGCAATTCAATCGGTACATTGATATTGCGCCGAACATCATAGAATGTCACATTGCTGATGTTAATCGTGCGCGCTGACGGTACACTGATATAGATGGGCTGCCCAATTGGGTCCTTTTGTAAATCTCGACCCGTATGCTTGACGGGGTCGGGAGTTTCATTATATAGCGCGGTCACAGTATCAGTGACACCTTGACATGGATAAGTAAACACGCCTCTGATGGTTTTATTTTTGGTCGATTGCGTTGCAGCGCTCTTATTGACCAATATGTAACCTTGATTATTGGTAGCATCTTTATTATATGGCTTATAGGTAACCATACCTGTACCAGTCAAATATAAGCTTGGGGACATAAGAGACCGCAAGTGATACGGCGCAGCCAATAATGACTTGGCCATTGAGCTTGCCATGACCTCTGAGCTAAACAGCTTACCTGCTGAACTATAATACATCGATTGTGCGATATTTTCGGCGGCACCAAAGCGTGCATTGGCGTAGTCTGCATTGGATAATCGCGATCCCAGATCTAGCCCGCCAAAAAACGGATTATTGGTATTGGTCACGTTTGCAATATCTGCAATCTCATTTTCGTAATGCGCATTAAATATGGTCGGTGCGCTATTGGCAAAAACGTATTTGATATAATTGGCATGCTGAGTGGCAATATTTTCTAAGGCCGTATCAGTAGACAAACCATTCAGACCACAACTGGTTCTCGCCAAGCTGAATGCATTGTTGGCAATTAGCGCCGCATTGGTATCATTGTTTCCTATTGAATTGGCAGCCGGATCGTCAAGATTATTATTTGATTGGTCTATAGAGGTATCACTTGGCTCAACGATAGGTGGAATGACTCTCGGTGCAGGAGTCTTATCAGCATCTTCCCCGCCACCATTACAAGCCGTCAAAAGTACCGTTAAAAACAGGATGGTCGCAACGTTTTCATGTGAGCTGTGTGACATTACTTTTTATCCTATAACGTAGTAGCCCACATACGAATTTAATATAGCTTAGAATTAACTATATGAATGTTATTAAACAATATGATGCTATTTTATAATACTATACTTCTACTTAGGCTATTTGAATTAAAGCTATTAATAAATGAGTGTTATTTTTAATTTTCAAGCATCTTTTTGACTGGTGCAAAACTGCGTCTATGTGCTGGTAAAATACCGTGCATTTCAATGGCTTCCATATGGGTCTTTGTTGGATACCCTTTATGCTTGGCAATGCCGTATTCTGGATGTCTCGCATCAAGCTTATACATGGTTTTGTCACGACTGACTTTTGCCAATATACTGGCGGCAGCAATACTGGTATGACGCGCATCGCCTTTTACCCAAGCCTGACAATCGATAGCGGATTTTTTGACACCTACTTTATCAAGTGTGGCTTCGTCTAAATCAGGACATCGATTGCCATCGAATAATACCTGTACGTACGTATGAGCCCTTGACTGCGAATCGCCATCAGCGTTGTCAATAATAAGGTGCGGAGCGACCATTTTTAATAATAACTCCGTACAGAGACGCATGCCAAGCATCGTCGCTTGCAAGATATTAATCTGATCGATAACGGCGGCTGGTACATCTGCAACCACATACCCAATTGCGTATTGCTGTACCAATGGATACAGCACATCACGCTTTTTTTCACTCAATTGTTTTGAGTCTGTCAGTATGGACAATGGCGTCTCTTTGAGGGGCTGATTCTCAATCAGTCCTGACCAAGCGCTAGGTAATATCGCAGCCGCAACATTGACACTGCCCAAGAGTGGGCCGCGTCCCGCCTCATCAACGCCAATCTGTAGCGCCAACTGTGCCAAATCTTCTTTTGAATTTATCGAATATTGAGTACGTAGCTCAGAGACGTTGAGTTGACCGGATAAATGAACAGGATCAGCCAGCTGGATATACTGACCCTTAATATCAATCCGTTCAATAATGACGTCAAATGGTGTGGCAGAATTCTCGACAGCGTGCTCGTTACTCATAGTGTTATTTTGTCTATATTATTAATGGGATAAATGGGGATTAAGAGCGATAGCAATTCAGGGTTTTTGGTTATTTTTGATAAACCATTGCTCAATCACACTATTGGCAGGCTCATGATTGCTTTGCTGCTCTAGCGCTTGCTTGGTGGCTAAAAGATCGCTTGATTGTTCAGCATACGCGCGAGGTTGTAGAAGACGCATGACGGTACGGCAAATATTATCACCACTTGCCTGCTCTTGGATAAGCTCAGGAACGATCGCTGTACCTGCCAAAATATTGGGCAATGCGACATAAGGCACTTTGACCAAACGCTTGGCAATTTGATAAGTCATCTGATTTAATTGATAAACCACGACCATAGGACGCTCAAGCAGCATCGCCTCCAATGTCGCCGTTCCAGAGGCCAGCATGACGATATCAGACGCTGCCATTGCCTGCTGACTAAAGGTCGGCTGGCTGTCATCATACACCACCACAATAGCAGAACGCAGCTGCTCTGATCGCTGATCAATGACATCTTGTACGATATATTGATGGTTTTGATCGACAGTTGGAATAATAAAACACAGCTTAGGATCTAACAATAAAAGCTTTTGAATACCATCCAGCATCAATGGCAAAATAGCGGTAATTTCACTACGTCTAGAACCCGGCATCACACAAATAAGCTGACTAACATCATCAAAGCGCTCAATAAAAAACTGCTGCAAACCATCATTGTGCCAAACCAGCTCGCTACGCCGCTGATTGATCGGCGTCTCTAACAACGTTCGATCCATGGTACGAAGCAGAGGATGACCAACACAGATGGCTGGATGGTTATGACGATCATAGACGGGTAGCTCAAAGGGGAACAAACACAGCACCAAGTCAGTCGCGGCTTTGATGTTATGAATACGCGACTCACGCCATGCCCAAATAGAGGGGCTCACATACTGCACACAAAATATACCTTTGGGCTTTAATTTTTTAGCGACCCTAAGATTAAAGTCTGGCGCATCAATACCAATAAACCAATCAATATCAGCCGCCTGAAACGCAGTCAGCAGCTCGCGGCGGGCTTTGAGTAAGTCAGGCAACTGTGCCATGACTTCCACCAGTCCCATCACCGCCAGACGTTCCAATGGAAAAATACTTTGTAGTCCCTGCGCTTGCATCTTACTACCACCAACGCCTACCCAGACAATATCATCACGCAAATTGTTCATTTGCTGCATAAAGTCTGCGCCTAAGCTATCGCCTGACACCTCCCCTGCCACGATACCTATGATGAGTGGCGCTTTTTTTAATTCAGCTACCTGAGAATCTATTGTTGTCGAATTTGTTAGATCAGTGTAGGTATTAGGCGTCGCAAAATCTGTCATGACAAGCTCTCAATATTCAAAAATACAATTGATACAAAAGAAATATTATAAAATATAGCACAAGAAAACAGAGATAAAATACTAAAGCCACTAAGCACCTTTATTATTTAGGGCATCTCAATCACATTGTGTAAGTCGCCATCATACGTGACGATAGCAAAAATAGCGAAACTCACCCATAAAAACTGAGCGTTGAGCATCCAATATTTAATCAACACTTATTAATAGACAGAAAAACGAAATACCAAACATGCATTTGCGACGTCAAATGCAAGCCTAAGTGAGTGTAAGTATAACTAAGTTTTGGTTTCCACATTCCAGTTATCAGTTAATTAACTGCTCGACTACCCTTGTCAACTAAGTGTTTTGTCCGCATAATGAATATTCCTATAAATCAGCTAGATGATATATAACCATGACAACATCAGTTACCCATAATGCAGATATTGACGACGTGAATATTGAAAAATTTATTCCTTTGATTACTCCCGCTGAACTAAAGACCGAGCTACCTTTATCAGACAAAGCGTATGACACGGTTCTAAAAGGGCGCAACACCATTCAAAACATCTTGGATGGTAAAGATAAGCGCCTATTTGTGGTCATTGGCCCTTGCTCTATCCACGACATCAAAGCTGCTCACGAATATGCCGATCGTTTAGCTGTATTGGCAAAAGAGATCGAAGACAGCGTCTTTGTTGTGATGCGCGTTTATTTTGAAAAACCACGTACCACTGTCGGCTGGAAGGGTATGATTAATGACCCTGATATGAATGACAGCTTTGACATCGAAAAAGGTCTACGTACTGCTCGTAAGCTATTGCTTGACTTAAACGAAAAAGGCTTGCCGTGTGCGACCGAAGCCTTAGATCCTAATACCCCGCAGTACATGCAGGATTTGATTAGCTGGTCTGCTATTGGCGCACGTACGACTGAGAGTCAAACGCACCGTGAAATGAGCTCTGGCCTATCTTGCCCTGTCGGCTTCAAAAATGGTACTGACGGCGGTATGACGGTTGCCGTCAACGCCATGCAAGCCGTAAAAGCAGGTCATAGCTTCTTGGGTCTGTCATCTGATGGCAAAGTCTGTATCATCAAATCTAAAGGCAACCCTTACGCCCATGTGGTACTGCGCGGTGGTAACGGCAAGCCTAACTATGATGAAACTGCCGTTGCTCAAGTCGAAAATGAGCTAGCGAAAGGTAAGACGAACGGCAAGATCATGATTGACTCAAGCCATGCCAACTCAGGCAAAGATCCTTACCTACAGCCAATGGTCATCCAAAACGTCGCCGAGCAGATCCAAAACGGCAACAAATCTATTATTGGTATGATGATTGAGAGTCATCTCAAAGGTGGTCGCCAAGAGCTGACTGCTGATTTGGATGCGCTTGAATACGGTAAGTCAATTACTGATGGCTGTCTAGATTGGGAAAGTACGGTCACGTCACTACGTAACTTACGTGACATGGTAAAAGACGTCCTGCCTAACCGTTAATCACTGTGCACATCAATGAGTCGATGTTCATCAACTTAAAAAAGCCCGTTTGACACTAGTATTGTCAAACGGGCTTTTTCTTGCTTCAACATAAGGATATGTCAATAGTTAGCTGTTTGCAGCATTTAACACACTGTCTAAACTTTCCATCACATGCTTTGACGTCACATTCCTTTGTAAGTCCAATAAGCTATCATGAGCCATTTGACGACGTGGCTCAACCAATGTATTCCAGCGGGCTAATACTTGTAACAAGCGTGATGCCAATACAGGGTTGGCATCATCCAGCTTTTTAATCACACCCGTATACATATCAAGACCATCTTGCGTCCACAATACCGTAGGCTGAGCGCTAAATGCCCCCACCACTGAGCGTACACGATTGGGCGTATTCCAATCGAAGTCTTCGTGCATAAGCAATGACTCAATTACATCGACGCTCACATTATTGGCAGACGCTTGCACACTGAACCATAGATCGATGACCAAATCATCTGCTTGAAAGCGCTGATAAAAATCTTGCAAATAATTGTCAGCGTTCGCCACTTGATGATTGACCATGGCTTTTAGAGCACCAAAGCGTTCTGTCATACAGCTGGCATGATTGTACTGCTGCTCAGCCCACTCTGAGGCATCGTTGACACCAGCAGTCAAAGCCATGTCGAGTATCACATTACGCAAAGCACGTTTACCACGCGCTTCAGCACTGTCTTCATAGGCATCTATAGGTAGCTGTTTATAGAGCTCTGACCATTGGTCTTTAAACGTATCTGCCACTTGTTGATACAAGCTTTCACGCTGCGCTTTCACCAACTCTGGATCGTAATCTTTTTGAATTGCTGAAGCCAGTTCTTGTGCTGATGGGATATCGAGCAAACGCGCGGCCAACATCGCATCGTCAGACGCTAGTACTGGCAATGCCTGTGACAATGCTTGCAAATATATATCAGGGCTGCTTTTTGAGCTTTGTCCTTGCAGTAAAATACGATTGACGAGCATTTGAGTCACTTGCCAGCGATTAAACCCATTGGTCTCATATTTGAGCAAAAATGCCAAGTCTTCATCTTGATAATCATAATTGAGCTGTACAGGCGCACTAAAATCACGTAATAACGACACCACAGGTTCGCTAGTAATGTTTTCAAACACAAAGGTTTGTGTGGCTTGATCAAGTAGCAGCATACGCTCAGCGACGATGCCGCCAGAGTTTTTATCAAACAGCGCCGTCGCTACTGGAATCGGCAGAGGTTTTGGTGCATCAAAGCCACTGACGTGACGAGTCTGCTGACTCAACGTAATGGTGAGTGTCTGTGCGGTACTATCATAACTTTGGTGACCCGAAACAACTGGCGTGCCCGGCTGGCGATACCAATCGATGAAGTTTTCAATTTTATCATCAGTGATACTCAGCGCTGACAAAAAGTCCTCAACCGTCACCGCCTGCCCATCATAGCGGCGGAAGTACTCATCTGTGCCTTTACGAAAGTCATCTGGCCCCAATGTATTGGCAATCATACGCACAATTTCTGCGCCTTTTTCATAGACAGTCGTGGTATAAAAGTTATTGATCTCAACGAAGCTCTCAGGACGCACAGGATGCGCCAGTGGACCTGCGTCTTCGCTGAACTGGTGCGCACGCAAAGTAGCCACATCATCAATTCGCTGAACGGCACTTGATTGCTGATCCGCTGAAAAAGATTGATCACGGTAGACCGTAAAGCCTTCTTTTAGACATAATTGGAACCAATCGCGGCAAGTGATGCGATTACCAGTCCAGTTATGAAAATATTCATGAGCAATAATGGCTTTGACGCTAAAGCTACGCGCATCGGTTGTGGTCTCAGGGCTAGACAATACGCAAGCGGTGTTGAAAATATTAAGACCTTTGTTTTCCATCGCACCCATGTTGAACTGACTAACCGCGACGATCATATAACGATCCAAATCATAGGCTCGGCCATAATTGACCTCATCCCACTCCATAGCGTCTTTTAGCGCCTGCATACCGACATCACATTTATCAATATCAGCAGATTTTGCATAGAGCTCAAGCGTGACTTCACGGCCTTCGCTTGTGGTGTAAGAATCTGTCAGCACGTCCAAATCAGCCACCACACAGGCAAACAAATAACTTGGTTTATTGGTTGGATCATGCCAAATCGCGTAATGACGGTTTGGCTCGTCTACCACGTCACCTGCCTCGACCAGATTGCCATTGGCCAGTAACGTGGCGTAGCGCTTGTCTGCTTCAAGACGCGTTGTAAATATGGCTAACACATCAGGACGGTCTGGATAAAAAGTTATCTTGCGAAAGCCTTCAGGCTCACACTGAGTGACAAACATAGTATCGTCACCACTACCCGCCATATACAGTCCTTCAAGCGCTGTATTGGTTTGTGGGCAGATGCGTACTTGAATATCCAATGTCACTTCATCAGGCGCATTAGCAATGGTTAACGTCCCTGCTTCTTGCTGATAATCTCCTTCATCCAATTGGTGACCATTTATCTGAATCGTTAGTAACTCAAGCTCTTCACCAAATAACACCAGATCACCTTCGGTTTGACGCAGCATTTTCAAAGTACTATTTACCTGCGCATACTCCTCAAACAATTTGATATCCAAATTGACGGTTTCTACATCAAAGCTTGGTTTTTTGTAATCTTTTAAATTGATTTTGCTTGGAGCAGTTGGCGGCACATCAGGCATATTTGGATTGATGATTTGAGCATCAGTTTCAGCAATAGACATATGAGTTCCTATTATTATTTATAATATATGAGTAAGGATAGTAGCATTTGACGATGATGTGTATTGAATCATACGTGCAATAGATCAGATAAAGTCAAAGATGAAAGACGATTTAATTTCGATGATCTGATAGTTAAATTGACCTAAAACCCTAAATTTCAAGAGCGTACTCTAAAGTAACTGTTTTTTAAATATCTTGCTAATACAGAACCGCTTTCAAAACGAGAATATATATACCGAAATAATTAACCTACTCTATGCATTGGATAATGACAATTAAAATGATTTAATAAGCACAATGATACTTAACATTTAATAAATGGCTTATTACATGACACAACATAGCTCCAATCACTCGAATATTACTCTACCACTTCTCATAGATTATGTTGATGCCTTGCTACCATCACTGACAACACAAGTAGGCGCAACATCTAGTCAACCTAATGATAACGCTGAAGTGCTATGGGTACTACAAGATAAGGACGCGCAATTAGCGATTGGGTCGCAGCTAAATAGCCATGTAGCTAATCAAAGCCACAGCTCATCAACAGCAGACATGCAAAAACTACAGATATCCACATTATCAAAGCTTTTTCATCAACCCGTACCAGAGCGTTATACACTCGCCTGCTTTTGGCTACCGACATTATCATTAGAGCTGCTACAACAATATATTCCACTACTCATGCGCTATCGCGACCTTTATGCCGCTCACGTTTTAATCGCTCTAGATGATACTGTAGATCTAAAAGCTTATGGCTTCACACCGTTTGATGTCTTAAATGAGCAGCCTTTAGAAGATAAAGTTATCAATAAGGCAAAATCTGCATCATCAGATTCAGCTACCTTGTGGCAATTTAACTTATATGACTATAAACAATTACCAAATTGGCTCAATGCTGATTATTGGGCCAATCCTGAAAATTGGGGCAAGAACCGTTGGTAATGCGCTCGATATCTATATGTAAATTCAAGAGTTATTTACAGTAATACTACTTACATAATGTAACATTTAGTATATGCTAGATAGCAATTGCCTGAGTTTTATTGTAAGCAGTTTAAAAAAACAAAATTAATTAAATTTTTAGGAGCTTATTATGTCAACCAGTTTTTCTAAGATCGCTGTCCTCGCTGTATTATCAAGTGCTGTTGCATTGACCACAGGTTGTGCTACCAAGCGCGCTACCTCTGAAGTTGTCGTTGCGCCACTAGGCATTCCAGGTGGACAGGCAGGATATAATGGTGCTGTAATCGTTGATAATTCTAGTGCAGTGGTTACGGGTGCTGAAAATTTGCAAGCGGTTGTCTATTTTGCTTTTGATAGCAGTGAAATTACTTCACAAGCTGCAAACGTCCTCAATCAGCATGCAAGCTTACTAAGCTCAAACCCGAACGCTGGTGTTGTTATCGCAGGTCATACCGATGAGCGTGGTAGTCGTGAATATAACATCGCATTGGGCGAGCGCCGTGCACAAGCTGCTCGTAACTACCTAGCAGCTCAAGGTGTCGCTGTAAATAACGTCCGCGTTATCAGCTATGGCGAAGAGCGTCCTGCTGCTACTGGTACTACTGAAGAAGCCTATGCGCAAAACCGCCGTGCTGAATTGTCTTATTAATACTGGTACAATTCATCAAGTGCACTCTGCTTGATAGTAAAAAGCCCAACGATATTATATTGCTGGGCTTTTTATGTTTTACTAAGCGAACTTATATCAATCGATTCCTGCCAATGATATCAACCTTGAGTCTGACCCAGCTGCATTATACTCAGCTTGACGCCACAACCTGGTGTGCTACTGCGCAAGTAAGCGAAACCTTGAAAGTGCAGCAAGAAGAAAAAATATGGCAAACAGCTGCTTTTATATCTTATATAGCTCGCTATGACTTTACAGAAGTAAATTGGCAGTATCACTCTGCAACCCTGACTCTATCAGTACGGGAACTGGCTCACAAGCAGCGCCAACTACAACGGCAGGGTGTTCGATTATTATTGAAAAAATTACTCAATGAACTCAACATAAGCGATTCTTTAGACGAATCAGGTTTTCCTTATCGCCTCAGTAATCATGGCTATTATGTATGCTTTAGTCATACAAGCAGCGCTAACAAAAATAACGTTAGTGAACGCTCTGCTCTAACACTCAATGAGACGCTAAAAAGTCACGTTGCTGTCATTATCACTCGTCATCGTCCTGTAGGTATTGATGTAGAAAGTAATAATGTTAAATGGCGAGTCGCACAGCGTTTTTACTCAACCGATGAGCTTGCAGCATTAAAGCTGCTCCCCATTATTCAACGTGATAACCTTGCCAAATTATTATGGCAAATAAAAGAAAGCTTTATCAAAATTCATCAATATACCTTAGCACAGGGATTAGGTATGGACTATGCTTATTTAATCCCTGATTTGATCTGTTACTTAGAAGAACCCCTTGTTACACGGGTCATTCAATGTCAGTCACCTCATTATCGTATTGCCATTTTACCTAATCAACAAACAGTCGTTATATTTTAAACAACCTATTTTTACGATTTCTTCAAACAAAAAAAATGACCCTCAAAAGGGTCATTTTTTTACTTCAATCTTTTCTAATAACAGTATTTAAACTGTCATTAGATTAGAAACGGTAAGTTGCACCAACTTTAACAATTGGGAACCACTCTAGGTAATCTTTATCTTCAAGCTCTTGCTCAGCTGCTTTAGCAACGTCTTTACCTGTAACAACAGTAGTAGAAGTATTACCGCTATTGCCAGATACAGCAGTAACTAGGCCGTCTGGATTGCTTGAACGTACAGTAGCATCAGTTTTACCCATGTATGCTGCACCGATCTCACCGAACACACCAAAGTTGTTAGTGATGTTAGGACGGAAACCGATAGTACCATAAGGCGCTAACTTGTTACGGTGTTCGATAGTACCAGACAATGTACCAGTCTGACTAGCGTTGTAATCAACATCGTCGATTCTGAAGTTTGGACCTTTAGAATTTGCACGTACATCGATATCGTTATCAGGAACAATGATACCAGCGCCCATTGTGAACCAGTTAGCAACTGGACGGTACTGGACACCTAGGTATGGGTTGCTGAAATCAGCATCTACATCATAGTTGATGTCATTTGCATCGAAGTCACCGCCGAATAGGTCAGCAACATCGCCACCTGCCCAACCAGCTTGCAATTCAGTTTTTTCGTTCATTGACCAAGCAACGTTAGCACCATAACCTAAAGTACCAACTTCAGCACTTACAGAGGCTGGGTTGATAGCAGTTTGGAACAAAGTCTTAGTACCACCTAATACAGCACCAGTAGTGTTGCTTAGTACACCAGCGTCAGCATTATAAGCGTAAGAAGGAGCAGGTTCTGCTTCATAGGCTACTGCAACTGGCTCTGCTTCATAAGCTACTGCAACTGGTTGTGCTTCATAAGCCATTGCATCGTTATTATCAACAACAATAACAGGTTCAGCTGCTAGTGCAGCAGTTGACGCTAAAACGGCAGCAGAAATTGCTGTTAATTTAATAAGTTTCATAAATACTCTCCTAAAGTGTGGAATAACTCGCCCAAAAAAAATGACAACTTAGCTTTTTTTAAATCGATCATTTTGTTGAGCAGATTAAAACAATTTTGGCTCAAAAAGTCACCCCTACAGATGCGCTTTTTATTTACCGTTATGTAAAGATTGCATAGATATTGTAATAATTACTACACTAACCCGTAAAACTTCGACTTTCTGTTACACAATACTCTCAAACCAACTAAATGACCCAGACATGAACATTGGATGCTTAATGTTCATGTGAGGATATTACAAAATATGTCATTATCATCGCTTACTTTATTATTTAACTCAATGACAGTTATATAGCTTAATACTACAGTTTGTTGTGTTTTGTGAGTTCACGTATCTATTATTACCTTTATATAAAATTTGAGACAGATGCCCACGTAAGACCAATGTTTCTATATAATGAGAAGAAATGTCCTATGCGTTCAGTACTTTACTGAATCGAAAGAAAAAACCAAGAGAACGGAACCCATAGTATTTGTCTCTGTTTGTTTGCTTTGTGACTGGTTGTAATGGTCTTTGTTTGTTCTTTTTACCACTGTTGAGCCCTCTATATGCCTAAAGTATCGTCAATTACCCGTGTGCTAGAGATTATAGAAGCGGCATCTTACGCTTCTAAACCTTTGTCTCCACTTGAGCTATCGCAAGAGTTAGATATTCCCAAGCCGACCATTCATAGACTGATCCAAAACTTGGTTGATGAAGGGTTTTTGACTGTCGATATTGGTGGCGGTATTATCCCTGGAAAGCGCGTACGTAATCTGAGTGTTGAGCTTTGGCAGCAAAGACTATTCTTTAATGAACGACAAATGATTCTGCAAAAGCTGGTTGATGAGCTAAAAGAAACCTGTGGCATTGGGGTTCCTTATCATATGAATATGATTTATACCAACCGTGCTCAGACGACCCTACCACTACAAATTTACTTACCAGTCGGCGCAAAATCGCCAATGTGGTGTACTGCAACAGGTAAGCTCTACTTGAGCCAATTATCCGCGACCAGTCGCCATAAGATACTTCAGGGCTTGCCACTCGATAAATTTACTAAAAATACTATTACTGATGTTGATGCATTAAACGCTGAGCTTGATCGTATTGCTGAAACAGGTATTGGAATAGACAATGAAGAGTTTATTTCTGAAATGGTAGCAGTGGCTGTACCTATATTAGATAAAAAGTCACGCTATCTGGCCTCGTTATACCTGCATGCGCCCACCATACGTGTATCACTAGATGAACTATTGGTTCATATCCCACGCCTACAAAAAGCGGCGCAGGATATTCAAGCCCTTGTGTATGACCTGCAAAGCTAACATATCAATTCATATGAAATAAAAAAGGGTCTGCACTATATATAGCTATGCAGGCCCTTTTTTATTTGGTTATTCGTTTTATATAAACCATCAAAGATACGGTCGATTTACTTTAAAAACAAGACAATGCGACTGGGATGGCTTTTTCGTGGCCTCTGTGTTCGCAGCAAGCAAGAAAAATATATATCAGTCGCACATGTTCCTCAATGTATCGGTTTGATATATTAAAACAGTACTGAATGGTCATGACGACCCATAATACTTGAAAAATCCTTATCGCCATTCTCTACGGTGTGGGCTTCATACAGCTCTGCGGCTTTAGCGCCCATTGGCGTTTCGACATTGGTATCCTGAGCGGTTTGCATGGCAAGATTGAGGTCTTTTTGCATTAATTTACTCATAAAGCCGCCTTGATAGCCATTGCTAGAGGGCACGTTTTCCATCACTTGAGGATAAGGATTATAGACCTCCAATGTCCAGTTTCGACCTGAGCTTTGTAGCATAATATCTGATAATACTTTGGGGTCCAGTCCATTCTTGACCCCTAAATTAATGGCTTCTGCTGTTCCCGCCATCAAAATCCCCAGCAGCATGTTGTTGCATATTTTTGCGACTTGCCCTGCGCCTTGATCACCTGCATGAAAAATGTTTTTGCCCATGACGGCTAGTATTGGTTGCGCTTTGGCAAAGGCTTCATCACTACCCCCAACAATAAAGGTTAAGCTACCAGCAATTGCACCGCCTGTCCCACCAGATACGGGCGCATCTAAGAAGTCGATACCAAGCTGACTTGCCGCTGCAGCGACTTTCACGGCATCTGCAGCCGCTATCGTACTGCTATCAATCACGAGCGTGCCTTTAGGTAACGCTGTCAGTAATCCATTAGAGCCATTTTCACCCAAGTAAACAGAATGAACATGCTTGCCAGCAGGCAACATACTGATAACAACTTGGGCGTTACGCGCAGCTTCAATAGGGCTAGATGCAACGCTTGCCCCTGCTTGCTGTAAACGCTCTGTTGCAGCTTGCGACAAGTCATAGACAGACAAGGTATAGCCTGCTTTTAGTAGATTCTCTGCCATGGGTGCGCCCATATTACCCAGCCCAATAAAAGCTATTTTTGGCTTATCGCCGTCTTTATCAGTTGCGTTTCTATCATTGATATCCATCTCATCGCTCCTTGATGATTGCTTATGCAGACATTGCTACATATGGTATTTACTGTTTTTAAGTCTTATTTATACTTAGTAATTATTCTGATGCGTTAAATCAAACCTTTAGCGTACAAGCTCATTGCCTAAAGCATGATCACTCAGCCAATGCTCTAAAGGATGTTCACCTTTAGAATAAGGATTGACGAGATGCTGCTGAATGTATGCTTGTCCTTCTTCACTCAAACAATCAGCCAACGAACGTGACCACTGCGGATTGCGATCTTTGTCAATCAGTAATGCTCGTACGCCTTCCTTAAAGTCTGGATTGGCAGCACAATGCACGGCCACATTGGTTTCTAGATACAGAACTTGCTCTATCGATAAGTCGGTAACCTTATGATACAACGCATACGTCAGTGCAGCCGTCGTAGGACAGCCATGACGATAAGTTGCTACCGCTCGCTGTGTCCAGTTGTCCTCAAAGAAATCTGCTCCTAGCTGTGCAAGCGCTTCATCACTCTGTAGCAGTGCATCAATATCGCCCAAACCGCCACTATTCATCAGTTTTTGAATCGGAGACCAGTATGCAGCCAACTTACTAGGAGGTAGGTCAGCAGTGGCCTGTGCAGCCAGTGCACGGCTGACGATACTATAAGCACTATTGTCATGAAGGCTCTTAGTATCAGTAGATTCAGTTGCCGCCTGCCAATTGCTCTGCTTTAAACGCCGGATAATGGCATCATAATCGTCGCTTGAGACGGCATACTCTGCAAGATTGGCGAAGAGAGCGTCGTTGCCATTGCACATCGCACCCGTCAGCCCCAAAAACAACCCTGTCTTGGCTGGCATGCGTTGCAAAAACCAGCTACCAGAGGCATCAGGAAACAAGCCAATAGTCACCTCAGGCATAGCAAAACGCGTACGTTCAGTAACGATGCGGTGACTGCAACCTGCCATCAGCCCCATGCCGCCGCCCATGATAATCCCATCGCCCCACAGTATTAATGGTTTTGAATAAAAATGCATCTGGCGATAGAGACGATATTCATGACTGAAAAACTCTGTGGCATAAGGGTTTGGCATTGGCGCATTCGCAGACATACTATCGTATAGTTTACGAATATCACCGCCTGCACAAAATGCTTTGTCACCTGAGCCTTTTAGTACCAAAGCAACCACCTGATCCTCATTTTGCCACTGCTCTAATTGTGCTGATAACAACTGGCACATATCGACGCTCAGAGCGTTCAAAGATTTGGGCGTGTTTAAGGTCATTATTCCGATCAGATGACCGCAATCGGTCAGCTCAGTCTCGAAAAGTACAGACGCGTTCTGCTCTATCGTTTTTTGATTATCACCATCGTCTATCGCTGTCATCGCTGCTGCCATCAAAATCACCTACAAGAATTAGAAAATTTAATTTATTTATTTTGCCAATTTGGTTTACGCTTTTCCAAAAATGCTTGAACACCTTCGCGCTGATCTTTGGTATCAAACAACTTAACAAAGGCCTCACGCTCAAGAATAAGGTTCTGTGCAGGCGGTGTGTCTCTAGCTGCTTGGATAAGTGCTTTAGAATAGCTGACAGCAACTGGTGACTGTTTGGCAACCTTTTGCGCCAATGCTTGTGCTGCCGTTAGACCCTCGCCTTTGGCCGTGATTTCCTCGACTAAACCAATTCGCAGAGCCGTATTTGCATCGACACGCTCGCCGCACAATATCATGCGTTTTGCCCAGCCCTCACCCACAAGCCAAGGCAGATTTTGTGTACCGCCCGCGCAAGGCAGTAAGCCTACGCCCGTCTCTGGCAATGCCATCTGCGCGTGTTCTTCTGCGATACGAATATCACAGGCAAGTGCACACTCAAGACCACCGCCCATTGCATAGCCGTTGATAACAGCGATACTCACGCCACGATAAGCGGATAAAGCTTCAAAAGCTTCGCCAAAAGCGATAGCCATGCTGATTGCATGACCTTTGTCTCCATCTGCAAAATTATTCAGATCCGCGCCTGCTGAAAAGAACTTCTCGCCGTCTCCATGAATGATTAAAGCATAGACATCATCCTTTGCATTCAAGTCAGCAATCAGTTGTTTGAGCGCTTGCAAGCTATCCATCGTCCACGTGTGGGCAGGTGGATTATTCAGTGTGACAATCGCCGTATGATGATCAATTGATAATGTAAGATTGGTATAATCTGTCATAAAACATCCTTGTTTTAACATGGTTTTACTACATGCACTTTATGTGTAAAGAACCATACCAATGTATTAGCGTAATTGACTCAGCGCATCGTCCTGCAATAGCTGACGCGAGACAATGACTCGCATGATTTCATTGGTGCCTTCTAATATCTGATGGACACGTAAGTCTCGAACATGGCGCTCTAGTGGGTATTCATTCAGATAGCCATAGCCACCGTGTAACTGTAATGCTTCATTAGCGACGTCGAAACAAAGATCGGTCGATAAGCGTTTTGCCATTGCACAGTATACGGAGGCCTGCGAATCCTCGTTATCGACCTTGTTCGCCGCTAAATACAGCATTTGCCGTGCCGTAATCGTTTGGGTCAGCATATCTGCCAGTTTAAATTGTACGGACTGTAAGCTGGCAATCGGACTACCAAATTGACTACGCTCTTGGACATAATTGGTTGCGGTCTCTAACGCGGACTGTGCCGTACCAACCGCACATATGCCAATATTAATACGTCCACCATCCAAGCCTTTCATAGCAATACGAAAGCCTTGACCTTCCTCACCTATTAAGTTTTCTACAGGCACCTTGACGTCTTTAAAACTGATCGTTCGTGTTGGCTGTGCTTTCCAGCCCATCTTATGCTCATTTTTGCCGTACTCAATACCATCACTATCGGCTTCGACCACAAATGCTGACACGCCTTTTGGTCCTGCGCCGCCCGTACGTGCCATCACTACTAATATATCGGTCGATCCTGCTCCTGATATAAAGGTTTTTTCTCCATTCAGAATATAGTAATTGCCTTGCTTATCAGCTTTGGTGCGTAGAGAGGCGGCATCAGAACCAGCATTTGGTTCTGTCAAGCAGTAGCTACCAAGCCACTCACCGCTAACCATGTTTGGGAGATACTTCTTACATAAAGCGTCACTGCCATACTCACCAATCATCCAGCTCGCCATATTATGAATACTCATATAAGCTGCAACTGCCGTATCGCCCCACGCCAGTTCTTCAAAAACCATGGCAGAATCTAGTCGTGGCAACCCCAATCCATCGTACTCTGGATTGGTATACAGTCCTAAAAAGCCAAGCTCACCCGACTTTTTGATAACATCAATAGGAAAATGTGATGTACGATCCCATTCTGCTGCGTTTGGCTTAAGCTCTTTTTGAGCAAACTGTCTCGCAGTTTGGCGAAAGGCAATCTGATCATCAGTGAGTGAAAAATCCATATGGTCATCCTTGTGCATGTATAGCAAATATGGTGAATGAGGCTAAGTGTGTCATTGTCTTCTTGTTTTATTATTTCATTAAAAACGCAGTATGACGATAAAAGTATGCTACTGCAAAACCACAAGCAGAACAATGAACACACCGCAGCGATAGTGAATGACTATATCGAAATAGTCGTATTAACACCGCGACTCGCTTCGTCATCAAACCATCGCGCCGTCACCGTTTTCGTCTGAGTATAGAACTGTACGGCTTGCTTACCATAAGGACCAAGATCGCCAAGCTTACTTGCACGTGAACCTGAGAATGAGAACATGGGTAGTGGCACAGGAATCGGTAAGTTAATACCAATTTGACCGACCATGATGTCTTGCTGAAATTTGTGCGCGGCGGCACCTGACTGGGTAAAGATGGCCGTACCATTGCCATGTGGATTGGCATTGAGCAGCTCTATCGCCTCATCCAAACTAGCAGCACGCATGATACACAGTACAGGACCAAAAATTTCTTGCTGATAAATTTGCATATCGCTTGTGACATTGTCAAAAATAGTCGGTCCGACAAAGTTGCCTTTTTCAAACCCTTCAACGGTAATACCGCGACCATCAAGAATTAAGCTAGCGCCTTCTTCGACACCAGTATCGATTAGGTGCTCAACACGAGCTTTTGCAGCAGGTGAAATCAGAGGCCCTAAATCTTTATCATTCTTGCCAGCCGATACGACCAAGGCTTCCGCTTTGGCTTTGATATCATCGATCCACTCACCTGCTTCGCCAACCAGCACGACCACTGACAACGCCATGCAGCGTTGACCAGCAGCACCAAAGGCAGCACCTGCCAATTGATTGAGCGTTTGTTCTTTATTAGCGTCAGGTAAAATTACCCCGTGGTTTTTAGCGCCCATCATACACTGCGCACGCTTACCTGATTTACTCGCGCGCTCATAGACATGTTTACCAACGCTGGTAGAACCCACAAAAGACACCGCTTTGATATCTGGGTGATCGCAAATAGCATCAACCGTCGCTTTACCACCGTGAACCACATTCAACACACCTTCAGGGACGCCCGCTTCTACAGCAAGTTCAATCAAGCGCATGGTGACCATCGGATCTTGTTCAGAAGGTTTTAGGATAAAGGTATTACCTGTCGCAATCGCCATTGGAAACATCCATAGCGGAATCATGGCAGGAAAGTTAAAGGGTGTAATCCCCGCACATACGCCAAGCGGCTGCCAAATGCTATAAGTGTCTACGCCAGAGGCGACATTTTCGACGAAATCACCAATCTGCAAATTGGCAATACCTGCTGCGTGTTCGACCACTTCTAAGCCACGAAATACATCGCCACGGGCATCAGCAATAGTTTTCCCTTGTTCTGCGGTTAAAATCTCTGCAAGCTCATCCATATGCTCACGAATCAGTGATTGATATTTTAAGAAGATACGAGCGCGGGTGGTAATCGGTGTTTTACGCCAAGTTTGAAAGGCTGTTTGAGCAGCGGCAACGGCCTGATTGATTTCATCATCTGTGGATTGTGGCACTTTTGCGATGACTTCTTGAGTGGCGGGGTCGGTAATATCAATCCATTCATCAGTAGTAGACTGTGTAAATTGACCATTAATGAGTTGCTGAACGTGGTGCATAAGATATCCTTATCTTGTTTATGTGACTACTGCGACAGTGTCGCTATATTTATGGTGTCTTTATATCTATAAAGAGCGCTAAAAGCGATTATTTTTAATAGCTACAATTTAAAATGATTTATTTTGTATCGTTATTGACTATAACAATAAAACAATTTTAGGGTCAAGCGCTTTGTTGAATTTTTAGCTTGTTTGAGAAGATAAGCAATAAAAAAGCCCATGATTTTTCATGAGCCTGTAATTTTACATCCATACTCTGTCATAAATCTTGTCTGAATGAGAGCGCTAGTATTCTTTCATAGATTGTTTGATGGCATCAATCGCTGCTGGATTATCAAGCGTTGACATGTCTCCTGTGTCCTTGTTTTCTGCTAATGCCCGAATAGCTCGGCGTAATATTTTGCCAGAACGGGTCTTTGGTAGGGCTTGCGGAAAATAAATTGCTGCTGGACGCGCGATACCGCCCAATGACTTGATAACCGCACCGATCACTTGTTGCTCAAGGCGAAACCGATTTTCAGTGGTTGCTACTTGCTCGTGATCTTTTAGTACACAAAACGCAATAGGCAACTCACCCTTCAATTGATCTTGGATGCCCACGACGGCGCACTCTGCCATTTCAGGATGACTACTAATGGCTTCCTCAATTTCTTGCGTGCCTATACGGTGACCTGCTACGTTAATCACATCATCAGTACGTCCTAGAATATAGAAATAACCATCTTCATCCGTGACCGCATAGTCTGAGGTAGAGTATTGCTGGCCGTCAAATAAGCCAAAATAGCTACTGATAAAACGCTCATCATTGCCCCATACCGTTGTGAGACAACCTGGTGGCAAAGGCGCTTTAATGGCTAACAGGCCTTTTTCACCCGCCGCGCAAGGTTTCCCTGTTTCTTCATTAATAACTTGCGCATCATATCCATACATTGGATAACCAGGTGAGCCTTGTTTGTGCTGCTTATCATCGAATTTGGGCGTATTGCTCAAGATTGGCCAACCCGACTCTGTCTGCCAGTAATGGTCTAAAATAGGGACACCCAAATGCTTGCTGAGCCAATTGGCGGTAGATTCATCAAGTGGCTCGCCTGCCAAAAAGAATGATTTGACACTTGATACATCATAGCGAGTCATCCACGTTTCATCTTGTTTTTTGAGCATACGCACCCCTGTGGGCGCAGTAAACAAAATATTGACCTTGTTGGCCTCGACAATACGCCACCAAATACCCGGATTTGGGCGATGTGGTAAGCCTTCATACATAATACTAGTCATACCCGCAAGCAATGGTGCATATATCGTATAAGAGTGTCCAACTGCCCAGCCGATATCCGATATCGCCCAAAAGGTTTCGCCCGCTTTGCCATCGTAGATATAATCTATTGAGGTAGTGAGTGCGACGGCATGACCGCCTGTATCACGCTGCACACCTTTGGGCGTACCCGTGGTGCCAGAGGTATACAGCAAATACGATGGCGTGTTTGACTCAAGCCAGATAGGTGCTACTATCGCATTTGCTTCACAGCTGTAGCGACGTTCTGTCGCATAATCGACATCGATGTCTTGCGGCTGAAAAGGCAACACGCCTCGATTTACCACGAGCACATGCTCAGGTTTTTTGGTTGCTTGCTCAACCCCTTGATTGACCAAGTTTTTATAATTGATGACCTTACCACCGCGCAAGCCTGCATCTACTGTGATGACCATTTTTGCGTCAGCATCATTCATGCGTATCGCCAAATTATGGGCGGCAAATCCCCCAAATACGACCGAATGCACCGCACCGATACGAGCGCACGCCAGCATGGCGTAAGCGGCTTCCAAAATCATCGGCATGTAAATGATGACACGATCGCCTTTCTCAATACCATAACGCTGTAGCACATCAGCGAAATAATTGACTTCTTTATACAAATCATTATAGGTCAGGCGACGCTTGGTATAGTCAGTATAAAACTCTACATTATTGCCCAAGTCTTTGAAGGCGTTGACAACGCCTGGAAAGGTTTCTATCAATTCTTGATTGATCTCTGACGATAGCCAAATGAAGGCATCTTGTTCTGCGCGTTCTTCCAGATGGCGATCCACGCAGTTATAACAAAGATTGGTTTCACCACCGACAAACCATTTGGCAAAGGGCAACTTACTATCATCCAAAATCTGCTCAGGTTCTTTATGCCAATAAATGCGCTCTGCTTGCTTAGCCCAAAATTGCTCACGATCACTGATTGAGGCCTGATATATGTCAGTAAAGGTTGAGATAGTAGTGGATGATGCTTGAGAGATATGATTAATATTTGGATTGGTGGCGTGCTCGCTCATAATGGCTGTCCTTAGCATAAACGATAGTAATGCGATTTTATTAGATAACAATATAATATAAAACTGGCTTTCCTTGCCAAAATAAAAAACCGATACAATATGTATCGGTTTAAAATGTAACAGAGCAATTTGTAAAGGTCAACTGTTAAGCGTGTACTTTAGTCTATATTAATAAGAGCAAACGTCTGAGCAGTAGACAATTTAAGATCATTATTTTTCAACGGGTTTTGTGTACATCTCACGCATGACCTTCTTGTCATGTTTGCCTACTGAGGTTTTTGGCAATTCATCCACAAATTTGAACTGATTTGGTACGCCGTATTTAGGGATCATGCCACGCTCAACCGCTTTCTCAGCAATCGCTCTAATATCTTCAGCACTGGTATCTTGGCACGCAGGCTTAAGTACAATTAACGCCAATGGACGCTCACCCCACTGCTTATCGGGAATCCCAATGACAGACACATCACCGACCGCTGGATGAAGGGATAAAATCGTTTCAATCTCAAGCGATGAAATCCACTCACCGCCTGATTTGATCACATCTTTTAAACGATCAGTGATTCTCATATAACCGTCTGGTCGTATGTAGGCGATGTCTTGGGTATGCATATAGCCATTTTCCCACAGCTCTTTACCTGCATCTTCATTTTTTAAATAGCTTTGAGTCAGCCAAGGGGCACGTAATACAAGCTCACCAGTGTTGTCCTTACCCACGCCTACCGATTGGTTGTTCTCACCCCATACCTGAGCATCAACCATCAAAACAGGCTTACCTGTCATACAGCGACGAGCAATATCCTCTTCTTCTGTCATCTCAGGTTCATTCAAACTGAACTCTGTCAAACTAATGAGCGGCGCTGTCTCTGACATACCGTAGCCTGTATACACCTCGATACCTTGTGCCATAGCAGTTTTTGCCAAGCCTTCTGTCAATCTTGACCCACCAATGATCATCTTAAGACCATTAAAACTGGCATTACGATCCTGCGCTTCTTTGAGTATCATCTGTAAGATCGTCGGTACGCAATGGGTAATACTTACCTTTTCATTAATAATTAAGTCCATTAGAGCATCAGGCGCATAACGCCCCGGATAGACTTGCTTTAGCCCAACCATCGTGGCTGTAAATGGAAAGCCCCATGCATGTACATGAAACATCGGTGTCAGTGGCATGTAAACATCCCCATAGCTGACACCTTGTTTGTTGGGCAGCATACCAAGCGTTGCTGCTTCAGCTAAGCTATGCAATACCAATTGACGATGACTAAAAAACACCCCTTTTGGATCTCCTGTCGTACCTGAGGTATAAAAGGTGGTTGCGATGGTGTTTTCATCAAAATCTGGAAAATCAAAATCACTATCAGCGGCGTCTATTAATGATTCATACTCACCTATAACTCGATTTTGGTTGCCGCCAAAAACCCCTTCAAACGTTACCCCATTATCATCTAACCAAATAATATGCTCAATGCTAGAATTTTCGAACTGATAATCTTTGACTAATGGTGCAAACTCAGAATTGAGCAGCAATACCTTGGGCTTAGCATGATTGATGGTATAGAGGACTTTTTCTGGTGATAGACGTATGTTAACCGTCTGCAAGATATACTGTGACATAGGCACAGCAAAGTAGGACTCAAGGTAGCGGTGACTGTCCCAATCCATGACAGCGATTACGTCACCTGCATCAAGATTCAGCCCAGCCAATACATTGGCTAAACGGTTGATACGACTAAACAAGTCTTTATAAGTAAAGCGCTTTTTGTCTGCATAAATAATTTCTTGCTCTTGCGATACCGTTTTGGCGCGGTTTAATAGTTGTTTTACCAATAATGGATAATCATAGGCAGACGGTGCACTCTGGTAAATATTTGACATAAATCTGACTTCCTTGTTGGTCATATGTATAAATTATTATAAGTATAAATCCGAACAGCAATACAACGATCATTGTTTTAAAAAGCAAGTCTTTTTTGACAATAGCTGCTTGAACTATCAATAAAATTAATCGTATCTCTATCGATAATAAGAAAAAATCAGCGTTATGTAAAGCAACCTTGAGTAAGTATCACAAAGCCAATGTAGAACGGGCCAGTTCCTATTAAGGTAGGCATTTAAGGAGCAGGTGACTTGGTTTTGATCATACCAAAACTTGCCATAAGCAATGCCAACACTTGCACGAACAGCAGCAGACATACCGTGAGTGACCACTGCCCTCGTGAATAAACCAGACCGCCCAGCCAAGCACCTAACGTTCCGCCCGCGTAGTACCCCATATAATATAGGCCCGATGCCAATGAGCGTCCCTTTTTGACATTGACAGCGATGTAGCTAATAGTCGCTGACTGCGTGATAAATACCCCCGACGACATCACAGCCAGCCCTATAATGATACCCCACAAAGGCGTAACAAGCGTCAACAACACGCCAGCCATCGACACCAGAACAGCAACTCTGACTGTCCTTGCTGAACCAAACCGCCTGAGTAGCTTGGTTGACAACGGTGTGATAATCACGCCTATCAGATATACCGCAAAGATGTTGGCAAGCGCGCCCGTGCTCAACTCATAAGGTGATTTGGCAAGATGCAGATTGATAAAAGTAAAACACCCTACAAGAGAAAATAAGACACAAGCACCCAGCAAGCAGGCAGTCACAACATAGCGATTGGTCACATGCTCGCCTAATGTCTGTATGGCTGAGCGAAAGTTTGGATTGGCCACAAAACGACGAGACGATGGCAACATCTTAATAACCCACAAGGCACCTATCAGCGTCATACCAGCCATCACATAATAGCCATAGCGCCAGCCGATCATCTCGTGCAAGTGCCCAAGTAAAAACCGGCCCATAAAGCCACCAAGCACTGATCCTGACACATAAAATGACATCAACTCTGTCAGAGCCCGTCCCTCAAACTCCTCACCAATATAAGCAATGGTCACAACTGTAATACCTGGTACGGACAAGCCTTGCAAAAAACGCCACATGCCCATCCAACCGATACTAGGACTTTGCGCAATCAAAGCCGTCGGTATGGCTAAAAATAATAACGCACCGACGATAAATGATTTGCGCCCTACCGCATCAGAGAGCATACCCAAAAACGGTGACATAATAGCAATCGCTAGCACGGTCGCGCCGACCACCATTCCTGCCTGCACTTCACTTGCTGACAAATCCATCATCAATACCGGCAAAATAGCCTGAATAGAATAAACTTGTAAAAAAGCAAACATCCCAATCAGACCAATCGTCAATTTTAAGACCCACGAGGGTGAATTAAATGGTAGCTGACTGGCAGGTATGGTAGGTGTTTTTTTATTCATCGCATCAATCTTTTGGTTTGGCTGACTGTGATCTGTCACATGGTTTTGTATATGATTATTCAAAATAGGGCTGACTGTATTAGACGCCTTTCAGCAAAGGCTAGAGAGACGTGGGTAATAGAAATGAGACAATAGGAGCGAGACTTGTATCCATCGTACAGTGGCAAAGTCCAGCTAATTTTGACTATCATAGCGAATAATAAGCGCAAGGTTCAGTATATCGTTCGTTTTGTTTTTACACATCTACATTGTTTCTATCTTTTTTATTACAGACATTGCGTCTTTAAAAAATCATACTCGTAGAGTCTTAAACACTCTCAGCAGTGTTCATAGCTACAATTTCGTAACCATAATATTTACAACGACAATAATGAATAATTTGAGAAACCCAGTATTGAGGAACCAGTTTTATGACCGATGAAATTTATGATTTAGGCCAAGGATTTTGGAGCATACGAGGATCCTTTATTAAAAACGGCATAATGGACATCGGGGTGCAATCTGCTCTGATAAAACTGGCCTCAGGACGATTTATTTTTTTGGACAGTTATACGCTAACGGGTGAGGTTCGACAGCAAGTCATGGCACTGACCAACGATGGACGAGATGTTGAGGCGGTGTTAAACGTTCATCCGTTTCATACCGTATACTGCGCGCAAATGGCTAAAGACTTTCCGCAAGCCATCTTTTATGGCAGTAGTCGTCATCATAAGCAAGTACCAGGTGTGAGCTGGTCTGAGGATTTGGTCGAAAGCGATGCTGTGACAACACGCTATACCGAACTTGAATTCTCACTTCCTAAAGGCATCTATTACATTTCGCCTAATGAAAACGTCCATGCAAGCTCTTTATTGGTCTATCATCCCGCCAGCCAAAGTCTCTATATTAATGACACCTTTGAGATTCCACCCTCTAAATTGTTTCATGCGGTACAACCGAGTTTGGGTTTACATCCCACAACCAAGCAAGCGCTAATCGATGAAGCTACGGCAAGCGAGCAATATTGCGATTGGGCAACGAACCTTGCGCACGCATGGCGTGACGCTCGATACTTTTGCGGTGCACACTCGGGTCTGGTGGAGTTTGGCGAAGGTAGATTTGAATCAGCACTGCTGTCTGCTATTGACGCGGCTCGTTCTGAGCTTCAATCACGATAGATCATAAAATAACACTTAAGGTAAGAACGATATTTATTATCCATTGAGACTTACTCATACTTTAAGAAACTCTTTTCAAACATTACCTAAGAAGAAACAACAATGTCAGACAAAATATACGATTTAGATGCAGGGTTTTGGAATATACGTGGATCGTTCCGCGTTGGTGGTATCTTAAATATTGGCGCGCAATGCTCACTTATTCAATTAGCATCAGGGCACTTTATCTTTTTAGACAGTTATACGCTCACTGGTGACGTTCGAGATAAGGTCATGGCACTGACTGATAACGGTCAAAAAGTGGAAGCGGTGCTCAATTTACATCCCTTTCATACGGTGCACTGTGCACAAATGGCAAAGGATTTTCCGCAAGCCATCTTCTATGGCAGTAGTCGTCATCATACAAAAGTACCTGAAGTCCAATGGGCCGAAGATTTGGTCGAAAGTGAGGCAGTGGCTCAGCGCTACCCCGAGCTTGAATTCTCGATAGTAAGAGGTATTGATTATATCTCGTCCAATGAGATGATTCATGTAGGTTCTTTATTGGCTTACCACCCTGCCAGCAAAAGCTTGCATGTCGATGACACTTTTATAAGTCCACCAATCAAAGCCTTAGAAGCTATATTGCCTGAATTAATGCTGCATCCTACGACCAAACAAGCGTTAAAAGACAAACCAAACGCTGGTCAGCAGTATTGCGATTGGGCGACTAATTTGGCCCATGAGTGGCAAGATGTTCGTCATTTTTGCGCCGCACATTCACATTTGGTGACCTTTCATAAGGGCGAGTTTAAAAAAGCTTTATTAAAGGCTATCAATAAAGCACGTCCAAAGTTAGAAAATATTTAGTTAGCAATCTGTTTTGAATGTGTAGAAATATATAAAAGGGTTGCCAATATGGTTGCCCTATTTTTATAAAATAGCTGTCTTGTATTCATGGCATGGTAAATTGACTACACCTCACCTTGCCATTTACGAATAAACTCGCCATTTGGATCATATTGCTGGGTCTGTTTGTTGAGATTAAATTGCCTGCATCCTCTCGGATCAGCGCCAACCCCAGCCAAGTACTGCCAATTACCCCAATTGCTGGCGACATCATAATCGATCAGCTGTTGTTCAAAGTAAATCGCACCATAACGCCAGTCTAAACCCAGCTCATGAATCAAACAGCTAGCCACTAACTGTCTACCGCGGTTCGACATGTATCCTGTACTTTTTAGCTGATTCATACACGCATTGACGATAGGATATTGCGTGGTTCCATTTTTCCACTGCGCCAAACGCTTGTGATCAAACTGGATCGATGGTGAGTGTTGCGCAATGCCTTTAAACCAAAACAGCTTTTGTTGATGGGCAATAGCATACCAATAAAAATACTCACGCCACAGCAGCTCAAACCATATCCAATAAGTAGACTCATTCGCAATGATATCGCGCTCATAACGACGCAGACGATTCAGTACCATGTTTACAGACAGTGAGCCGTTGGCTAACCATGCCGAAAGCTTGGTAGAATGTGTCCAGTCATCAAGCGCATTTCGCGTGGTTTTGTAAATACTCGACGCATCGGAATCAAAATAAGCATCTAGATGCTCTAAACCGCACCTCTCTCCTCCTTTCCAATCAGGTAGTTGCTGTGATGGCTCATTGAACGCTTGTGCTGCAAAAAAGTATTCGTGGCTGTCTCGCAAATTTTCAGGCATTG
>ENA-UOXB01000342-UOXB01000342.1-bioreactor-metagenome-genome-assembly--contig:-NODE-342-length-37682-cov-27.517979_pt1 | contig 37682 bp, 28 predicted proteins | sample MGYA00238158_ERZ761615 | MGnify/ENA primary metagenome ERZ761615 (study PRJEB28904, sample SAMN06267902) | bioreactor metagenome | isolation source: Joint BioEnergy Institute, California, USA...
GCTCGCGCGAGTTGGCGATGCCGATGCGGATCTCCACGGTGATGCCTGCCTTTCCGGGCCCGGGTCTCCGGGCGCGTCTCGAGCCTACGACACCGGCTCGGGCACCGGATGCGGGTGGCTGCTCGCTGTCGGCGAACGATCCCGCCCCCGGCGCGCGGGCTCTCGTGACACTGGTGTCGGCGGCGACGGTTAGCGTGGACCGCATGCCCGCCGCGCCCTCCCGACCCGACCCGGCGCAGGACGCGGTGATCGCCCTCCCCGAGGCGGCTTCCGGCGTCGTGATCGGCGCGCCGGGCACGGGGAAGACGGCGACCCTCGTGCGTCGCGTCGTCGCGCTCATCGACGGGGGGATGACGCCGGAGCAGCTGCTCGTGCTGACACCGACCCGGACCGCGGCGACCGGGTTGCGCGATCGCCTCGCTGTCGGCGTCGGCGTCGCGACGAGCGGTCCGCTGGCCCGGTCCGTGGCGGCCTTCGCCTACCAGGCGGTGCGCGCTCACGCCGTACACAGCGGTGAGGAGCCTCCGCAGCTTCTGACGGGCCCGGATGAGGACCGCATCATCGGAGACCTCCTCGCCGGCGACGCCGAAGACGAGCAGCACGCGCCGTCTCGGTGGCCCGAGTGGCTGCCCCCTGACATCCGATCCACGTCCGGGCTCCGCGCCGAGATCCGTGCCTTCCTCGCGGAGATGACGACGCTCGGCATCGAACCGGGCGAGCTCGCCGCGCGCGCGAGCGCGACGGATCGACCGGTGTGGGCGTCGCTGGCGTCGTTCGCCCGGGAGTACCGCGCCGTCCGCGCACGCATGCGCGGAGCGCATCGGGATGCGGCCGGTCTGGTGCGTGAGGCGGTGGGGCTCCTTCGCGACGCTCCGGCCGGCTCGCCCGCTCTGGGGTCGGTCGCCGGCCTGCGCGCGATCCTCGTCGACGACGCGCAGGAGCTGACTCTCGGTGGAGTGGAGTTGCTCGAGGCCTGCCGGATGCGTGGCATCGCCGTCCTCGCCTTCGGCGATCCCGACGTCGGCTCGGGGTCGTTCCGAGGCGCCCACCCCGAGAACTTCGCCCGCCTCGCCACGACGACGTATGTCCTCGACCGGGTGCACCGCGGGACGGCGGCGCACCGAGACCTCACGGCACAGGTCACCTCGCGCATCGGGGCGGCGGGGCTCGTCGCGCACCGGCATCCACCCGTCGGGGTCGACCCGGATGAGAGCGTCCGCGCATTCACGCTGCGATCCGGGGCCGAGGAGTTCGATGTGATAGCCCGCCTCCTGCGGGAGCGTCACGTCCACGACGGGGTCCGCTGGGAGGACTGCGCGGTCATCGCGCACGACTCGCGCCAGGTGACGGCCCTGGAGGCCGAGCTGTCGGCTCGCGACGTCCCCACCGCCGCTGTCGGTCCCGCCCGCGCCCTCGCCGAGACGGTGATCGTCCGGGAGCTGCTGCGGACCGTCGATCTCGCGGCGATACCGCTGGAAGAGCGCACCGACGACGACGTCCTCGACGCGCTGGTGGGCGGGGGCCTCGATCCGGTGGAACTGCGTCGCCTGCGCGCCGCGCTCCGACACGAGGAGCTGCGACGCGGGGGCGAGCGATCTGCGCGGGATCTGCTCGCGTCGGGGATGCGTCATCCGATCGAGTTCGACGTCGTCGACACCCCCGAGGCGCGCCGGGCCGCGCGCGTGGCGCGCACGCTCGGCGACCTGGGGGAGCAGCTGCAGACCGGCGCGACCGCGCACGAGCTCCTCTGGACCGTGTGGGAGCAGCGCGGCCTCGAACGCCAGCTGCGTTCCCTCGCCGACGGCCAGGGATCGCTGGCGGACGGCGCCCGGCGGGACCTGGACGCCGTCGTCGCCCTGTTCGAGGCTGCCAAGCGTCACGGGGAGCGCGAGGACGGCACCGCGCCGATCGACTATCTGCGGGCGCTGCTGCACTCGGAGATCGCGGAGGACCGCCTGCGGACCGGCACAGTGACGAGCGGAGTCCAGATCTCCACGCCGGCTGCCGCTCTCGGACTCGAGTTCGACACCGTCATCATCGCAGGGGTGCAAGACGGGGTGTGGCCGAACCTCCGGCTGCGCGGCAGCCTCCTCGAGACCGCTCGGCTCGCCGAGGAGGACACGGATCTCGACACGGCGGATCGACGCCGCGCGGTTCTGTACGACGAGCTCCGACTCTTCGCGCGTGCGGTTTCGCGGGCGCGGTCCCGGCTCGTCGTGACCGCGGTGGACGACGACGACTCCGGGCCCAGCGTCCTGTTCGAGCTGCTGCCTCCCGCCCGGCCGGCTCCTCGGTCGGCTGAGCATCCGCTCACGCTGAGGGGTCTCGTCGCGGCCCACCGCCGGACGCTCACGGACCCGCGAAGTGCGGAGCCGGTGCGGGCGGATGCGGCGGGGCAGCTCGCGTTGCTGGCCGGCGCCGGTGTTCCCGGCGCAGACCCTTCGCAGTGGTACGGGCTCGCTGAGCCGACCTCTACGGCCCCCATTCGAGACCTCGACGCGGCGCCGCTGCGCATCTCACCCTCGCGCATCCACGCACTCGAGCAGTGTCAGCTCGACTGGGTCATCGGCGATCTGGGCGGCGACCCGGGCACCGCGGTCGCGGGACTCGGCACCCTCCTGCACGCGGCCCTGGAACGTGCGGAGACGGGAGATGTCGAGACGCTGTGGGCATTCGTCCAGGACGGGTGGTCCCAGCTCGAGTTCGACGCCGCGTGGATCGACGAAGCCGAGCGCCGTCGCGCCCGCGACCTCGTCGAGAGACTGGCCGCGTACCTCCGCGACATCGAACGGGACGGCACCGCCCTCGTGGGTGCGGAGCCGCACTTCGAGGTCGCGCTGCCGGTTCCGGATGCCGCGCATCCGGCGATCCTCTCGGGCTACATCGACCGGGTCGAGCGGACGCGGGACGGCCGCGTCGTCATCGTCGATCTGAAGACGGGGCGGTACGAGGCGACGGGGGACAAGGCCGCCGAGGAGAACCCGCAACTGGCCGCGTACCAATTGGCGTTCGAGCGCGGGGCGATCCCCGAGGTGGCCGGCGCCGAGCCGGGCGGGGCGAAGCTCCTCGTCCTGAAGGGAACGCGGAACGCCCCTTACGCGCAGCCGCGACAGGAACCGTTCGACGACGAGACGCGGGCGGCGTTCCTTTCCCGCGTCGACGAGGCGGTGCGCGTGATGCGAGGTACCTCGTTCATCGCGCCCTTCGAAGAGCACTGCCGCGACGACCACACCCGCGGACTCTGCCGCATCCACACGATCGGACCGGTGAGTTCTGCGTGAGCGCCTCCGTCATCAGCCCTGAAGCCGTCGCGGCGGCGCTCGGGCAGTTCCCCCCGACGGTCGAGCAGTCCGCCGTCATCTCGGCGCCGCTCTCTCCGGCGCTCGTCGTCGCGGGCGCCGGGAGCGGCAAGACGGAGACGATGGCCGGTCGCGTCGTGTGGCTCGTCGCCAACGGCCTGGTCCGTCGGGATGAGGTGCTCGGGCTGACCTTCACCCGCAAAGCCGCGGGGGAGCTGGCGGAACGCATCGGGTCACGGCTGCGTCGCCTGGCGGAGTTCGAGAGTCGGGGACTCCTCCCGCAGCTCGAGGCTCTGCACGCCGACGGTCGTCTCGCCGTCTTCGGGGAGCTCGAGCGCTCGGGGGCGCCCGAGAGCGCCCGCCGCGCGGCGCTCGACGCCCTCGCCCCCGAGAGCGCGAGCCCGGCCGCGGGGGACGCGTTGCTCGAGCGGCCCGCCGTTTCGACCTACAACAGTTTCGCCGACGCCATCGTGCGCGAGAACGCGGTCCGGATCGGCCGCGACGCCGAGGCTGTCGTCCTCAGCGAGTCCGCGGCGTGGCTCCTCATGCGCCAGGTCGTGCTGTCCTCCGACGACCCGCGCCTGCCCGAACGCCCCGAGCGGCCCTCGACGATCATCGACGCGGCCCTGCGGATCGCGCGGGACAGCGTCGACAACCTCGTCGGTCTCGCGGATCTCGACGCCTTCGCTGAGGCGTTCCAGGACGTCCTCGAGCGGCCGAGTGAGCGCGCCGGGACGACCGTGTACGCGGACGTCCGGACGGCGGCCGAGAAGGTGTCGGGGCTCACCGTCCTCACTGCTCTCGCTCGCACCTACGACGCCGAGAAGCGCCGGCGCGGCCTCATCGACTTCTCCGACCAGGTCGCCGGAGCTCTGGAGGTCGTCCGCACGCATCCGTCCGTGGCCGACGAGGTGAGGCAGCGGTACCGGGTGGTCCTCCTGGACGAGTACCAGGACACCTCCGTCGTCCAGACGGATCTGCTGGCCGCCCTGTTCCGGGGGACGGCGGTCATGGCCGTCGGGGATCCGCATCAGTCGATCTACGGATGGCGCGGCGCCAGTGCGGGCAACCTCGGTGACTTCGCGCGCTCCTTCGATCCGGATGCCGGGGCTCGCACGTATTCGCTTCTCACGAGCTGGCGCAACGGCGTCGACGTCCTCCGGGCCGCGGGTGCGGTTCTCGAGCCTCTCGAGGCGCCCGTCGAGGTCGGCGCGCTCCGCCCCCGCCCGGGGGCGCCCGCGGGACGCGTCGACATCGTCGTCGAAGACGACGTGGACGCCGAAGCCGACGCCGTCGCGGAGTGGTTCCGCGCCGTGCGCGAGGAGCGGCATCGAACCGGACGGCAGACCACGGCGGCCGTCCTCGTGCGGAGCAAGAAGCACATGATCAGGTTCGCGGACGCGCTGGGGCGGCGCGGCATCCCGCACCGGATCCTCGGACTGGGCGGACTCCTCTCGACCCCGGAGGTGGTCGACGTGGTCGCCGCGCTGCGGGTCATCAGCGACCCGCGAGCGGGATCCGCCCTCATCCGGTTGCTCGCCGGGCCGAGGTGGGCGGTCGGGCTCGCCGATCTCAAAGAGCTCGCTCACGTGGCCGCACGGCTGGTCCGTCACGACACGGCGCTCCAGCCGTTGCCACCCGAGCTCGCAGAGACGATCCGCTCCTCGGCGGGAGACGAGGGCGGATCGCTCATCGCGGCTCTCGACTTCGTTTCCCGTCAGAAGCCCGATCACGGCTGGCTCAGCGGTTTCACCCCGGCGGCACGGACCCGGCTGCGGGAGGCGGGTGCCGTGTTCGCAGGACTGCGGCGCGCCGCGGGTCTTCCGATCCCCGAGCTCGTCCGGCTCATCGAGGCGGAACTGCGTCTGGACATCGAGCTCGCAGCGAACGAGTCGCGGGGACCGGCCCGGACGGCCTCGGATCAGCTTCGTGCCTTCATCGACGAACTCCACGGTTTCCTCCAGACCGACGAGCGCGGTTCGCTGTCGAGTCTGCTCGCCTGGTTGGACCGCGCCGAGCGCATCGACGAGTTCGCACCGCGCACCGAGCCGCCCGAGGAGGACGTCGTTCAGTTGCTGACGATCCACGGCTCGAAGGGCCTGGAGTGGGACGCCGTGGCGGTCGTCCGCGGTGTCGAGGAGGAGCTGCCTGCTCGACTGCAGGATGCGAAGGGCTGGCTGGGGTTCGGCGTGCTGCCCTACTCCTTCCGGGGTGACAGGGACTGGCTGCCCGAGCTCAGATGGCGCGCGCATGACTCGCCCACCCAGCAGGACCTGAAGGCCGCACTCGTGTCGTTCACCGAGGGGATCCGCGACCGCCACCTGGCGGAGGAGCGCCGGCTCGCGTACGTCGCCGTCACGCGAGCACGCGAGCACCTCTTGCTCGCCGCGTCGCCGTGGGCGGGAACCAAGAAGCCGCGCCGGGTGAGCCGGTTCGTGACCGAGATCGCAGCGGAGCTCGAGATCCCGCTTCCCGAGACCGAGGTCCCGGACAATCCCTACGACGGTGCGCGAGCCACCCTCGAATGGCCCATCGATCCGCTCGGCGCGCGTGCCGCGAGGGTCCGGAATGCGGCCGCACGTGTGCGGACGGCTATCGGCTCCGCCCCGGCGACGCCGACGCGCGACCTCGAGCTCCTCCTCGCCGAACGGGCGGCGCGGGCTGCCGGCCAGGAGCGCGTGGCCCCCACCCGCATCCCCGCATCACGGTTCAAGGACTTCGTCGCCGACTACGACGCGGCCGCGACGGCGGTCTCGCGTCCGCTGCCGGAACGGCCCTACCGTCAGACGAGGCTCGGCACACTGTTCCACTCCTGGGTCGAGCAGCGATCCGGTCTGGTGGGTAGGGCCCGGTCCGCCGATGATGTGCTGTGGGATGACGAGGAGGACGGCGGATCGGTGTCGGCGGCGGACGCCGACGCGCTCGACCGGCTGCGCGAGGCCTTCCTCTCCTCCGAGTGGGGTCCGCTGCAGCCGATGGAGGTCGAGACCGAGATCGACTTCGTCGACCCCGACGCCCTCGGCGACGGGCGCCCGCACATCGTCATCTGCAAGCTCGATGCCGTCTACCGGCGCGGGGACCGCATCGAGATCGTCGATTGGAAGACCGGTCGACCCCCACGGACGGCAGCTGAACGAACCGAGCGGATGCTGCAGCTCGAGCTGTACCGACGGGCATACCACGCGAAGCACGCGGTCCCGCTGGACATGATCGACGTCGCCCTCTTCTACGTCGCCGACGGCCTCGTTCTGCGGGCCTGACCGGGGCGCAGGATCAGCGGCCGATGCGGCTCAGGCTGTTCCCGTCCAGCGGCGGAGCGCGTTCTTGGCCGCGTCGTCGGGGTCGCGCTCCTCGGCGGCCGGCGCGTCCTCGGCGCCGGGCCAGTCGCTGAACTCGATCGGCTCGGTCTCCTCATCGGTTCGGGATGCCGCCGGTTCCGGCGCCTCGTCCTCGTAGCCGTCGAGCATGCCGGGGTCGTAGGCGTCGGTCTGCATCGACGTGTCGATGGCGTCCGCGGTCGCGGCGGGCACGCGGCCGATCGCCGCGATCGCGTCGTCGACGCTCACCGTCCCCGATCCGATCGGCGGCTCGTCGCGGACGCTCTCGTCGAGAGAGGTGAGGAGGGCGACGGCATCCGTCATCACCGACTCGGATGCGGACTCGTGCCCGTGCACGAGCCACTTCGCGAACTCGAGTTCGGCGTGCAGGCGAGCCCGCTCGGCGAGCATGGTGTCGGGTGAGCGTCCGGCGGCCGCGGAGTATGCGGCGATGACGTCCGAGGCGGCATCGGGAGCGCTGGCGATCCAGCGGAGGTCCTCGGCGGGATCCCCGACGCTCAGTCCGCCCCACGACAGCAGCCCGTCGACGGTCGGCACCCCGTCGACGTCGGTCAGGGTGAAGGCAGCGGGGTCGACGCCGCCGAGGACGACCGTCGGCTCGACATTCCACAGGCCGTCGAGCGCGATAGCACGGCTCCACCTCCGCAGAAGCCCGAACGGCAGGCGGCCGGTCGCCTCGGCACGATCGAGGAGGCGTTCGGTGTCGGACCGGACCTGCGCGGCCGTCCGGGAGGGCAACCCCGCGCTCTGGACGATCGAGGTCGGGAGATCGTGGATGCCGGCGATCGCTGTCGCGATGGCCGTCGCGACGCCGCGACCCGCCGGGATGTGGGCGGCGTCGACGCGGTATCCCGCCAAGTGGGTTTCGACGCGCGCGGTGCGGCCCTCGATCCTCGATCGCCCCAGGATCTCGGGGGCGCGGAACGGGAGCATCGCGCGTACCCCCGCCGTCAGCGCCGCGAGCGCGGCGGCCTCCCGTGAGGCGTCGGCTTCGGCCTCATCGCTCTCCGGGACGCGGACCACGAGGCGTGTGCCGTCGTCGAGGTGGACGAGAGCGGTGTCGTACCGTCCGCCGGCCCCCTCGCTCAGGCGTCCCGCCGCGGTGATGCTCGTGCGCACGCCCGAAGCCTGCGAGAGAGCTGCCGTCGCCGCCGCGGCTAGAGTGAGAGGAGAGCGTGCCATGCCCCCCAGGGTAGGCGGGGCCCGCCGCAGCGCATTCGCGCCACGCCCGCAAGAGAGGTCCTCGATGACGACGAAGGACGTCCCGCCGCCACTGGCTCGAGCGGTCATCGACCGTGCAGCCGACGAGCGGCTCGACGAAGGTCTGCTCACCCGCATCCAGCAGGACGCCGACACCCGTGTGCTGCTGCTGCACGGCGATCGCGCCCCGCTCGACGGGCACTTCGCGCTCCAGTGGCTCAGCCCCGATGCCGTCCCCGGTGACGCCGTCTGGGCGTTCCTCGGTCGAGACGCGGAAGCGCGTGCCGTCGCCCTGGCTGCACTGCCCGCCTCGGCTGGCGAACCCGCCGTGAACGCGGCGGAGTGGGGCAGCCTGCGCGTGATCGGCGGGGACCTCGATCCCGACGACGCCGGGCGCGTCGTCCAGGGGCTGAGCCTCGCGCGTTGGCTGCTCGACGCGCCGTTCTGTCCGGCCTGCGGCGGAGCGACCGAGATCCAGCAGGCGGGCTGGTCCCGGCGATGCGTCGTCTGCGGGCGACAGCACTTCCCGCGGACGGATCCCGCCGTCATCGTGGCCGTCGCCAGCGCCGACGGTGAGCGCCTCCTGCTCGGGCGCAACGCCGCCTGGGGGGACATTCCGGTGTACTCGACGTTCGCCGGCTTCGTCGAGGCGGGGGAGTCTCTCGAGACGACCGTCGAGCGGGAGGTAGCCGAAGAGGCGGGCGTGCGCCTGGACCGGATCGTCTACCGCGGATCGCAGGCGTGGCCGTATCCGCGCTCGCTCATGCTCGGGTTCACGGCCTACGCCGTCGCCGATGACGAGGCGCGTCCCGACGGGGAGGAGATCCTCGACGTCCGCTGGTTCACGCGTGCTGAGATCCGCGAGGCTCTCGCGGGCCGAGCTGACGTCCGGCTCCCGGGGTCCGCGTCCATCGCTCGGAGCCTGATCCTGCGGTGGGTGGGGGAGTGAGCGCAGACCCTCTCGCCGATCTCGACGACCGCCAGCGCGAGGCGGCGAGCACGCTCCGCGGCCACGTGTGCGTCTTGGCCGGCGCAGGCACCGGGAAGACGCGCGTCATCACGCATCGCATCGCCCACGGCGTCGACACCGGCGCCTACTCGCCCCAGCGCGTCATGGCGGTCACGTTCACGACGAAGGCTGCCGGCGAGCTACGCGGACGGCTGCGGGCGCTCGGCGTGGAGGGCGTCGCGGCGCGCACCTTCCACGCGGCTGCACTCGCGCAACTGAACTTCTTCTGGCCGCAGGTCGCCGGCGACACCGCCCCGGCGATCGTCGACAGCAAGGTCCGCCTCCTCTCGCACGCCGCCGACGGGATCGGGCTCCGCCTCGATGCGTCGACGCTCCGTGACGTCGCCTCGCAGATCGAATGGCGCAAGGTCACGATGCGATCGATCGAGGACTACGCGCAGGCGCGGCCGGGCGGCATCCCGGGGCTCTCGATCGATCCCCTCGTGGGCCTGCAACGCGCGTACGAGAAGCTGAAGGACGAGCGGCGTCAGCTCGACTTCGAGGACGTCCTCCTCGCGTGCGCCGGGATGATCGAGTCCGAGCCTCGCGTCGCGACCGCGGTGCACGAGCAGTACCGCCACTTCACGGTGGACGAGTACCAAGACGTCTCGCCGGTCCAGCACCGCCTGCTCCAGCTGTGGCTCGGCGACCGCAAGGATCTGTGCGTCGTCGGGGATGCGAGTCAGACCATCTATTCCTTCGCGGGCGCCGACCCGCGGTATCTGCTCGAGTTCGCCGAGCGCGACGACGACGTGACCGTGGTCCGTCTGGAGCGGAACTACCGATCGGATGCCGCGGTCCTGGCCGTCGCGAACGAACTGATGCGCGGGCGGCCCGGCGCACTGCAGCTGATGACGCCCGCGCCCGCCGGTCCCGCTCCCGAGGTCACGTCCTACGACGATGACGCCGCCGAGGCCGATGGCATCGCCGATCGGATCGCCGCGCAGCTGAAGGCGGGCATCGACCCGCACGACATCGCCGTCCTGTACCGGTTGAACGCCCAGTCGGCGCCGCTCCTGGCCGCGCTCTCGTCCCGCGGCATTCCGGCGACGGTGCTGGGCGGCAAGAGGTTCTGGGACCTCCCCGAGGTCCGCCAGGCACTCCTGGCCCTGCGCGGTGCGTCGGTCGCGCCGCTGTCCGGATCGTTCATCGCGACGGTCCGCGACGTGCTGCGCTCGCTCGGTTTGACGGACGAGGCACCCCCCGCGGGCGGCGCGCTCCGCGACGCGTGGGAGGCCCGTGCGGCGGTCCTCCGTCTGGCTGAGGAGGCACCGGAGGGGACGACCCTCCGCGGCTTCACGGATGAGCTGACCGCCCGCGCCAAGGCGCAGCACGAGCCGGCGATGCGCACGGTGACGCTGGCCACACTCCACGCCGCCAAGGGGCTGGAGTGGGCGCACGTGCATCTGATGGGACTGAGCGAGGGTCTGCTGCCGATCTCCTACGCGTCGACCTTCGAGCAGATCGACGAGGAACGACGTCTCACGTACGTCGGGGTCACGCGGGCCGCGCGAACGCTGTCGTTGTCATGGGCGCAGCGCTCGGGGAATCGGGAGCGTCAGCGGTCCAGATTCCTTCAGGAGATCGGCAGAGGCACGATCCGTGAGGGCGGTGCTCGCGGAGCTCGCGCCGGTCGTCCGTCGCGCTGACCACGATCGATCGCCCGACGTCCCTCGTTCGGAGCATCCGAGCGGCGAGGGCGGCTGCCTCGACGAGCAGCAGAGGATCCGTCGGGACGGACGGGCGGGCGAGCAGCTGAGCGGCGACGAGCGGCCATTCCGCATCACGTTCTCGCCGCTCGGCATGGACGCACGCGAGGCAGGCCGTCTCGCCGGGGATGACCAACGGCCCGATCACGACCCGGTCGCCGGACAGTTCGATCGGTAGGTGCGGAACGTCGTCGGCCGTCAGGCGTGCGGCGCGATGCGGGTCGACCAGGCGCGCGGCGACGAGGACGATCGGGGCACGCCCGGGTGGCAGAGCCCACCGCGCGCAGTCCGCCAGGGTCAGCCCCGCGCCCGCCATCCCCACCAGGAGGGTCCGCTCATCCTCGTGCCCGAGATCTGCCGGGAGCTCCACCCGGACGCGGGGGCTCGCGGTCTCGTCCGTCGCGAGCGAGCCCTCGATGCGGCGGAGGAACGCCGCGGCCTCGACATCGCTCGCGCCGAGTTCCCGCGCGAGCGGCCCGAGGCGTGCGTCCGGAATGCCGCTGACGAGCTCATCGAGAAGACGCTCCTGCCACGGGTGCAGTCCCGTCAGGGGCCTCTTGTCGTCGATCCCGAGTTGAACACTCGTCGGTGTCCGCCAGAGCGGTGGATGCGAGGGGGCGAGGCGCAGCATGCCGCGATTCTGTCGATGACCGTGGCGCTGCGGGCAGCCCCTCCACAGTCACCGGGACCGTGACCCGTGGCGGGGTGCCTGTGGAGGAGGCTGTCGGCTCAGACCGGGCGCGGGCCGGTCGGGCCGTCGTCGCCCGACTCGTCACCCGTGGGGGATTCGTCGGCGGTGCCGTCTGCTCCGGCTTCCTCGTCGAGGAGCGCGGCGAGGGCGTCGTCGAACGCGTCGCGCTCAGGCTCCTCGCCCCGCTGGCGAGCCTGGAGACGGACGATCAGACCGGCCGGGTCGTCGATGTCCTCGGCCGTCGGCATCAGGTCGGGGTAGTCCCACAGTCCGTCGCGGACAGCCGGGCCGACGGCATCCGTCACGGCTCGCCACATCGCGGCGGCTTCGCGCAGGCGACGGGGCCGCAACTCCAGGCCGACGAGCGAGGCCATCGCCTGCTCGCCGGGACCGCCGACGGCGCGACGACGGCGCACCGCCTCGGCGATGCGATCTGCTGCCGGAACCCGCGTCGTGGCGTCCGCGGTCACGACGTCGACCCATCCCTCGATCGTGGCGAGGAGGTTCTCCAGTCGAGTGAGGGCGGCGACCTGAGCCTCGGAACGCTGGGGGAGGAGGGCACCGCTCTCGATCGCGGCCTTCAGCTCTTCGGGGGCGGACGGGTCGAAACGCGAGGCGAGGTCTTCGAGCGCATCCGTGTCCACATGGACGCCCCGGGCGAAGTCCGTCACCTGCGAGATCACGTGCAGGCGCAGCCACCGCGCGTGACGGAAGAGGCGGGCGTGGGCGAGTTCGCGGGTCGCGAGGACGAGCGCGAGCTGGTCCTCCTCGATCTCGAGATCGCGTCCGAAATCGGCGAAGTTCTGCGGCAGGATGGCCGCGGCGCCCGTGGGCATGAGAGGGATGCCGACGTCCCCGCCGCTGACGACCTCGAGGGAGAGCTTGCCGATGACCGAGCCCAGTTGGCCGGCGAACAGCGCGCCGCCCATGCGACGCATCAGCCGCCCGGCCCCCTGGATCGCCGGACGCATCTCCTCGGGGGTCTGCGACTCGAGCGCCGCCATGAGGGCGTCGCTGATCGAGGTCGCCACCGGCTCCGCGAGCTCCTGCCACACCGGCAGCGTGGCCTCGACCCACTGGCCTCGGGTGATGGGGTGCGGGGTGGAAGCGAGTTCGGCAATCCCCGTCACCTCGCTCAACCACAGCGACGCGAGGGCGAACGCCTGATCGAACTCCGTGCGGGCGCCGGAGCTGATGCCGAGGCCGTCACGGTTCGCGATGTGCAGAGCCTGCGTCTTCGCGGCGGACCAATCGAGGCCGTCGTCGTCGCCGTCCGCCGACATGGCGGCCTGGAACTGACGCATGATGTTCTGCATCATGGCGGGGTCGATGCCCATGCTCGAGAGCTGGCGGAGCTGTTCGGGATCGATCCCTCCCTGTCCTCCCAGCATGCGCCGCAGCATCTCGGCGAAATCGTCGTCGCCGGGGAGATCGTCGTCCGCAGGATCGGTCATGTCAGGCGCCTTTCAGCAGGGGGGAGACGTCTCGTTCTACGCTAGTGGCAGGTTTTCTCCGCCCGGTCCGAGCGGGAGATGTCCCGTGTACGCCGGTCGCGAACGAGCGCCGGAGGAAGGACCAGCGTGTCGTTTTTCACGCCTGCACCCGAGCGCGTCGAGCCGCGCAGTTCGCCCCGCTCTCGCCGCTTCGCCGCCGGCGTCTGGGCGCTCGTCGTCGCGCTCGTCGCACTTCTCGTCCTGAGCTTCCTCCCGACCGGCTACGTCATCCAGCGGCAGGGGCCCGTGGTCAACACCCTCGGGACCGCCGAGAACGCCGATGGCAAGGACGTCCCGCTGATCTCGGTGTCGGGAGCGAAGACGTACCCGACAACCGGTGCCCTCGACCTCACGACGGTCCAGGTTGTCGGCAACCGCGAGCAGACCCCCTCGTGGTTCGAACTCGCTCTCGCCTGGTTCGACCCCGCCGAAGCGGTGCTTCCCGTCGACAGCATCTTCCCGGCGGGGACGACGACGGAGCAGCGGAACGAGGAGAACGCCGCGCTGATGGTCGATTCCCAGAAGGAAGCAACGGCCGCAGCCCTCACCGAGCTCGGCTACACGGTCCGTGAGCACGTCGGGGTGGGGGCCCTCCCGAAGGACTCTCCGGCGACGGGGATCCTTCAGGTGGGTGATGAGATCGTCTCCGCCGCCGGGACGAAGATCACCGACACCGCGCAACTGCGCTCCGTGATCAACGACGGTGAGGGTGACCCCGTCGATCTCGTGGTCCGTCGTGGCGGAGAGGAGCGTCCCGTCACGATCACGCCCGTCCGCACGGAATCGACGGACGGCCCGGTCTGGATCATCGGGATCACCACCGAGCGCGACTTCGACTTCCCGATCGACGTGACGATCCAGCTCGACCGGATCGGGGGACCGAGCGCGGGACAGATGTTCGCCCTGGGCATCATCGACACGCTCACCCCCGGGGAGCTCAACGGCGGGAAGCAGGTCGCCGGTACCGGGACGATCGACTCGGCCGGCACGATCGGTCCGATCGGAGGCATCCGGCAGAAGCTCTACGGTGCACGGGATGCCGGTGCGACGTACTTCCTCGCCCCGAAGGAGAACTGCAACGAGGTCGTCGGACACGTCCCCAGCGGTCTCCGTGTGATCCCCGTCTCGAAGCTCGACGAGTCGCTCGCGGCGCTCGACGCGATCCGCACCGGCTCCGGGGTCGACGATCTGCCGGTCTGCACTGCCCGCTGACCGCGGCACCCCCTGCGATTCCGCCGAGAGCGCACGGGCGCGAGGCCGGGGTGCAAGAGCCGCCGCCTAGGATGAGAGGGTGACCTCGACACCTGCCGGGCCGGCCACGTCCACCCCTCCGAATCCCGTCCGTCGCACGATCGCCATCACCGTCGGCGTGTTGGTTGTGCTGGTGATCGCGTTCTTCGCGTTCGCCAACCTCTACACCGACTGGCAGTGGTACCGGCAGCTCGGATTCGACAGCGTCCTCGTGACGCAGTGGACCGCGCGCGTCGTCATGTTCGTCATCGGGTTCCTCGCGATGGCCGCCCCCGTGTTCGCCGCCATCCAGCTGGCCTACCGCCTGCGTCCCGTGTACGCCCGGCTGAGTTCGCAGCTCGACCACTATCAAGAGGTCGTCGAGCCCCTCCGTCGCCTGGCGATGTGGGGCATCCCGGTGTTCTTCGGCTTCTTCGCCGGCTTCGCCGCGTCGGCGCAGTGGGAGACCGTGTGGCTCTGGGCCAACGGCGTCTCGACCGGTCAGAAGGACCCGCAGTTCGGCCTCGACACCGGCTTCTATCTCTTCCAGATGCCGTTCTACAGCATCGTGCTCGGCTTCGTGTCGGCCGTCCTGCTGATCTGCCTGCTCGTGACCGTGGTCGTCGCGTACCTCTACGGCTCCGTCCGCGTCGGCCAGCGGGAACTCCGCATCTCGAAGGCCGCGCGCATCCAGCTCGCGGTCGTCGCGGCCCTCTACCTCGCCGTCCAGGCGGTCAGCCTGTGGTTCGACCGGTACAAGACGCTCACGACGCAGGGCGATCGCTTCACCGGTGCCAGCTACGTCGACGTGAACGCGGTGATCCCGGGACTCGCGATCGTCTCCATCGCCGCGGCCATCGTCGCCGCACTGTTCGTCGTGACGGCCGTCATCGGCCGTTGGCGCTTCCCGCTCATCGGAACCGGGCTCCTCATCGTCTCCTCGCTCGTCGTAGGAGTCGCGTACCCGTGGGCGGTCAGCCAGTTCCAGGTTGCGCCGAACCTCGAGACCTACGAGGCGCCGTACGTCGATCGCAACCTCAGCGCGACGAAGTTCGCGTACGGGATCGACGGGCTCGAGAAGACCGAGTACGAAGCCGTCACCACTGCCGAGAAGGGCCAGCTCCGCGCCGATGCGGAGACGACTGCCTCGCTGCGCATCATGGACCCCGCCATCATCGGTCCCACGGTCCGCCAGCTCGAGCAGTACCGGTCGTACTACCAGTTCCAGAACCCGCTCGACGTGGACCGCTACCAGATCGACGGCGAGACCCAGGATGCCGTCGTGTCCGTGCGCGAGCTGAACCTCGACCAGCTGGGGAATGCGCAGTCCTGGTACAACAACACCCTCGTCTACACGCACGGCTACGGAGTCGTCGCGGCGAAGGGCAACGACCGCACGGCCGACGGCGACCCCGTCTTCCTCGAGCGCGGCATCCCCACGTCGGGCTCTCTGACGGATGAGTCGAAGTACGAGCCCCGCATCTACTTCGGCGAATCGTCCCCGACCTACTCGATCGTCGGCGCCCCCAAGGGGAGCGAGCCCGTGGAGCTCGACTACCCCCGTGGCGAGGACGGCGCCGGTCAGACCCGGACCACCTTCACCGGCGACGGCGGACCCAACATCGGGAACCCGTTCAACCGGCTCCTGTACGCACTCAAGTTCCAGTCCACCGACATCCTCTTCTCGGACGGGATCAACGACAACTCGCAGATCCTCTACGACCGGAACCCGCGGGACCGAGTCCAGAAGGTGGCGCCGTACCTCGAGCTCGACAGCGACCCGTACCCGAGCGTCGTGGACGGACGCGTCGTGTGGATCATCGACGGCTACACCCTCAGCAACAACTACCCCTACTCGTCGATCGTCAGTCTTCGGAATGCGATCTCCGACACGACGAACACCCAGCCGCGGGTCGCCCTCGACGACATCAACTACATGCGCAACTCCGTCAAGGCGACGGTCGACGCCTACGACGGGTCGGTGAAGCTGTACGCGTGGGACGAGACGGACCCGCTGCTCCAGGCGTGGCAGAAGGTCTACCCGTCGACGCTCCGACCGATCAGCGAGATGTCCGGCGACCTCATGAGTCACGTGCGGTATCCGACCGACCTGTTCAAGGTGCAGCGCGCGATGCTCGGCACCTACCACGTCGACGATGCGCAGTCCTTCATCCGCCGCGACAACGCGTGGCGCACGCCGCAGGACCCGGTGACGCAGTCGAACCTGCAGCCGCCGTACTACCTGACGATGAAGATGCCAGGCCAGCCGGATCCGACCTACTCGATGTTCACGTCGTTCATTCCCGCCGCTGAAGGCGACCAGGAACGCAACGTGCTGATGGGGTACCTCGCCGTCGATGCGAATGCGGGCAGCACGAAGGGGGAGAAGAACCCCGACTACGGCAAGCTCCGGATGCTGGAGATCAGTGCCGACGTCTCGGTTCCGGGTCCCGGCCAGGTCCAGAACACGTTCAGCTCGAACGAGACGATCGCGCAACAGGTGAACCTCTTGCGCCAGGGCCAGTCCGAAGTACGAAACGGCAACCTGCTGACGCTGCCCGTCGGTGGCGGCCTGCTGTACGTCCAGCCGATCTTCGTGCAGGCGTCGAGTGGAACCCAGCTCCCCGCCCTGCGGAAGATCCTGGTCGCCTTCGGCGACGAGGTCGCCTTCGAGGACACGCTGCAGGAGGCGCTCGACAAGCTGTTCGGTGGCGATTCGGGTGCGACGACCGGTGACGAGGGAACCGCGCCGAGTCCGGCACCCTCGGGATCCCCGACCCCGACTCCGACCGAGACCCCCGGCGGTGGTGACAACACGCCGCCGTCGGCGGGCACGGGCGATGAGACTGCCCGTCTCCTGCAGGAGGCCCGCGAGGTCATGATGGCGCGCGACGCCGCCATGCAGAAGGGCGACTGGGCGACCTACGGTCAGGAAGACGAGAAGCTCACCAACATCATCGACCGGCTGATCCAGCTCGACGGGAACTGACCGCGCGATGATCCTGGTGGGGGCTGTTCAGGACAGGAACAGCCCCCACCAGATCATGAGCAGGGTCACGACGAAGCCGGCGAACTGGTTGAGCCAGAGGAACCGGTCCCAGCCCCGGGTGGCGGTCGCTGCCTCCGCGTCCGACACCGACCGGTACGGCCACACGGTCGCGAGGTAGGGGAGCGCCACGATCGCGGCGAGCGGCCCCGGCCACGTCGTGGCGAGCATCGCCAGGCCCGCTGCCGCGTAGGCCACCAGAGAGAAGCGCACCGTCCAGGCGGCCCCGCGGGCCGTCGCGATCGATGAGATGCCCGCCTCGCGATCGGCGACGACGTCCTGCACTGCACCGAAGGCGTGGGAGGCCACGCCCCACAGTGCGAAGGCCACGATGATGAGGGCGAGCTGCGGCGTCCAGGTCGCACCCGTCAGCACGAGCGCGTAGACGGCCGGCGAGAAGAAGTGGATGCTGCTGGTGACCGAGTCGGCGAAGGGCCGCTCCTTGAGGCGCAGCGGAGGCGCGCTGTAGAAGACGACGGCGACCAGGCTGAGGGTCAGGACGACCCACGACAGCGGTGGACCCGAGATGACGAGGAAGACCACGAACGGTGCGCAGAGCACGCCGGATGCCCAGAGCGTCGGCGCGTGCAGGCTCTTTTCGAGGATCGCCCCGTGCGCCCCGCCCTTCCGGGGATTCCGAAGGTCGGATTCGTAGTCGAAGACGTCGTTGATGCCGTACATCGCGACGTTATAGGGGATGAGGAAGAAGATCGTTCCGACGACGAGGAAGACATCGACCTCGCGCGTGCTCAAGAGATACGCCGCCGCGAACGGGAACGCCGTGTTGATCCAGCTGACGGGTCGGGACGAGACGAAGAGCTGGTGCGCGAAGCGGAGCGGCGTCATGCGGCATCCTTCCGTTCGGGAATCAGCGCCGACACGGCGGGAAGGAGGAAGGCGACGCAGAGCGGGTATGCGAAGTCCTCGATGGGGGCCAGGCCGATCCGGATGCCGCTGATGTGCTCCTCGGGATAGGTGAACAGGTCCGCGGCGATCATCGCATTGTCGAACACCGCGGTGAGTGCGAACAGTGCTGCGGCGGTCCACGCCGAGGCGACGAGTCGCTCGCGGCGGCCGGGACGGCCCAGCGAGGCGAGCGTCACTCCGAGCGTGACCACGAGGAACGGGATGAGGATCAGCGGGTAGGTCACGTCGTCTCCGGGCCTCGCGGTCGGCCGCGCGCCGCGCGGACGCGCGTGACGATGGCGTGGATCACGAGGGCGAGGTGGCAGAGGAAAGCGAGGAAGACGGGCTCCTCCAGAGGCAGGTGCGGTGCGAGATCGATCCCGATCAGCAGCGGGCTGTCGCCTCGGACGAAGACGCCCGTCGCGATCCCGACGAGATCCCACACGAGGAGGAACACCGTCCCGCATCCGATCAGGAGGGCGGTGCGGCCCGGTGCGGAACCGAGGGCGAGTCGGTGTCTGAGGTCGACGGCGAGAACGCCGAGCGCCGAGACGATCAGGGCGCCGAGGTAGACACCCGGCATCGTGCTCAGCGCTCCGAAGCGAGAGGCTCGGGCAGTCGTCCTGTGGAGACGTCTCCGTCGAGGAGTTTGACGATGAGTTCGGCCGAGATGAGGCACATGGGCAGCCCGACGCCGGGGAGGACCGTCTGGCCGGCGTACAGCAGCCCGTCGACCTTCGATCGCAGGCCCGGCCGGAACATGGCCGACTGGCGCAGGGTGTGGGCGAGCCCGAGTGCACCGCCGCGGAACGAGCCGAAGTCGGCGGCGAAGTCCCCGGGGGAGATCGTGCGCCGGACGCGCACACGTTCCGCGAGGTCGTTGACGCCGGTCCAGTCGGCGATCTGGGCGATCACGGCGTCCGCGGCGGCCTCGATCGGGGCGTCGCCGGCACCGTCCACGCCGCCGCGACCGAGCTCCGGAGCGGCGGGCATGGGGACGAGGACGAACAGGTTCTCGTGACCGGCGGGTGCGACGTCGTCATCCGTGGCGCTCGGCCGGCACACGTAGAGCGATGCGGGGTCGGGGATCGCGCCGGTGGTGTCCTCGCCGAAGATGGCGTCGAAGTTCGCCTTCCAGTCCTTCGTGAACAGGAGGGTGTGGTGCTCGAGCTCGGGCAGCTCGCCTTCCACTCCGAGCAGGATCAGGAGGGCACCGAACGAGGGGACCCGCTTGTCCCACCAGGCGTCGCTCCGCGAGCGGAGGTCGGGCTCGAGCAGCTCCGTCTCGGTGTGGTGCATGTCGGCCGTGGAGATGACGTGGTCGGCTTCGACGCGGGTGCCGTCGGCGAGGCGGATGCCGGTGGCCACGTCGCCGACGGTGATGATCCGCTCGACCTTGGCCGAGGTCCGGATCACGGCACCGCGTTCCTCGGCCAGGCGGGCGATGGCGCGGATGATCTGCACGAAACCGCCTCGCGGATACAGCACGCCGTCGTCGAGGTCGAGGTGGCTCATGAGGTGGTAGAGGCTCGGAGCGTCGTAGGGCGAGCCGCCGAGGAACACGGCGGGGTAGCCGAGAACCTGCCGGAGGACGGGGTCCGAGAACTGCTTCTCGACGTGGGCCGAGAGGGGGCGCAGCAGGAGCGGCAGCAGCGTGCCGAGCTTGCTGAGGACGTCGGGGTGGGCCAGCCCCTTCAGCGAGACGTAGGGGTCGTAGAGGAACCGGGAGACGGCGAGGTCGTAGATCTCGCCGGCGGAGTCGAGGTAGTCGGCCAGCTTCGCGCCGGCGTCGGGTTCGCGCGCCTCGAAGGCGGCCATGGCGGCATCCCGTCCCGACACCACGTCGAACGGCTCTCGCTCGCCCTCGTGGTAGACCCGGTAGGCCGGGTCGAGCCGCACGAGGTCGAGCTGTTCCGCGGCCGTCGTGCCGAGGAGCGCGAAGAAGTGATCGAAGACCTCGGGCATGAGGTACCAGCTCGGCCCGGTGTCGAACCGGAAGCCGTCCTTCTCCCAGCTGCCTGCGCGGCCGCCGATGTCGTCCAGCGCCTCGAACACGGTCACCTCATCCCCGCGGTCGGCGAGGAGCGCAGCGGTCGCGAGACCGGTGATCCCGCCTCCGATGATGGCGATGCGGCGGGTCATGCGGGGGACCTCCGTGAGGATGCGGGTCGTCTGGCGGGCAGCAAGGTGCGGTGCGCGACGGCGGCGCGGACCGCGATCGCTGCTTTGACGGGGTTCGGGACGCGGACGCGCGTGTCGACGTCCTCGGTCCGGTGCAACCTGTCAGCGAGCGAGGCGAACAGCCCGTGCGCCGTCGCGACGGCGACACGGCAGTCCGCGGGAAGGAGCGGGATCGTCGCCTCCGCGGCATCCAGGTCCGCGTCGATGCGTGCGAGGACCTCGATGCGACGCTCGGCCCCCACGCCCACACCGAGGTAGTCCCGGCCGAGGCGACCGGAGTCGTCCGCGTGGTCGCGGAGGAAGTTGATGTCCTGGAACGCTGCGCCGAGACGGCGTGCGCCCGATACGAGGTCCGGATCGGGGTCCCGCGGTGAGACGCGACCCGCGTTGACGAAGACCTGCAGGCACATCAGTCCGACGACCTCTGCGGAGCCGTACACGTAGTCGTCGTGCGACGCGTCGTCGTGCTCGGCCCGTTCGAGGTCCGTGCGCATCGATGCGAAGAACGGCTCGATGTGCACCTGCGCGATCCCGCACTCCCTCGAGGTGCGGGCGAAGGCGTGCACGACGAGGTTCGCGCTGAAGCCGCGGTCGATCGCCGCGTAGGTCTCCGCCTCGAGCGCGTCGAGGACGCGTCGCTGCTCGTCGAGGGGGACGCCGGCGGCGTCGGCGGCGCCGTCGACGATCTCGTCGGCGACCCGGACCAGCGCATAGACGTTCCGCACATGCCCCCTCACGCGCGGGCCCAGAAGAGTCGTGGCGAGTCCGAAAGATGTGGAGTAGGCGCGGATGACCGATGCCGCCGCTGCCGCTGCGGTCTCGTCGTACAGGGAATCGCTCATCGCGGGATGCGGTCCTCCACAGCGGCGGCGAGCGAAGCGAGGAGGACGACGGCGTCGCGGGGGAGCGCGGCGTCGGCGGCGTGGCTCCGTGCGGAGCGGAGCGTCTCGGCGATCATGTCGACAGCACGTTCCCGTGCTCCGCTGGCGGCGAGCTCGCGCTGCGCCTCGGCGATCGCGATGGGGCCGGTCGGCGCCATCGCCAGGGCGGACGCGATGCGCGGCCACGCCTCGGTCTCAGCGGCCATGGCGATCAGCGGCGTCCGCTTGGACGCGCGGAGGTCGGCGCCTGGCTCACGACCGGCTTCGGCCCGCGAACCGAAGGTCCCGATCAGGTCGTCGGCGAGCTGGAAGGCGACTCCGATCGCGGAGCCCGCGGATTCGAGTGCCGCCCGCTCGTCGTCGCTGGCGCCCGCGAGGAGGGCACCCGCGGCCAGCGGAGCCTGGAAGGAGTAGAAAGCCGTCTTGTCGCGGGCTGTGCGGATCAGGGAGTCCGTGGGCGGGAGGTCGGCGCCGATCGTCTGCTCGACGTCGGCCAGCTCGCCGGCGGCCGAGATGAGGAGCGCGTCGTCGAGGAGGACGAACAGGGCGGCCCGCTGCGGTGCAGTGACCGGGGCGGTGGCGATCAGGCGGGTCGCCTCGAACAGCAGGAGATCCCCGGCGAGGACGGCCGCAGCGGCGCCGAGCAGGTTCGCGTCGTCGGCGTCGCCGCCGCGGGCCAGAGCGCGTTCCCGGAACCGTCCCACGACGTTCGGGATGCCGCGACGCTCGACGTCGCCGTCGATCAGGTCGTCGTGCACCACGAACGCCGCATGCAGGAGTTCGAACGCGGCGGCGACTCGCCAGAGCCCGGGGGAGTGGCCGATGTCGCCACCGAATGCCTGGAATGCGGCGACGACGAGCGCGGGTCGCAGCTGCTTGCCGCCCGTGGCGGAGGCGGCCGTAGCCTCACCGAGGGCGGCCGACGCCTCGCCAAGGGCCGCCGAGCGGATGCGGAGACGCTCGAGAGCGACCTGCAGGGCATCGTCGATCTCGCGTCGTGCGATCGCGGAGAGGGTGATCACGAGGCCCTCCGAACGGTGACCGGGTCTGCCAGATCGAACTGCTGCGCCTGGAGGACGAGCCAGGGGCTGAAGGCCCACGGTGCTGCGGAGACGGAGGCGGCCAAGTCGGCGGGGTCGACCCACCGCGCTTCGGCGACCTCGTCGGGATTGAGGATCGGATCCTCGTCGGCGTAGGCGACGTAGACGGGGCAGATCTCGTTCTCGACGATCCCCGAGGCGTCGACCGCGCGGTAGCGGAAGTCCGGGACGGTCGGCGTGACGTCGCGGATGACCAGGCCGACTTCGTGGGCGGCGCGCCGGTGAACGGCGTCGACGACCGCTTCGCCGGGGCCGGGGTGGCCGCAGAAGGAGTTGGTCCACACGCCCGGCCACGCCGCCTTGCTGAGCGCCCGACGTGTCACGAGGATCTGGCCTCGGGCGTTGTACACGTGGCACGAGAATGCGAAATGGAGGGGCGTGTCGGTACCGTGGACCGTTGCCTTGGGAGCCGTTCCGATGTCGCGGCCGTCGTCATCCATCAAAACGACGTACTCGATGTCAGGCACGATTCCTCCGTAAGTTGCTAGATTATCTAGCGATCATCCGTCATGCTACCTATCGACCCAGGAGGTGTCCAATGGTTGCAGAACCGTGGATCCCGACGACCGAGCGGGAGGCCGTCGTGGTGAACGCCCTCGAGGCGATCCGCGCGTTCTCGGACTCTCTGGATCGAATGTACGCGGGTATGCGCGGTGACATGGACATGAACGCGACCGATCTCGCTGCGTTGCGGATGCTCATCATCCGCGAGCAGCACGGTGAGGTGGTCAAGCCCAACGATCTGGCGACGCACCTCGCGATCTCGACGGCCTCGACCACGAAGCTGCTGGACCGGCTCACTGCGGACGGCTACTTGACGCGCATCCCTCATCCGCACGATCGTCGCGCCCGGATCGTCGTGCTGACCGACGAGGCACGCGTGACGTTCCGTCGCCATTTCGGAGAGCGGCTGCGGCGGATGAGGAGCGCGGCCGACGGATACTCCGATGATGAGCTGCGCACGATCGTGCGCTTCCTGTCCGACATGGAGACGGCGATGCTGCCGCAGTGATCTGCCCGGAATCGAAGAAGGCGCCCCCTCCGGAGAGGGAACGCCTTCTTCTTTTTGTTGCGGGGACAGGATTTGAACCTGCGACCTCTGGGTTATGAGCCCAGCGAGCTACCGAACTGCTCCACCCCGCGGCACAAGAGAAAACACTAGCACGCGATTCGGGGGGACGCGAATCGGGGCGCGGACGGTCCCGGGACTGGGCAGGATGAGGACATGCCTGCGCGAGACCTCGACGTCACCTCGGACGCCCAACCCGACGGTCGGGATGAGACCCGAGACGAGCGGGCGGACCGCAACTGGAACGAGGTCCTGCAGGAGCTGCGCGTGCTCCAAACCGGAACCCAGATCCTCACCGGATTCCTTCTGGCCCTCGCATTCCAGCCATCGTTCGGCGACCTGAACGCGGCCCAGCGCGGGATGTACCTGGTGCTGGTGGCGCTCTCCGCGCTCAGCGCCGTCGTGGCGCTCGCTCCCGTATCGGTGCACCGCTTCCTGTTCGCGCGTCGCGCGAAGCCGGCGATCGTCCGCTTCGGCCACGTCTGCATGCTGGGCGCACTCGGGCTCGTGTCCCTCCTCCTGATCGGCGTCGTCGGCTTCGTGTTCGACGTCGTCGTGGGAGGTGCGGCATCCTGGATCGCGGGTGCCTGTCTCGCGGTCGTCATCGCGGGACTGTGGGTCGTCGCACCCGTGATCGCCCAGCGCCGTTCGGAGAGGACCTCATGACCGTCACGCCCCTCGGCGTCGCCGTGGCCCAGTTCGCTCCGACCGCCGATGAGTCGGCCAACCTCGATGCGATCGCCGACCTCGTCGCGCGTGCGCGTGATCGCGGTGCGGACGTCGTGCTCCTCCCCGAGTACTCGAGCTACTTCGTGGACCCCTTCGACGCCTCGCTGGCCGAGCATGCGCAGGATCTCGGCGGCCCGTTCGTCACCGCGCTGGCGGCGCTGGCTGCCGCGCATGGGGTCCACATCGTCGCAGGGATGGTCGAGCGCGCGGCGTCACCGGGCAGAGTCCGCAACACCGTCGTCGCCGTGGATGCCGGAGGCGTCGTGGCCCGCTACCGCAAGCTCCACCTGTACGACGCCTTCGGACAGCGGGAGTCGGACTGGGTCGAGCCGGGGGACATCGACGTCCCCGAGACCTTCGATCGGGGCGGCATCCGATTCGCCCTGATGACCTGTTACGACCTCCGCTTCCCGGAGGTCGCCCGTGTGCTCGCCGACACCGGCGCGCACGTCGTCCTCGTCGCGGCGGAGTGGGTCCGCGGGCCCCTCAAGGAGGACCACTGGCGGACGTTGCTGCAGGCTCGTGCCATCGAGAACACCCTGTACGTCGCCGGTGCGGACCACCCGCCGCCCCTCGGCGTCGGACACTCGGTCGTCGTCGATCCGCAGGGCGTGCCGGTCGTGCACATCGGGACGGCCACGGACGTCGCGGTGGCTTTCGTGGACCCTCGTGTCGTCGAGCGGGTCCGCCGAGTGAACCCCGCTCTCGCCTTGCGCCGCTATACGGTCGCGGCACGCGAGTGACGCGCGCGGCGTGTGTCAGCGGGCGGATGCCGCCAACCGGCGGGCAGCCTCCGCGATGACGTCCGTCCGCTTGCACGAGGCGAAGCGGACGAGCGTCGCGTAGTCGTCCCGGTGCTCGGACGTCACGAACGCCGTCACGGGGATCGCCGCGACGCCGACGCGCGCGGGAAGCTCGCGGCAGAAGTCCGCGGCATCCTCACCCTCGGCGAGCATGGAGCGCACGTCGGCCACCGTGAAGTACGACCCCGCGGGAGTGGCCACGTCGAATCCAGCCGCGACCAGGCCCGCGCCGAGCAGATCGCGCCGTTGGCGTTGGGTCGCCGCGAGATCCTCGAAGTACCGGTCGGGCAGCCCGAGGCCGACGGCGATCGCGGGCTGGAAGGGCGCTGCGTTGACGTACGTGAGGTACTGCTTGACGGCGAGGACGGCGTCGACGAGGTCGGCGGGTCCGCTGATCCAGCCGACCTTCCACCCGGTCGTGCGGAACGTCTTCCCGCCCGACGAGATGGTGAGCGTCCGCTCGGCGGCCCCGGGCAGTGTGGCGATCGGCGTGTGGCGACCGGACATGACCAGGTGCTCGTAGACCTCGTCCGTCACGACGAGCGCGTCGTGCAGATGAGCCAGCCGGACGATCTCCTGGCGGACCTCGGCGGAGAACATCGTTCCGGTCGGGTTGTGGGGATCGTTGACGAGGATGATCCTCGTCCGATCGGTGACGGCCGCCCGGAGGTCGTCCAGGTCCGGCTCCAGACGCGGCCACCGCAGCGGAACCGGAATCAGGCGTGCGCCGGCGAGCGCGACCGCCGCTGCGTAGGAGTCGTAGAACGGTTCGAAGACGACGACGTCGTCGTCGGGCCCGTCGACGAGCGCCAGGATCGCAGCGGTCAGCGCCTCGGTCGCTCCGGCGGTGATGACGATCTCACGGTCGGGGTCGAGGTCCACGCCGTAGAACCGGTGCTGATGATCCGCGACCGCGTCTCGGAGCACCGGCATCCCCCGCCCCGGCGGGTATTGGTTGGCCCCGGTCCGGATCGCGTCGATGGCTGCGTCGAGCACGTCGGCCGGACCGTCCTCGTCCGGGAAACCCTGGCCGAGGTTGATCGCGTCGTGCCGGACCGCAGCGGCCGTGACCTCGGCGAAGATCGTGGGCGCCAGGTCGCCGGTGGGGGACAGGAGGCCTGCCCCGCGAGCCGCGCGTTGCCAAGCTCCGGGTATGTGCAGCACCGGTTCAGCGTATCGCTGCGCGACCCGGGTATCCGCTGCACTCCCATAGGCTGATCGGAGGGGTGGCATAGCTGGTCCACAGACTCCGGGAGCACTCTGAAGTCGCCTCGAAAAAGGAGCAGTCCCATGAGCGAATCGAACACCCCCGACCCGAACACGTCCGGCGCGAATGTGCCCCCGCGACCGCCGCTTCCCGACGCCGGCGCGCCCGGATACCAGGGCACCTCCGGTGCCCCCTCGTCGGCCGGGCACCCCTCCGACCAGCCGTGGTACGCCCAGGCGCATCACCAGCAGAGCGCCCACGATGCCGGTCAGCACGCCCCGGGGGCGGCGTTCACCACGCAGCCCCTACCCGGTGAGTCGACGTCGGGACGCCCTCACGATGCGAAGGTGGGTTCGGGCAAGATCGTGGCCGTGCTCGTCGCCGCTGCCATCGTGGGAGCGGTGTCCGGATTGGGCGGCGCGGCGATCGGGAACGACGTCTTCCAGCCGCAGGCGACCGCCGTCGCCCCCAAGGGGTCGACCCAGATCACGGTCAACGACCCCGATCAGGTCAACCAGACCACCGGCATCGCCACCAAGACCCTGCCGAGCGTCGTCACGATCAGCGCCACGTCGTCGAGCGGCGGCGGCACGGGGTCCGGTGTCGTCCTCAGCGAAGACGGCTACGTCGTCACCAACACGCACGTCGTGACTCTGGACGGCGCGAGTTCCGACGCCTCCCTCCGGGTCACGACCTCCGACGGCCGCGTCTTCAACGCGAAGATCGTGGGGACCGATCCCATCTACGACCTCGCCGTCATCAAGCTGACGGACGCGAGCGATCTCACTCCGATCACGTTCGCCGACTCGGCGAAGCTGAACGTCGGCGACACGACGGTTGCCGTGGGCGCACCGCTCGGCCTGTCCAACACGGTGACGACCGGCATCGTCAGCGCGTTGAACCGCTCGATCCAGATCGCTTCCTCCGCCGTCCCCGATTCCGGCGAGCAGGAGCAGGGCCAGGGCCAGAACGGCGAGTCGCCGTTCCAGTTCGACTTCGGGCAGGGGCAGCAGCGCGGGTCGGGCTCGTCGGGCACGATCTCGATCGCGGTCATCCAGACGGATGCCGCCATCAACCCGGGCAACTCCGGTGGCGCACTCGTGGATGACGAGGGAAACCTCATCGGCATCAACGTCGCGATCGCGACCGCGGGCGGCGGGTCGTCCTCGTCGAGCGAGGCGGGCTCCATCGGTGTCGGCTTCTCGATCCCGTCGAATGTCGTCAAGCGCGTCGCCGACGAGATCATCAAGGACGGCAAGGCCACCCACGGTCTGCTCGGCGCGATGGTCGGGAACTCCGCCGACGCGAAGGACAGCACCGTCGCCGGCGCGCTGATCAGCGACGTGACCCCCGGCGGCGCCGCGGCGAAGGCAGGACTCAAGGCCGGCGACGTCGTCACCGAGTTCGACGGAGTGCCGGTCCGCGACGCCACCGACCTGACGGCCCAGGTCCGCGCGCTGGCTGCCGGCAGCTCGGCAGACCTCGTCTACGTCCGCGACGGCAGGTCGCTCAGCGCCGATGTCACGCTGGGCACCCTGAACGACTGATCGCTCCGGCGACACCCCGAGGCACGACCCCATCCCGCGATAGGCTCGCGGGATGGGGTCGTTCTCGTTCTCGTCGGGCAATGCGGCGCAGGTGCTGAGAATCCCGGTCCACCTGCTCGGACTTCTCGGGACGCGGCTCATCCCTCGATCGAAGGACCTGTGGGTGTTCGGCTCGGCCGCGGGGATCGGCGAAGGAGCGTGGGCGCTCTGGAAGGTCGCCGCTGCGAACGGGGAGCGCGCCGTCTGGTTGACAGGATCGGAGAAGGATGCCGCCGACGCCCGACGCGCGGGCCTCTCGTCCGCTCCGAAAGCCGGCTTCGTCGGGTTCTGGCTCACCGCCCGGGCGCGCGTGGTCGTGGTGACCCACGGCGCAGGAGACGTGAACCGCTACGGTACGGCGGGCGCGTTCCTCGTGCAGCTGTGGCACGGCATTCCCCTGAAGCGACTCGGGCTGGACTCTCCAGCGACGGCGAAAGCGCCCGTGAACGTGCCGGGCCTGGCTCGCCTTCTGCGTTACGCCTACCGGCGCACTCAGCGGCGCATACGTCTGCTGCCCGCCGCGTCCCACCTCGTCCGAGGCCGCCTCGAGTCGGCTTTCGGTCTCCGCTACGACCGGATCCCGGTCACCGGCGAACCGCGCGTGGACGTGCTGTCGGTCGGTTCGGCCGCTGAGGCGCGTGCGTCGGTCGAAGCGCTCGTCGGACCGGCCACGGGCGCTCGTCTCGTCCTCTACGCACCGACCTGGCGGGACGGGGCGCCGGACCCCGCGATCCCCAGCCCGTCGGAGTGGGCGACGATCGTCGAGTCGCTCGAGTCCGCGAACGCCGTGCTCGTGATCCGCTCGCATCCGCTGGGCGCCGGCGACTACACGCCGCCTCCGGGGACCGATCGCGTCCGGCAGATGGGAGCAGACCGCGTCGCCGATGTCACGCCGGTTCTCCCGGCATTCGACGCGCTGATCACCGATTACTCCTCCCTCGTCTACGACACGGCGCTCATCCCGCTCCCCGTCGTCTTCTTCGCGCCGGATGAGTCCCGCTACGCCGTCGAGCGTGGCTTCTACGGGCGATATCGCGACCTCGCGGGCGAAGACGTGGCGACCTCGTGGAGTCAGGTCGTCCGCCAGCTGTCGGTCGTCCTGCTCGATGATGCCGAGCGTGCGCGGCGGATCGCGCGGGCTCGCGACCTCAGCTCCCGCGTTCACACGTACCGCGACGGCCGCAACGCCGAGCGCGTGTACCGGGCCATCCGTCGCGGGCTCGACGCGTCGCGAACGACGAAAGGCAACGAATGATCCGGTCCGCGCTGGCATCGGGTGACGTGCTCATCCTCGAGGGGCCTGGGGCCGCGCCTTCCGGCATCCGTCTCGAAGGCGCGCGAGCACGCGTCGACGGCGCTGTCGCGGAAACGGATGCCGGCTGGCGGGCGACGATACCGATGCGCGTCTCGCGATGGGGCGGCCCGCTCCTCGCGCTCCCGAGCGGCGCCTACCGCGTCGTGGTGGACGCCGGAGACGTCGCCGCCGACCTCGCGCCCTTCGCGCGGACCGTCGGCGAGGCTCTCGCAGTCGAGCTCGACGGCGGGCGTGTCGTCGTCTCGCCGCCTCTGACGGACGTGGATGCCTCCGCCGCGGGGCAGTCCGCCCTGGAGCGGGCGTACGCCCATGGGTCCTCGGAACTCGAGAACGCCGTCCTCTTCGAGAGCTTCTACGGCAGAAACGCGAGCTGCAACCCGCGCGCGATCGACGCGGAGATCGCTCGTGTCGCGCCAGGGGTGACGCGGTATTGGAGCGTGTCGGACCGCTCCGTCGACGTTCCCGGCGGCGCCGTGCCCGTGGTCGAGGGTTCTCCCGAATGGTGGCGGGTCCGGGGGGCCGCTCGCCTTCTCGTCGTCAACGACTGGCTGCGGCGGCGCTTCGTCCGTCGGCCCGGCCAGCGGGTGTTGCAGACCTGGCACGGCACGCCGCTCAAGCGTCTCGCCCTTCAGCGTCCCGGGTTCGATCCCCGGCGCGCTCTCGCCGTCGTCCGGGAGAGCAGGCGCTGGGACGTACTTCTCGCGCAGAGTCCCTACGCGGCCGGCATCCTCGAGAAGGCGTACGCATTCGGGCGGCGGCCGATCTGGGTCGAGGGCTACCCGCGCAACGATGTCCTCGTCGCCGGCGACGAGGATCGGGTCCGCCGCGAACTCGGCGTCTCGCCGGACGCGAGAGTCCTCCTCTACGCGCCGACATGGCGGGACGATCGTGAGGAGATGGTGGACTTCCTCGACCTGGAACGACTGGCAGACGACACCGGAGCGATCGTCCTCGTGCGGGGACATTCGCGCACCCTGGTTCCGGGGGCGGATGCGACCGGCTCGCGAGTCATCGACGTCACGACCTACCCGGACACCTCGGCGCTCCTGCGTGCAGCGGATGCGCTCATCACGGACTACTCGTCGGTGATGTTCGATTTCACCGTCACGGGCAAGCCGGTCTACTTCTTCGTTCCGGATCTCGATCACTACCGCGGCAAGCTGCGCGGCTTCTACTTCGATCTGGCCGTCAGAGCCCCCGGTCCGCTCACGTCGACGCAGGACGAACTGACGTCAGCGCTCACCGACACGGGCACGCCTGGCCGCTTCGCGGACCGCTACGCATCCTGGGTGTCGCGATTCAACGCCCGCGACGACGGGCGTGCCGCGGAGCGCGTGGTCGCGAGACTTCTCGATCAGGACATGATCCTGCGCGATTGATCCGCGTCAGGGCAGAGGCGTGTTGCGGTCGAGGCGGGACGTGTCGACGGTGTCGCGGGCGCCCCGGAGGACCCCGGCCAGGAACCCGGTGCCCCACGCGAGGTGCATGGTCGGGAGCACGGCGGCGAGCCATGCCCGTTGAGCCATCGCCTGTCCGGCGACCGCGCTGAATGCGAGTACGCCCACGACGTAGAGCGCGACGGGAAGGTGGAGGATCGAGAGCACCGCGGAGGCGGGACCGGCCACCAGACCGATTGCCTGCAACGCGGCCAGGAGGATGCTCGCCGTGAGGACGACGACGAGGGCGGGGGGTGCGAAGAACCGCAGGGAGTTCTGGCGACCGAACCGGCGAACGAGTTCTCCGCGCCACGTTCCCGTCGCGACGAACTGACGGGCCAGGCGGGCCCAGCTCTCTCGCGGCCAGTAGGTGACGGCGAGCTCCGGGTCGAACCACACCCGGTAACCGGCGTGCCGGATGCGAAGGTTCAACTCCCAGTCCTCGCCGCGTCGGATCGACTCGTCGAAGAGGCCGACTTCCTCGAGCACGCTCCGGCGCATGACCCCGAGGTAGGCGGACTCCGCAGGTCCCTCCGGGGCACCCCCGTGGTAGGCGCCCCCGCCCAGGCCGACCGGCGAGTTGTAGGCGATCGCGACGGCTTTCTGGAACGGGGTGCGGCCGTCCGCGCGCATGACGCCGCCCACGTTGGCGGCCCGCACGCGAGCAAGCGTGGACAGTGCGCGTCGCGTGTACCCCGGCGCGAGCTCGGAGTGCGCGTCGACGCGCACGATGGTGGGATGCCGAGCTGCGCGGATCGCGAGATTCAGCGCGACCGGGATGTCGGCGCGCGGGTTGTCGACGAGACGGATGCGGTCGTCCGCCGACGCCAGTCGTCGCGCGAGCTCGGTCGTACCGTCGGCGGACGGTCCCAGCGCGAGGATCAGCTCGGCGGGACCGTCCACGTCCTGCTGGAGGACGGTCTCGACCGCGCGCTCGAGGTACTCGCGTTCGTTGAGAACGGGCATCACGAAGGTGACACCGGCACCGGGCGCGGGAACCGGCGCGTCGACCGTCACGGTGTGCCCGTGGAGTCAGGGGAGCGCGCGGGCTCGACGCGCGGGATCAGCGCATCGAACTGCGAGAGCACTTCGGCGGTGTAGGCGTCGACGTCGAGCGACGCCGGCGCCACCTGTCCGTCGAGGAACGCCGTCATGCCGTCGGCGAGCGCACGGTCGTCGCGGTCGACGATGTGCATGTCGTCGCCCGGCAGAGCGCCCCGCGCGGAGCCGAATGCCGTCGACACGATGGGCAGTCCCAGTTGCGCAGCTTCGATGAGGACCATCGGCTGACCCTCGTAGTCGCTGGAGAGGACGAAGCAGTCGCAGCGTCGCATGACGGACACCGGGTCGCGGAGCGGGCCCGTCAGGAAGACGCGCCCGGTCAGACCGGCATCCCGCACCTGTTGCTCGAGCTGTGCGCGTAACGGCCCGCCGCCGACGATGAAGAGCTGCGTATCGGGTGCTTCGGATGCGAGACGGGCGAACGCGCGGATCAGCCGGGCGTGGTTCTTCTCGGTCGACAGCCGGCCTACCGAGATGAATCTCCGGATGCCGGGGGCCGAGAGCGCGGCCTCGAGGACCTGGTCGAGGACGGCGTCGTCCTCGGGCTCGTCTCCGTCTTCGTCGCGCTCGTCGACGGCCTCGGCGGAGACGAGGTCGGGGAGGTTTCGCAGGGTGACGAAGCTGTCCGCCGGCGCGTAGTCCGCGAGCTCCGCACGGTTGAGGTCCGTGAGGGCGGGGGAGACGGATACGAGCTGGTCGTACGCGCGGTACATGGCGAAGACGCGGCCCAACGAACGCCGGAAAGCCTTCTTGCCGTTGACGGTCCGATCGCGGTCGGCGGCCATCTCGTTGTGCAACCAGATCGCGCGGACCGCCCGCGGCGAATGCAGCATCAGGTGCGCCCAGAACGGGCTGTATCCGCTGAAGTCCGCGACCCAGTCGAACTTCGCAGACCCGAAGATGCGGGTCCACTCATCCCGCCACAGGGTGCGGTGCCCGAGGCGACGGTGCGCGCGGAGCGGATCGGTGCTGACATCCGCGACACGTCGCATGATCTGGCGCGCCTTCAAGCCGTTCATGCCGCCGACGCGGAAGACCTGCCGGATGTTCGGATTCAGGCGGGTCTGATTGTGGCGTGTCGTCGCGCCGCGGGGGAACGACATGAGGGCCGTCACGTCGTAGCGCTCGGTGTCGAGCGAGTTCAGCAGGTTGACGGCGGCCGTCGTGATGCCGTTGAGGCGCATCCCGCCCAGGTAGAACAGCAGTCGGGGACGGTCGTCGCGCCGCACGGGCCGGACACGGCGCCCCTCCTCTCTGCCGCGGAAGACGACGTCGATGACGCGCGAGGTCGCGTCACCGTCGTCGTAGGGGACGAATCGTTCCGCCCAGTCGGCGTAGCGCGGGTGGGCCGCGGCATCCGGTTGCAGCAGCCCGCCGAGCTCGCGTCCGAGCGCCCGCGGGTCGGTGTGCACGGGCCCGGGGAGCTCGTCGAGCGGCATGTACGTGCCACGATCGGTCGAGTAGGCGTCGCCGTCGGGGACGAGGAAGCCGATGGGACGGCCCGTGGCGAGATAGTCGAAGAAGATCGATGAGTAGTCCGTGACGAGCGCATCGGCGAGGCCCAGCAGAACGTTCGTCGCGATGATGTTCGGCACGAGGACGCGCCGGAGGGCCGGGATGCCGCTGGCCGCCCGGTGCACCACCTGATGGGTCTTGAGGAGCACGACGACGCCGTCGCCCAGTTCTCGCTGCAGGCCGGAGACCTGGTCCGCCAGGTGCGCGAGATCCGCATCGGGAGCCTGGAACGAGCTGCCCCGCCACGTCGGAGCGAACAGGACGATTCGCTTTCCCGTGAGCGACCTGCCCAGTCCGGCGGCGAGCGCAGCGACGCGCTGCTCCTTTTCGACGTCCGACATCCACTGCCGGTCGATACGCGGGTAGCCCTCTTCGATGATCGCACCGCGGTAGACGTTGCGGAGTTGATAGGCGTCCTCGTACATGGTCTCGGCCATGAAGGGGTTGGCTGCGAGGAGGTAGTCGGCGTTCAGGAGGTTGCGCAGGGTGTTGGCGGATTCGCGAGCACCGCCGGGCATATCGAAGCCCATGAGCTTCAGCGGGGTCCCATGCCAGGTGTTGAGGTAGACCTGACCGACGCGCTTACTGAACGCCGGCGGGAAGGTGGCGTTGTTGATGAGGTATCCGGCCGTGGAGACAGCGCGCCAGTAGGCACCGCTGCCGCGCGTCACGACGACGACGTTGCTGTTGCCGGCGAACTCCGCACGGAGCGCTGCGGCGGCATCCGGATCGCTGATCGCCCAGATGTGCGTCAGGTCTGCGAACTCCGGATCGGCGAGCAGTGATCGGAAGATCGCCTCGGGATTGCACAGCGCTCCGTTACCCGCGAAGGATTCGTAGACGACTGTCCGGTGCCGGATCGGCCGGGAGCGCGCCCACGCGATCTGCTCCGACGTCGGGATGCGCTTCGCGCGGCTCAGCGCCGAACGGACAGCACGGGTGACGGCGGGCGGAAGGGGCGAACGCATGTATGTGCTGTGCTCTCGTCGACGGCAGGTCAGGGCGCGACTTCTCCGGCCCGGCGGCGGGCTCGTGCCGCAACAGCTCGGTGGACGCGTCGCGCCGCCTTATGCATTCTAGCTTCGACTCCCTCGTAGAACCCCCAGGCCACGAGCAGGCTGATCGGGATGCCGAGGAGGCCGACCAGCGCCCACGCCTCGGAACCGAAGGCGAAGGCGAGAGTGGCCAGGACGGGGACGTGTACGAGGTAGAGGCTGAACGAGATCTTGCCGAGCCACTGGATCGGCCGTGTCTCGAACAGTCGGATGGCCGGCCCCCACGCGAGCGCGACGAGCACGACGCCGGCAGCACCCGGCGCGGCGAACGCCCACAGCACCTGGCTCAGATCCGTGCCGCTCGGGACGATCGGCCGCGCGAGCCAGCTGCCGATGAGCATGAGGATGCTCACGAGCGTGAACAGCGGCATGAACCACCGGGGTCGTGGACGTTCGACCCACGCCAGCAGGTCCGGCATCCGCGCCGCCATGATCGTGCCGATCACGAAGACGGGGAAGTAGAGCAGTTCGCTCTGCTCGAACAGACGCCCCGCCACGCTCAACGCGCAGCAGACGATGACCGCGGTCAGCGCGTACCGCCTCGCGAGCAGGGCGAGCGCTGTCGCAAGCGGGAGGACGATGGAGTAGAGGAGTTCCCAATGCAGCGACCAGAGAGGGTTGTTGAGCGAGTACTGACGCGGGACGAGGGATGCCTGCGCGAGGAAGGACTGCCACGTCACACTCTCGGCGTGCGTCTCGGCCATCCACGAGCCGGCGGGCATGGTCGAGCGATCGCGCGGAACCAGGAAGATCAGCAGGGCGCTGAGCCCCAGCGACGCGATCACGGGACCGTACAGTCGGACGACACGCGCGGAGAGGAATCCCATCCACGAGAAGTTCTCGCGGAACACGGGGAGAACCACGACGAGACCGGAGAGGACGAAGAAGACCAGGACGGCTTCGTTACCTGCCGTCAGGAGTTTGACCGGCGACTCCGAGATCACCGCCCAGCTCACGGTGCCTTCGAGCAGCGGACGCGCGATGAGCAGCCAGTGGTGCAGGAGAACGACGAGAGCCGCGACTCCACGGAGACCGTCGAGGCTCTGGATGCGGCCGGGCGGGTGCGTCGGGGGAGTCGTTACCACTCGTCAACGCTAATCATTGCGGCGCGGCGGACCGAACCACTTGCGCGCGCACCGTGGGGTGTGCAGACCGTCGAGGCGTCAGGTCCACGCGCCCGTCGCGGCGATGATTCCGGCGAGGATGGAGACGGCCGCGAGGACGAGGGCAACGGCGATCAGCACCGTGTGGACGACGAGGAAGCGCGTGGCGCGACCTTCCTCGTCGCGTGCGCGCGCGTCGCGGGCGACGCGCCGATAGAAGGCAGGCCAGACGAGCGCGTTGAAGACGCCGTTGAGGATGAGCAGAGTGACGAGAACCGGGACCACCCGGCCACGCTACCCCGTGACGTGAGGACCGGGCCCGGAACGACGGCGCCGCCGCCCGCGCAGGCTCAGGCGCTCTCGCGGGCTCGGCCCGGCGGCCAGCTCTGCGGGAAACGCGGGCGGGACGGGCCCGAACGCTTTGCGGGCGCCCACGACAACGCGACGCCCCAGGATGTGGTTGCCGCTTCCGCCGACGACGGCACCGACACCGAACGGGAGGGCACGCCCGACCACCGAAACGCCACCCTGCACGGTGAACCGGCGGAGGAACGCGGATTTGAGCCGGTCGAGAAGGGGACCCACCATGGCCCGGGGAAGCGACGTGGTGACCAGCTCTCCCCAATAGGCCTGGCGGGGTTTCCCGGAGCCGCTGACCTGCCCGGCGAACTGGCTGACGAGCTCCACGCCCTCGCGTCCCACCATCAGGGTCAGAACGAGGGCTCGGGCGCGGTCGGGATCGGACAGTCGGACGCCGTGCACCTCCGCGAGGGACTGGGCGAACAGGGCGGTCGCCTCCAGGAAACCCACCGTCTCCGCACCGGCCAGCGCGAGGGTCACCGCGGTTCCGACGCCGGGCACGACCGCCGTGGCTCCCACCGCGGCGCCGCCGGTCGTCACCGTGGCGAGGTAGCGCCGTTCAAGGATCCGGCAGACATCAGCGGGAGTTGCGTCCGGATGGCGTGAGCGGATGGCGCGGAGGTGCGCGATGACCGCGGGCCGCTGTGTCGCGAGGACGCGATCGAGCACGCGGATGAGCCACGGGTGCTCCGGCGACCCCACCGGAGGCAGGCCGCCCGCCCACGCCGCATCATCCGGCAGAGAGTGGATACGGGGGACGTCGTTCGTCGCGGGGGTCACGGCGCGCCCGAAGGAGCCGTGTCGATCCTCAGACGTAGAAGTTCGCCCGGTCGAGGTCTTCCGCGAAATCCACCTCGACGGCGTAGAGGTCTGAGATGTCGAGGGGTTGCAGCTTCAGCCCGTTTTCGGCGACGGCGAGCTCGAGCCCGCGCTCGAAGTAATCCTGATTGTCGACTCGGTTGAGCTGCGCGATGAGGGCCGGCTTGTCTGCGCGGGAGATGTAGTTGATGCCTACGGCCTCGCCGAGCCCGCCGGCGACCGTCTTGGACAGCTCAGCGATGTTGCCGTGTGCGTCGACGGTGTACTTGACCTCTTCGTCGCTGACCTTCGACGTGTTCACCGTGACGAAGGACTGGTCCGCTTCGATGAGGGCGAGAGCGCGACCGAGCAGACGAGGGTCGAAGACGACGTCGCCGTTCATCCACAGGACACCCGACTTGCCGGTCGCCTTGAGAGCGCGAAGAAGGCTCTTCGAGGTGTTCGTCTGGTCGTAGCGGTCGTTGTAGACGTAATCCGCGTCGGGGAACGCCTCGACGATCGTCTCGGCGCGGTAGCCGACGACCGTGGTGATGGACGCGCTCGGCCCGAAGGCGGCGTGAATGTTGTCATGCTGCTGGCCCATGATGCTGCGGCCGTCGCTCAGCTGTGTCAGCGGCTTGGGCAGACTGCGGCCGAGCCGCGAGCCCATACCGGCTGCGAGGATGACGATCTTGGTCACGGGGTGCTCCTGACGATGTGGTCTCTGTCCGTGCATCGGAAAGACACATCCTTGTGCCAGCTAAATGGTAGCGGGGGGTGCCTGACAATGACCCGTATCCGTGTATGGCGTTGCGCATTCGTGACCACCGGTGCTGCCGTACGGCGTCTCAGGAGACGACGAGCACCCCTTGGTAGGTTTGACGAGTGACGCCTCCGAAGACACGACAGCCCCGCGGTAAGGCACGAGTGTCCGGCACCGGCACCGCTGTTCCCCCGCCGCCCCCACTGCCTGCCGATGTCGCCGCGACACGCGCCGAAGACGGTTCTGCCGGCGAGACGATGACCATTCCGGCGCTTCCGCCGAAGCCCGATCTGCCGGCATCCGTCGCCGCCGCACGCTTCGAAGATGCGGTGAGCGAACCCGGTGGCGGAGCGGAGGCTGCCGCTGAACCGGACGTCGACCCGGAACACGAACGTCAGCCGCAGCCCGAGCCCGCAGCCGTGGCTGAGCCGGACCTGGAGTCCGAGCTGGAAGTCATGGTCGATGTGCAGCCCGACGTCGACCAAGAGGCCGAGCGCAAGATCGGCTCGGAGCCGGAGCCGGAGCCGGAGCCGGAGCCGGAGCTCGAGATCGAGCCGGAGCCCGAACCGACGGTCGAGCCAGCCGTCGAGCCGGCGCTGGAGCCCGAACCGACGGTCGAGCCGGAGCACCAGCCTGAGATCGTCCCGGAGCGCGAGGTCGAGCCGGGCCCCGAGGTCACGCCCGAGCCAGAGCCCGAGCCGGCGCCCGAGATCGAGCCCGAACCGGAGCCGGCGCTTGAGCCCGAGCCCGAGCCCGAGCCTGACCTGGGGCTGGAGCCCGACCTGGCGCTGAAGCCCG
>ENA-UOXB01000348-UOXB01000348.1-bioreactor-metagenome-genome-assembly--contig:-NODE-348-length-36989-cov-9.332160_pt1 | contig 36989 bp, 25 predicted proteins | sample MGYA00238158_ERZ761615 | MGnify/ENA primary metagenome ERZ761615 (study PRJEB28904, sample SAMN06267902) | bioreactor metagenome | isolation source: Joint BioEnergy Institute, California, USA | place...
CGACATCCAACGGCTGCAGGAATGGCAGCAACGCAGTGGATTTGAACCACTCCACTACCGCAGCAGCATCGTCCAACACATGGAAGTACGTGGTGCGCCAGATATCCAGCTCGCTGGCGTGGGCGCCGAGGATATCGTAGTAGGTCTGCGCGCTGTGCCGCTCGGCATGACGCACCTCGCCGATACGCGCCGCCCACGGGCCGTCAGCGGCTACCTCACGGGCCAGGCGGTGCGCCGGCTCCTGCAGGTTGTCCGGCGTCTGAATCGCCAGCCAACCACCAGGCGCCAGTTGCGCCAGCAACCTTGGGTAAAGCTGGGCGTGATCAGGCAGCCATTGCAGCGAGGCGTTGGCGAGGATCAGCTGTGGTACGACGTCGGTCTGCCAGTGCTGGATATCCGCCAACTGGAAGCTGACCTGCGGCAGACGCTCACGTGCCGCGCGCAACATGTCTTCGCTGCTGTCGATACCGATTACTTGCGCTTGTGACGCATGCGCCTGCAATACAGCTGTGGAATTGCCGGGACCGCAGCCCAGATCGACGGCCAGCTCGACACTCTCGCGGGGCACCGCCGCCAATAGGTCATGCACCGGGCGGGTACGCTGACGTTCGAAGAGAGAATACTGCTGCGCGGACCAACTCATTCGGGCACTCCTGCGTTCAGACGAGCGAGACAGAATAACAGGCGAAGACAAGCCACCGGCGCACCGGCAATTTTCCGCTGCCTACGCACTGGCACATGGCGGTTATCCGCCACTCACTGTGCACCAGATCACATGCTTTTTAACGCTCCAAGCAGGCTGGCGGAAAATCGCCACAATGGCATAACCCTTGCCATGCAAGACCCAGCTCTGAACTGTCTGGGGTGCTGCCTATCCCCCCACAGCAGAACAGTAGAGCGACCAACACGAGGCGCCTGCCAAGGCACCGCAACCGACAAGAAGAAAAGGAAGCAGTATGTTCAATCCAGTCCGCGCCCTGGCCGCCTGCGCCTTGGCGTTAGCCTCTTTCGGTGCCGCCACGGCACTGGCCGATGAACCTATCCTGATCAAATTCTCCCACGTCGTCGCCGATGGCACCCCCAAGGGCCAGGGCGCACTGCTGTTCAAGAAACTGGTGGAAGAGCGTCTGGGCGGCAAGGTGAAGGTCGAGGTCTACCCGAACTCCAGTCTCTACGGCGATGCCAATGAGCTCGAAGCGCTGCGCAACAACGAGGTACAGTTGCTGGCGCCCTCGCTGGCCAAATTCGAGCAGTACACCAAGCAGTTACAGGTGTTCGACCTGCCCTTCCTGTTCGATGACATCGAGGCCGTCAATCGTTTCCAGAAGCGCTCCAAGGGCCGCCAACTGCTGCGCTCGATGGAGGATCACAACATCGTCGGCCTGGCTTATTGGCATAACGGCATGAAGCAGTTGTCGGCGACCCGTGCGCTGCATACACCCGGTGATGCCAACGGCCTGAGCTTCCGCATCCAGCCATCGGCGGTGCTGGAAGCGCAATTCGCTCAGGTTGGCGCCAGCACCCAGAAACTGCCGTTCGCAGAAGTGTTCAAGGCACTGCAGAGCGGCCAGGTGCAAGGCGCGGAAAACCCCTGGTCGAACATCTACAGCCAGAAACTGCACGAGGTGCAGCCCTTCATCAGCGAAACCAACCATGGCGTGCTGGACTACATGCTGGTGAGCAACTCACGCTTCTGGTACGGCATCCCTCATCAGATGCGCGTGGAGCTGGAAGCCATCATCGATGAAGTCACCTATGCGGTGAACAAGCAGGCCGAAGCCGCCAACCAGGCCGACCGCCAGCGCATCATCGACTCGGGCCGCAGCCAATTGATCACCCTTAGCAGCGAAGAGCGCGAAGCCTGGCGTGACGCCATGCGTCCGGTGTGGCAGCAATTCGAATCGGTGATCGGCAGTGACGTGATCAAGGCTGCACAAACCGTCAATCGCAAGCAGCGCAATTGACTTGAAGCCTGCATGGCGGGAAACCGCCATGCCGGCTTGTTCACTCTGGAGCCCGCTGCGGCTCTGACTGAAGCAATTGCTCCACTTGCCAGCCGCCACCTAACGCGGCGATCAGCTGCACGCTGGCAGTCAGACGGCTGCCCAGCAACGTGAGATTGCTGCGTTCATTGTTCAGCGCAGTAGCCTGTACGTTGACCACGCTGTTGAAGTCGACGGTTCCGGCGCGGTACTGGTTCTCGATCAGGCGCAGCGACTCACGCGCCGCATCCAGCGCTTCCTGCTGCACGCCACTCTCCTGCTCCAGCACACGTAGCTGCACCAGGTAGTCCTCCACTTCACGGAAGCTGTCCAGCACGGCCTGGCGGTATTGCGCCACCGTCTGGTCGTAGGCGGCTTCGCTGCGTTCCAGCTCCGCACGTCGCGCACCACCGTCGAACAGGCTCAAGGCCAGTTGCGGGCCCAGCGACCAGAAACGATTGGGCACTTCGATCCAGTCGGCGAAGCTGCTGCCGCGATAGCCCCCGCTGGCCGAGATCGTCAGATCGGGGAACCACGCAGCTTCGGCTACACCAATCTGCGCGTTGGCCGCCATCACCCGGCGCTCGGCAGCGGCAACGTCAGGGCGGCGTTCGAGCAACTGTGAAGGCAGCGCCACGGGTACCTCGGGCAGCGCCGGCAGGCTCTCGCGCGGCGCTATGGACAGTTCGGCCGGGCTGACGCCCACCAACACGGCAATGGCGTGTTCGAGCTGCGCACGCTGCCACTCGAGATCGATGGCCTGCGCCTGGGTGCTCTTGAGCTGCGTGGTGGCCTGGGACACATCGGACCTGGGCACGATGCCGGCGCGGTACTGGTTCTCGGTCAGGCGCAGCGAGCGTGCGTAAGCGGCCACCGTGGCGTCCAGCAGTCGCTTCTGCTCGTCGAGAATGCGCAGTTGCAGGTAGTTCTGCACCAGTTCGCTCTGCAGGCTAAGGCGCGCCGCAGCCAGGTCGGCGGCGCTGGCCTCGAACTCGGCACGACTCGCCTCCAGGCCACGACGCAGCTTGCCCCAGATATCCAGCTCCCAGGCCGCATTCAGGCTAAGGTCATAGCTCTTGGATATCCGCGAGGCCCCCGAGCCGCTGACGGTGACACCATCGGCGGTGCGGATGGTGCTGTCACCGCCGCCCTGCCCAGCTCGGGTCACCCCGGCGCTGCCGGACAGCGTCGGGTAGAAGCTGGCGCGCGCACTGCGCACCAGCGCGCGCGCCTGGCGGTACTGGGCCTCGGCAGCGGCCAGGTTCTGGTTGGAAACGTGCAGGCGCTCAACCAGCGCATCGAGCTCGGCGTCACCGTACAGCGCCCACCAGTTACCGCGCTCCAACACGTCTGCCGGAGCTGCACTCTTCCAGCCCTCGACCTGCTTGAACTGCACAGGCGCCGCCAGTTCGGGACGCTGATAGTCAGGCCCCAGGGCGCAGCCGGCCAATACGCCCGCCAGCAGCAGGGAGACGAGTGTTCGGGCGAAGGGAGCTCGGTTCATAGCGGATTTTCCAATGAAGCATCGGTGCGCACGCCGCGCCAGCGGTTGACGCGATGACGCAGGCGGTCGAAGTAGAGGTAGATCACCGGAGTGGTATAGAGGGTCAGCACCTGACTCAGCACCAGGCCACCGACGATGGTGATACCCAGCGGCTGGCGCATTTCCGAACCTTCGGCGCTGCCCAGCACCAACGGCAGGGCACCAAGGATGGCAGCCAGGGTGGTCATCATGATCGGGCGGAAACGTAGCAGGCAGGCCTGGCGGATGGACTCCTGCGGGCTCAGGCGCTCGCCGCGCTCCAGTTGCAACGCCAGATCGACCATGAGGATGGCGTTCTTCTTGACGATACCGATCAGTAGAAACAGGCCCAGCAGCGAGATCAGACTGAACTCCATGCCGACCAGCTGCAGTGCGAGCAAGGCACCGACCCCGGCAGACGGCAAGGTCGAAAGAATGGTCAGCGGATGCACGTAGCTCTCGTAGAGCACGCCCAACACCAGGTACACCACCACCAGCGCCAGCAGGATCATCAGCGGCTGGTTGTCCTGCGCCTGCTGGAAGGCTGCACCGGTGCCACCCAGCGTGCCCTGCACTTCGGTCGGCAGGTTGAGCTGGGCGATGGCCACGTCGATGGCTCGGGTCGCCTGATCCAGGCTGACGCCCTCGGCCAGCGAGAAGCCGATGTTCTCCACCGCGAACTGGCCCTGGTGGCTGACCCGGTCGTTCTCCAGGCTGCGCTCCCAACGGGCGAAGGCCGACAGCGGCACACGCGCGCCATCGTCAGTAATCAGCTGGATCTGATCCAGCGCCTCAGGGTGCTGAGCGTACTTGGGATTGATCTCCATTACCACGCTGTACTGGTTCAGCGCCTGGTAGATGGTCGACACCTGGCGCTGGCTGAAAGCGTTGTTCAGCACCGCCGTGATCATGTCCATATCGACGCCCAGGCGACGAGCCGTCTCGCGGTCCACTACCAGGCGAATCTGCTGCGCGCCCTCGGTTTCCCGCGCATCGATACCGGTCAGCTCGGGCAGTGCGCGCAGTGCCTCTCGCACCCTCGGCAGCCAGGTACGCAGTGCATCGAGGTCATCGGACAGCAGCATGTATTCGTTTTCCGAGCTGCGCCCCTGGCGCCCCCCCATCTGCAGGTCCTGGTCAGGCATGAGGAACATGCGCCCACCCGGCACCTTGGGCACCGTGTTGCGCAAACGGTTGATCACGTCCTGCGCCGAGTCGCTGCGCTGGGCGATGGGCTTCAGGCGCACGATCATGAAGGCGTTGTTGATCCCCCCGCTACCGCCGATGAAACCCGCCACGCTCTCCACCGCCGGATCAGCCAGCACCGCATTACGGAAGATTTCCATCTTCGGCTGCATGACCTGGAACGACAGGCCGTCGTCACCGCGGATGAAGCCGATCAGTTGGCCGGTGTCCTGCTGCGGCATGAAGGTTTTCGGCACGCTGACGAACAGGTAGACATTCAATGCGATGGTGGCGAGGAAGCTCAGCAGCATCAGCAATGAGTGGCGTAGCGCCCAATCCAGGCTGCGCGCGTAGAAGGCCAGCACCCGCTCCTGCACATGGTCACCCCACTGCTGCAGGCGACTGCGTGATTGTTCGTCCTCGGCCCTGAGCCAGCGCGCGCAGAGCATCGGCGTCAGGGTCAGCGACACCAGCAGGGAAATCACCACCGCGACTGCCAGGGTCAGCGAGAACTCACGGAACAGGCGTTCGATGATGCCGCCCATGAACAGGATGGAGATGAACACCGCGACCAGCGACAGGTTCATCGACAGCAGGGTAAAGCCCACTTCGCGCGTGCCCTTGAGCGCTGCATCCAGCGGTTTCTCGCCATTGCGGATATGTCGGGAAATGTTCTCCAGCACCACGATGGCGTCGTCCACCACCAGACCGGTGGCGATGATCAGCGCCATCAGCGACAGGTTGTTCAGCGAGAAGCCCAGCAGGTACATGGCGGCGAAACTGCCGATCAGCGACACCGGCACCGCCAGCGCCGGAATCAGCGCCGCCCGCCAGCGGCCGAGGAAGGCCAGCACTACCAGGATCACCAGGCCCACGGCGATCAGCAGGGTCTGCTCGGCTTCGTGCAGGGTGGCGCGGATTACCGGCGAACGGTCCATGGCCACCTCCAGCTTGACGCTGGCTGGCATCACCTCACGCAAGGCCGGCAACTCGGCGCGAATGTCGCTGATGGTCTGCAGGATGTTCGCCCCGCTCTGCCGGTTGATCACCAGCAGCACCGCTTCCTGGTCGTTGTAGAAGCCGCTGTTGTAGCGATCCTCGACACCATCGGTGACGGTCGCCACATCGCCCAGGCGAACCGCCGCGCCATTCTGGTAGCGGATGATCATCGGCATGTAATCGGCGGCCTTGGCCAACTGGTCGCTGGCCTGCACCTGCCAGCGGCGCTGCGGGTCTTCCACGGCGCCCTTGGGTTTCAGCGCATTGCTGGCGGCGATGGCCTGGCGCACTTCGTCCAGGGCGATGCCGTACTGGTCGAGCAGGCGCGGCTCCAGCGCCACCCGTACCGCCGGCAGCGAACTGCCACCAACCTGCACTTCACCCACGCCGGTGACCTGAGACAGCTTCTGCGCCAGGATGGTCGAGGCAACGTCGTACAGCTGGCCCTTGTTCAGCGTGTCACTGGTCAACGAGATGACCATGATCGGCGCTTGCGAGGGATTGATCTTGCGGTAGCTGGGCATGGTGCGCATGCCGCTGGGCAACAACTCGCGCGCCGCATTGATCGCCGCCTGCACTTCACGGGCGGCGGTGTTGATGTCCTTGTCGAGATCGAACTCGACCATGATCCGCGTACTGCCCTGGCTGCTGTTGCTGTTCATCTGGTTGACGCCGGCGATGCTGCCCAGCGAGCGCTCCAGTGGCGTGGCCACCGTAGCCGCCATGATCTGCGGGCTGGCACCCGGCAGGTTGGCCTGCACGGTGATCACCGGAAAATCCATGTTCGGCAACGGTGACACCGGCAGCAGGCCGAAACTGACCCCGCCGAGCAGCATGATCGCCAGGCTCAGCAGCAGCGTGGCTACCGGGCGACGGATGAAGGGGGCCGATAAGTTCATAGCGGCAAGCCACAAGCTTCAAGCTGCAAGCGAGAAGCAGAAGCCTGGCAGCGGACTGCCTTCAACTTGCGGCTTGTCGCTTGCAGCTTGCCGCTCATACTGCCACCCCCGCCGCACTGCGCCCGCTGAAACGCCGCGACAGGCGATCGAAGTACAGGTAGATCACCGGCGTGGTGAACAGCGTCAGCACCTGGCTGACCAGCAGGCCGCCGACCATCACCAGCCCCAGAGGTTGACGCAGCTCGGCACCGGAGCCCGAGGCGAGCATCAGCGGAATGGCCCCGAACAGCGCCGCCAGCGTGGTCATCAGGATCGGCCGAAAGCGCAGCAGTGCGGCCTGGTAGATCGCCGCCTCCGGCGCCATGCCCTGATGACGCTCGGCCTCGAGAGCGAAGTCGATCATCATGATCGCGTTCTTCTTGACGATGCCGATCAGCAGGATGATGCCGATGATGGCGATCAACCCCAGGTCGTTCCCCGTGAGCAACAACGCGAGCAGCGCCCCGACACCCGCAGACGGCAGCGTGGAAAGAATGGTGATCGGGTGGATATAACTCTCGTAGAGCACGCCGAGCACGATGTACATGGTGACGATGGCTGCCAGGATCAGCAGCAGGGTCGAGGCCAGCGATGCGCGGAACGCCTCGGCAGCGCCCTGGAACTGGGTGTTGATGGACAACGGCAAGCCGATTTCCTGCTCGACACGCTCGATGACCTCTACCGCCTCGCCCAATGACACGCCCTGTGCCAGGTTGAACGACAGGGTCACCGCCGGAAACTGGCCGATATGGTTGACCAGCAGGCTGGCCGGACGCTCTTCGATATGCGCCAGGGATGACAGCGGCACCTGCTGGCCGTCGCCGGTGGCGACGTGGATCTGGCGCAGGGCAGCCAGGCCGATACGCCCGCCATCGCGGCTTTCCAGCACCACGCGGTACTGACTGGCCTGGGTGTAGATGGTGCTGATCTGGCGCTGGCCGAAGGCGTCATATAGCGCATCGTCGATGTTGCCGACGTTGATCCCAAGGCGCGCGGCAGCGTCGCGGTCGATATCCAGGTAAACCTGCAGGCCACGGTTCTGCAGGTCACTGGCCACATCGGTAAGCTCCGCTTGTTCGCGCAGCGCTTCGACCAGGCGCGGCGTCCAGGTTTCCAGCAACTGGCTGTCAGGCGATTCCAGGGTGAACTGGAACTGGGTGCGGCTGATGCGATCCTCGATGGTCAGGTCCTGCACCGGCTGCATGTACAGTTCAATCCCGGGAATCCTTGCCAGTTCTGGACGCAGGCGTTCGATCACCTCGCTGGCGGTGACGTCGCGCTCGGCGTGGGGCTTGAGGTTGATCAGCAGGCGACCGCTATTGAGCGTCGGGTTGTCGCCATCCACACCAATCGAGGACGACAGACTGGCCACCGCCGGATCACGCAGGATCACATCGGCCAGGCGCTGCTGACGTTCGCTCATGGCGGTGAAGGAAATCGACTGCGGCGCCTCGGAGATGCCCTGTATCACCCCGGTGTCCTGCACCGGGAAGAAGCCCTTGGGCACGACCAGGTACAGCACCACGGTCAGGCCCAGCGTGGCCACGGCGACCAGCAGCGTCAGCGGCTGATGCTTGAGCACCCACTGCAGCCAGACGCCATAACGTTCGATCATAGCGTCGATGAAGCCGCCGACAGCCTGGTAGAAGCGCCCTTCGTTCTCCGGTTTCTCGGCCTTGAGCAGGCGCGCGCACATCATCGGCGTCAGGGTCAGCGACACCACCAGGGAAATCAGGATGGCCACGGCCAGGGTGATGGCGAACTCGCGGAACAAACGGCCGACCACATCGGCCATGAACAGCAACGGAATCAGTACGGCGATCAGCGACAGGGTCAGCGAAACCAGGGTGAAGCCAATCTGCCGGGCACCCTTGAGGGCGGCGTTGAGCGGCGTTTCACCCTCCTCCAGATGGCGCGCGATGTTCTCCAGCATGACGATGGCGTCGTCGACCACGAAGCCGGTGGCAATGGTCAGCGCCATCAGCGTCAGGTTGTTGATGGTGAACCCGGCCAGGTACATCACGCCGAAGGTGCCGATCAGCGACAGCGGCACGACGATGGACGGAATGATGGTCGCCGACAGCTTGCGCAGGAACAGGAAAGTCACCATCACCACCAGAGCAATGGCCAGCAGCAACTCGTGCTGCACATCGCGCACGGCTGCACGAATGGTCTGCGTACGGTCGGTAAGCACCTTGACCTCGACGCTGGCAGGCAGGCCTTCGGTCAGGTGCGGCAACAGGGTCTGGATGCGATCGACCACGTCGATGACGTTGGCGCCCGGCTGGCGCTGCACGTTGACCAGCACCGCCTGGTTGCGGTTGGCCCAGGCCGCCAGCCGCTCGTTCTCGGCACCGTCGATGATCTCGGCGACGTCTTTCAGGCGCAGTGCCGCGCCGTTCTGATAGCTGAGGATCAGTTCGCGGTATTCATCGACCGATTTCAGCTGGTCGTTGGCATCGAGCTGAGCAACCCGCGTAGGCCCATCGAAGTTGCCCTTGGGCTGGTTGACATTGCTGGCGGTGATCAGGCTGCGCACGTCGGCAAGGCTCAGGCCATAGGATGCCAACGCCTCCGGGTTGACGCGAATGCGCACGGCCGGACGTTGCCCACCGGCCAGGGTCACCAGACCGACACCGCTGGTTTGCGCGAGCTTCTGCGCCAGACGGGTATCGACCAGATCGTTGACCTGCGGCAGCGGCAGCGTCTTTGAGCTCACCGCCAGGGTCAGCACCGGCGTATCGGCCGGATTGACCTTGTTGTACACCGGCGGTGCCGGCAAATCCCCCGGCAACAGGTTGCTCGCCGCGTTGATCGCCGCCTGCACCTCCTGCTCGGCCACCGCCAGGGAAACATCCAGATTGAAGCGCAAGGTGATCACCGAGGCACCACCCGAGCTGGTCGAGGACATCTGCTTGAGCCCGGCCATCTGCCCGAACTGGCGCTCTAGCGGCGCCGTCACCGCACTGGTCATCACATCCGGGCTGGCGCCTGGGTACAGGGTCAGCACGCGGATGGTCGGATAATCCACCTCCGGCAGCGCCGACACCGGTAGCAGCCGGTAGGCGATCAGGCCGCTGAGGAAGATCGCTACCATCAATAGCGTGGTGGCGACCGGCCGCAGGATGAACGGGCGGGAGATGTTCATGCGTCGTTCCGTGGCGCGGCCTGGTCGCCCTGCTCACCCGCCTTCTGTGCCGCCTGCGGGTCGACTACCTCTACCTCGCTACCGTCGCGCAGACGATCGGTGCCCTCCGTGACCAGCCGTTGGCCTTGTTGGACGCCGTCGCCGACCATGCTGCGCTCGGCATCGCTGGCCACGACGGTGATCGGGCGGATGCTTACCTTGTTATCACCGTCGACTACATAGACGAAGGTGCCGCGGGTACCGAACTGCACCGCAGCGGACGGAATGATGGTGGCGGCGTCATGGGTTTCCACACGTAGGCGCACGTTGACGAACTGATTGGGAAAAAGCATCTGCTCGGCATTATCGAAGCGCGCCTTGAGCTTGACCGTGCCGGTGGTGGTGTCGATCTGGTTATCCAGGCTTTCCAGCACGCCCTCGGCGAGCTTCAGGCGTTCGCCACGATCCCAGGCCTCGACCACCAACGTAGCGCCGTCGCGGCGACGCTGCAGCACGGCGGGCAGATCGCCTTCGGGAATGGTGAACACCACCGAAATCGGATCGGTCTGGGTAATGACCACCAACGGTGTGGTGTCACCACTGCTGACCAGGTTGCCAATATCCAGCTGACGCAGACCAAGGCGACCGGCGATGGGCGCACGAATCTGGGTGAAGTCGAGGTTCAGCTTGGCCGTGGCGACGTCAGCCTGGTTACTCTGCAGGCTGCCTCGGTACTGATTGACCAGCGCCTGCTGGGTATCCAGGGTCTGCTTGGCGATGCTGTCTTCATCGTACAGCCCCTTGTAGCGCTGCAGATCCAGTTCAGCGTTCTTCAACTGCGCCTGGTTCTCCTGCAGCGCGCCCTGCGCCTGCTGCAGAGCGACCTGATAAGGACGAGGGTCGATCACCGCCAGCAGATCACCAGCCTTGACCTGTTGGCCTTCGTCGAACAGCACCTTGACCAGCTCGCCGTCGACCCGCGAGCGCACGTTAACCGTGTTGTAGGCGGTCACCGTGCCGAGTGCCTTGAGCTCGATGGCAAACTCGCCCTGCTCCACTTCAGCCACGCGAACGGGTACCGGCCCCATGTCACCGAAGCGGCCCCGGCCCATCTGCTGGGACTGCGGCTTGCTCGGCCAGAACCACCACAGCAGCAAAAGCAGCACGGCGAGCAGCGTCAGACCGATCAACCATTGGCGGGAGGTGTTCGAGGCAGGTGAGGAAGCATTCGACATGGCAGGAGTGAGATCACTTTTGGTGGGAGTCGGAACGATAAGCACTGGCCCGCGTCAAGCAAAGCCCATTTACCCGCTTTTTACGCTCCCCTTACGTAACTAACTGTTTGAGGCGCAAATAAAAACGGCCTGCTGAGCAGGCCGTTTCAATTGCAGCCGAAATCTTACTTCAGCACTGCCAGGGCAGCTGCATAGTCCGGCTCGTGGGCGATTTCGCCAACCAGCTCGCTGTGCAGCACCTTGTCCTGCTCGTCCAGCACCACCACGGCGCGCGCAGCCAGGCCGGTCAGCGGGCCAGTGGCGATGGCCACGCCATAGTTCTTGAGGAACTCGGCGCCACGCAGGGTGGACAGGTTGACCACGCTTTCCAGGCCTTCGGCGCCGCAGAAGCGCGCCTGGGCGAACGGCAGGTCAGCGGAAATGCACAACACCACGGTGTTGTTCAACTGGCTGGCTTCGGCGTTGAACTTGCGCACGGAGGTCGCGCAGGTCGGAGTATCGACGCTCGGGAAGATGTTCAGCACCTTGCGCTTGCCGGCCAGGCTGGCCAGGGTAACGTCGCTCAGGTCGCCAGCGACCAGGCTGAAAGCCGGCGCCTGTTGACCAACCTGCGGCAGCTGACCGTCGACCTGCACCGGGTTGCCTTTGAGAGTGACTTGCGCCATGGGAGTTTCCTTATCGTTCAGGGAGTTGAAGGGCAAATGTGCGAAATGGGGTTCGCCAAGACGAACGACCCAGCGAATGGCAGGTCACGGCCCGACCATGGGTCCAGCCTAGCGCAGAAGCGTCGCCGATACACCCGCGGCCAAGTAGGGATTTAGCAAAAGAGCGCGCCGCCATCAGAAATCTCGCCGGTAGAACAGATCGAGCGAACTGGCCAGGCCGCTGGCGGCCTCAAGGTACAGACGTCGGCTCAGCTCATAACGCAGGGCGATGGTATTGGCCGGCTCGAAAACGCCGACGCCGTAACGCAGGCTGAGGCGCTCGGTGATATTGCCGCTGGCCACCACGCTGGTGGTCACGCCGCTGCCCTCGGTGTCGAGCTGGAAATCCTTGATGCCCAGGCTGTTGGCCAGGCCGGTGGTAATCGAACTGCTGCCCGCCAGGCCGAGTGCCAACGCCGCCTGGCCCAACATGTTGTTGTCACCGCTGCTCTGCCCAAGCGGTCGGCCCAGCACCAGATAGGACAGCGCCTGCTCCTGACTCATGGCCGGTTCGGCGAATACCGTGGTCGTGGGCTGCTCGGCGTTGCCGGACAGGCGAATGCCGGCCACTACGGTGTCGACCCGGCGAATGGCTTCCACATCGAGGAACGGCTGATCGATCGGCCCGGTGAACAGCAGGCGCGCACGGCGAATGGTCAGGCGCTGGCCATAGGCGCGATAGCGTCCATTGGCCAGATCCAGCTCACCACGAGTATCGAGGTTATCGCCGATGTGCACGCGCCCGCGCAGGTCAGCGGTCAGGCCAAAGCCGCTGAAGGCCAGCTTGTCCTGCCCGACTTCAACATCGACATCCATGGCGATGCCCAGGCCCTGTTCGGCCTCGGGGACCTCGCGGCCGACCACTCGCGCGTCGCCAGAGACCTTTACCGTCGAGGGCGGCAGTTCGCGTACGCTGATCAGGCCGCGCGGCACGCCGACCTTGCCGCTGACTGCCAGCCGTTGGGCGCGCAGCTGTAACTGCAGATCGGGTTCCACTTCCAACTCGGCATAGGGCTCGACCTTCACCGGCAGGCGCTGCCCCTGCAATTTCAGGTTGCCGCTTAGCCCTTCGACCCAGTTGATTTCACCGCGCAGGTTGCCGCGGCCCTGCTCGCCGCTGCGCCAGTCACCGGATAGTTGAACCTGTTCGCCCGCAATCAAGGCCTGCAACTGCAAACCCTCCAGGCTCACGGGCAGCTCGCTGCCGGACAGCTCGCCACCAGCCAGGCGCAACTGGCCATTGATCTGTGGCGCCAGCAGATGGCCGCTTATGTTGCCATTGCCCAGCAGCGTGCCTTCGAGCTTTTCCGCCATGGGCACGAAGGGCCGCAGCACTGCGAGGTCGAAGCCGCTGAGGCGGAACTCGCCATTGATCGGTTTGTTCACCGGGCGCGGGTCGATCTGCGTCTGCAACACCAGTTCACCCAGACGACCACTGACGAAACGCAGCTCGCTATCCACCCTCTGTGGACGCAATGTGCTGTTCAGGCGCAGGCTGTCGTACGGAAAATCCAGCCACTGTTCTTCATCCGGCTGACGAATACGCAGATTGCCACTGCCGGCGTCGAGGGTGACCTGGCCATTGGGGCCGCTCTCGGGCAGTTCGACCTTGAACTGACCGTCCAGGCGCCCCTGCCAGGCGAAATCCTCGGGCAACCAGGGCTGCAGGCTGGCCAGCGGGAAATTTTCCAGGCGCCAGTCCAGGCTGGGTTGCGGCATCAGCCGCTGCTGCCCGCCGCACAGGCTGGCGTCGCCGGATTGCCAGCAATGCGCGCCCAGGTTCAGCCGACCACTGGCCAGACGTTCCAGGCTGGCGGCCTGCTGCAGCTGCCAATCCTGACCGCCACTCTGCACCCGACCACTGGCGATGCGTCCACGCCAGTCACCCTGCTCGCTCAAGTTACCGTCCAGCGCCAGTGCCAACTGCAGCAGCGGGCCTTGCAGATCGACATCCAGCGCCTGACGACGCTGATCGCCACGGCCCTCGGCCTGCAACCGCCCGAGATAGGTGTCGCCAATACGGATGCCGCGCAGATTCAGATCAATGCGCGCCTGCTGGCGAGCATCCAGTGTCGCATCCATCTGCAGTCGACGCAGGCTGGGATCGCCGAAAGCGAGGCGTTCCCCCGTCAGCGCCAACTGCCCTTGCGGCGCCTGCAGGGTGCCGGCCAGCGCCAACTGCCCTTGCATCTGGCCCTGCAAGCCGGGCCAGAGCTGCCCCAGACGTGGCAGGGCCAGCTCCAGTTGACCGCGCAAGCGCTGATCCAGCGCACCCTGGCCGCTGACCCGGTTGTCGCCCAGGCGCACCAGCAGTCGCTGCAGTTGCCACTGTTCGCCACTACCGGCACTCTGCACTTGCAACTGCGCCGGCTGACCACGCAGACGACCATCGAGGTCGATATCGGCTTGGGCCTGTAACGCACCGTCGTTGAAACGACCCGAGGTATTCAACGGGCCGGCCAGATTACCCGGCATTTCCGCCAACCAGTAACCCGGATCGAGGGCGCTGAGCTGCAGCATGGCCTGCCAATCGATACCCTCGGCGAACCCCAGCTTGAGCACACCTTCGGCACGCCCCTGGCCGGCCACCAGTTGCAGTTGCGGCAAGCTGACCTGGCCAAGATCGCCACTGACCGGGCTGCCAAGGCTGAAATCCCCCGCAGGGCCCTGCAACTGCGCTGCGAAGTTACCGAGGTAGTTGCCTTCGCTATAGCTGACTTCGGCCTGCAAGGTATGCAGCGCAACGGGTGGAGGCTCATTCAGCGGATAGAGGCGCTGCCAGGGGAAGTCGAGCCAGTCCAGTTTGGCATCGGCGGTGAACGCCTCGCTCCATGCCAGCTTGCCCTCGACCTGGACATACTGTGTCTCGGCCTGGATCCGCAGCAGTTCGATATCCGCGCCGGTGGCGTCGACCCGACCGCTCAGCTGTAACGGCATCGGCGCCTGCTCGGCAGGCAGGCTGGCCGTGCCCTCGACACGATAGCCAGCCGCCAGATCACCTTTGGCCTGCAGTTGCAGCTCCTGCAGGCGCAGGGTCGGCGGCAAGGCGCTGCTGGCCTGGAAATCGCGGCTGGTCAGGCGCAACTCGGCCGGTAGATGCTCGGCCAGAGCCTGCACGCTGCCCTGCAAACGCGCCTCAAGATAACCGCTGCTGTCCGCGTCGAGTTCCAGGCTGCGCTGCAGCTCTCCACTGATCTGCAGTGCCACCTGCCAGGGCCTGCCGTCGATTTCCGGCAATTGCAGGCGCCCACTCAATGCCAGCGGCCAGTCGCCTTGCGGGCTAAGACGGCCGCTGACATCCAGACGCAGGTCATCACGCTGCAGGGCCAGGCGTTGCAACTCGACGCCCTGCTCGCCCCAGTTGGCGATCAACTGCAGGTCGCTCAATTGCGCCTGGCCGTCCAGCCGCAATGTGCCCAGCTGGATATCGCCCAGTTGCAGGCGCAGCGGCAGATTCAGGCTTGGCAAACTGAGCGGCTCACTGTTCGACTCGGTGCTTGGCGGCAGGTTGAGCGACGCCTGTTGCAGGTGCAGTCGGTCGATGCATAGCGTCAGACGCAACAGGCAGGACGGTGACCAGGCCATCTCCAACTGCTGCAATTCAACGCGCGTCTGATCCTGCTGCCAGAGCAGTGTATCGGCTTGCCAGGTCCCCCCCAGACGCCCCTGGAAATTATCGGCCTGCAGGCCAGGCACCTGCGCCAACATCCAGCGACTGCCAGCCTGGGTACCGAGCAGCAGTGACAGCGTCGCAGCAAGCAGCAGTACCAGGCCGAGCAGCCCGAAGGCCAACCATTTCAGCAAGCGCCGGCTCATAGCTCAGGCCCCATGGAGAAATGCAGGCGCACGCCGCCATCGTCATCCAGGGCATGGGCGAGGTCCAGGCGTAGCGGGCCGACCGGCGACACCCAGCGCACGCCAAAGCCGACCCCGGTCTTGAGGGTGGGAATATCCAGTGAGTTGAACGAATTGCCCTGATCGATGAAAGTCGCCAGGCGCCACTTGTCCGTGAGGCTGTACTGGTACTCGACGCTGGCCGCGAACAGGTAGCGTCCGCCAATCTTGTCACCGCGATTGTTCTCCGGCGACAGGCTCTGGTAGTCGTAACCGCGCACACTCTGATCACCACCGGCAAAGAAACGCAGCGATGGAGGCACCGCCGAGAAGCCATTGGTTTCGGTACCGCCGAACTGCACGCGGCCGAGCAGGCGATGATTGTCGAATACGGTGGTAAGCCCCTTGAGCATGACGTTGCCGTGCAACACATTGGCATCGGACAGTACGCCATCGACCGCGCCACGCAGGTCGAACTGCACGCGGTAGCCCTGATTCGGATCGAGGCGATTGTCGCTGCGCAACAGCGAGTAACTCACCCCCGGCATCAGCAAGGTGCTCAATCCTGAATCGTCACCCAGACGGTACTCCTCGCGCTGCCACTTCACAGACAGTACGCGCTGCCAACCGCCCGGGCGCTGACTGTGCCACTCGGGACCGAGAGTTAGCAGACGGCTCAGGCTGTCATTGCTGGCCAGCTCCTCGTATTGATAGCCGCCGGCCAGACGCAGCTTGTCGGTCAGCGGTGGATCACCGGGAATGTCGTACCACAGACCGATGTTCTGCCGCGGCGCAGAGAGCTCGGATTCAATGCCGTAGCTATGCCCCTGCGGGTTGCGCCAGTGACGCGTCCAGTTGGCGCGCAGGCGCGGCCCGACGTCAGTGGAGAAACCCAACCCCAGCCCCATGGTGCGTGGCTCGCGCACCTGCAGCGCCACCGCAACCGGGATGCGCAACTGATCGGCCTGGGTAGGAATGGCGTCGACCCTTACCGATTCGAAATAGCCGCTGGACTGCAGCGCCTGATACAGCTCGGCAATCAGTTCGGAATCATAGGGAGTGTCCGGGGTGAACGGCACCATGCGCATCAGCAGCTCTTCGTCGAACGGGAAATCACCGCTGAAGGCGATATCACCCAGGCTGTAGCGCGGCCCGCTGCTGAATACCAGGTCGATGTCGGCCACTCCAGCGGCTGGGTCGATCTGCAGACTCTGACGGGTGAATCGACCGTCGAAGAAGCCATAGCGCGAGGCCTGATTCTGAATCAGCCGCTTGGCATCCTCGTAGCGCCCGTGATTGAGCACCGAACCCGGCTTCAGTCGGCTGGCAGTAGGCACACGAAACGCCGACAGTTCGCTGGCCGGCCCCTCTATGCGGATGTCGACGTTGCGCAGGCGAACGCGCTCGCCTGGCTCCACTTCGAGTACCAGCCTCGGTGTTTCACCCTCTTCGACATGGCTGCGAATGCGCGCCTGGTAATACCCCAGGGCCTGAGAGGCCTTGTCGGCCTCGCTCTCGGCGATGCGACGCAAACGGCGCAACGCATGCGCGTCGCGCCCGTCGAGGTTGCCGACGTAACCTTCGATATTGGCCTTGAGGGCCGAATTGCTTGGGGTGATCCGTACGTCCAGCTCGCTTGCAGCGAAGGCCCCCGTACTGATCAGCAGCAGCGCCAGGCTGCGCTGGAGATGTCCATATACGCTCATGGCGGGGATGCTATCACGGAGCAGAGCCCTCGCTCGCAGGACGTTGAAAAACTACCTGCGTTGCCATTGCTGCGTTAAAAACAGGCTCAAAATGCTCATTTACAGCACGTAAACTCCGCTTTTTCGCCTGTTTCTGCGGGGCCGCCATCGGTATTGCACTGACTGCCTCGCCTACGTTTTTCAACGACCTGCTGGAAGCGTTGCGTTCACGCCAGACAGCCGGAGTTCAGGCGCTGGCTCGCACCACCGGTTGCGGGTTGGGATGGAAGAATACGTGCTCGACCACCGGCCCGATGGCCAGTTCGCCAACTTCCTCATAGCCCTGACGCCGGTAGAACTCCAGGTAACGAGCGTTGCCGGTGTCCAGCACCACACCCTGCGAGCCGCTGTCCTGCGCGCACCAGTCGTGTAGCGCCTCGAGCAACTGCTCGCCGCGGTGTTGCCCCTGGAACTCGGGATGAATCCCCAGCAGCGGCAACACGTGATAGGGACCTGGCGGCAGACAGGCAAGCACTGCATCGTGGTATTCCAGATAGCGCCTGGTGCAGCTGAAGCCGGTACTCAGCAGCATGCGCAAACGCCAGCCCCAGCTCTCGGTGATGTCCAGGCGCCGTTGCGGCGGCGCGATCAGTGCTGCGCCGATCAGACGGTCTTCGATCAACAGACCAATGGCCGGCAGTTCCTCGGCGAAATGCTGCTGCACCAGCTCACGAATCGTTGCCCGCACACGCTGGTCGAAACCGGTGCGCTCGGCCTCGAACAGATAGGCGAAGGTCGGCTCGTGACGATAGGCATGGTAGAGCAGTGAACGAACCTCACGGGCGTAACCACCATCGAGCATGCGCACTTCTGCTGGGGCGTTGTGGGGCATGGCGGACCTCTGTTTTTATAGGTTGTGGGTCAGGCGCGGTATAGCCAACTTAGCACCACCGCCCGGCACCTGCCAGGCGCTGGCCGTCAGCGCCGAGGATCGGCTAGCATCGCCTTTTGCCCAGGACCCGCTGCCCATGAAAATCGTCTCCTTCAATATCAATGGCCTGCGTGCGCGCCCTCACCAATTGCAAGCCCTGATCGAAAAACACCAGCCGGACGTGATTGGCCTGCAGGAAACCAAGGTGGCCGATGAGCAGTTCCCGGAAGCCGAGATCCGCCAGCTTGGCTATCACGTGCATTACCACGGCCAGAAGGGTCACTACGGCGTCGCCCTGCTCTCTCGCCAAGAGCCGCTGAGCCTGCACAAGGGCTTCCCCGGCGATGGCGAAGACTCTCAGCGGCGCTTCATCTACGGCACCTTCGCCGATGCCAGCGGCAATCCCATCACCGTGATGAACGGCTATTTTCCTCAAGGTGAGAGCCGCGACCATCCGGTTAAATTCCCGGCCAAGCAGCGCTTCTATGCCGATCTGCAGCAGTTGCTGGTAGAGCGTTTCGACCCGCAGCAGGCACTGGTGGTAATGGGCGACATCAACATCAGTCCCGAGGATTGCGACATCGGTATCGGCGAACCCAATCGCCTGCGCTGGCTGAAGACCGGCAAGTGCAGCTTCCTGCCGGAAGAACGCGAATGGCTGGCAACCCTCAAGAGCTGGGGTCTGGTGGACAGCTTCCGCCACCTCAACCCCGAGGTGAATGATCGCTTCAGCTGGTTCGACTACCGCAGCCGCGGTTTCGAAGACGAGCCCAAGCGCGGCCTGCGCATTGACGTGATTCTCGCCAGCCAGCCGCTGCAGGCACGCTTCAAGGACGCGGGCATCGACTACGATCTGCGCGGCATGGACAAGCCGTCCGATCATGCGCCGATCTGGCTTGAGCTGAACTGAAACACAGGCGCAGGCAGATGATGCGCCCCGTCACAAGACTGCAACCTGACTGACTTAATCTGCGCGGCACGTTGTCCCACTCACTAGAAGGTGCCTGCCGCATGCCGCGCGCGCTGTCCGCCGACCGCGACCTCTGGGGTCGTACCCTGTCACTGTTGCTGATCGGTTTCATCTGCTACGCCCTGCCCCTTTCCGTCTTCGCCTCCGCTCTGCCCGCATCGGAGGGCAACCAGCCGGTCCTGCGTATTCAGGGCTCCAACACCATTGGTGCCAAGCTGGCTCCGGAACTGGTCAGGGGGTTGTTCGAGGCGCAAGGCCTGCAGGACATTCACAGCGAAGACGGCGCCCGCGAAAACGAGCAGCGCGTGCTAGCACGCCAAGTGGACGGCCGCCTGGTAGTCGTCGAAATTGCGGCTCATGGCTCAGGGACAGGCTTCGCCGCACTCAAGGATGGCAGTGCACATCTGGCGGCCTCATCGCGACCGATCAAGGACAGCGAAGCGGCCAGCCTGGCGTCGCTTGGCGATCTACGCAGCCCACAGGGTGAACAGGTCATAGCCATCGACGGACTGGCGATCATCGTTCACCCGTCCAACCCTGTCGCTGCACTGAGCGTGGAGCAGATCGCAAAACTCTTCTCTGGCGAAATCGACGACTGGGCAGCACTGGGTGGCAAACCAGGCAAGGTTCGCCCCTATGCTCGCGACGATAATTCCGGCACCTATGACACCTTCAAGGAGTTGGTGCTGGCTGCGGGCGGACGCACCCTCGCGGCCAGTGCGCAACGCTTCGAGTCGAGCAATCAGCTGTCCGACTCGGTCAGCCGCGACCCCAACGGCATCGGTTTCATAGGCCTGCCCTACATTCGCCAGGCCAAGGCAGTCGCCGTCGCGGCTGGTAATTCGCAGCCCATGCTGCCGAGCAACACACTGATCGCTACCGAGGATTATCCGCTGGCGCGTCGCCTGTTTCTCTACAACGACCCACAGCTGACCAATCCCTGGGCGCGTGCGCTGATCGACTTCGCCCACAGCACTCGGGGCCAGGCCATCGTCGCCGACAGCGGCTTCATCGCCCAGACCGTGCAGGCGGTGAAGGTCGCGACAGATCCACAGATGCCGACGGATTATCGGCAACTGGCGCAGCAGGCGCAGCGGCTGTCAGTGAATTTCCGCTTCCAGGAAGGCAGCGCGACGCTGGACAACAAGGCTCACCGTGATCTGCAGCGCGTACTGGATTACCTCAGGCAGCACGACAAGCTGCAGAACAAGGTGGTGCTGGTTGGTTTCGGCGACCCGAAGAACGACCCCGAGCGCGCCGAACTGCTGTCAAAACTGCGGGCCATGGCGGTACGACGCGAGCTTGCCAAGCAAGGCGTGCTGTTTCGTGAAATCACCGGCCTGGGCAGTGAGCTGCCGGTGGCGGCCAATGATCAGGACAACGGCCGCATCCGTAATCGCCGCGTCGAAGTCTGGGTTTACTGACGCCAGAAAATATTCCTCTCCAGGGGGCTTGGCAGCCTGTCGACTCGGCGTTAGCCTTTGCACCGCGTGACGCCGGGCCCCTCTGGCGGTGAGTCTTCTCACCGTGATGTCGGAGTCACTGAGTGAATTTTCTTTCAACTCAGGCAGACATAAGGGAGGGCTCATGGACGCTCTACTTGCCTTTTTGACATCCCCCATCTTCGGTACACCCGGCTGGTTCTGGCTGGCCTTCCTGGTACTGATCATCACTCTTCTGGTACTCGACCTCGGCGTGCTGCATCGCGATCAGCATGAGATCGAGATGCGCGAAAGCTTGTTGCTGTACTCCGGTTACTTCAGCGTCGGTGTCGCTTTCGGCGGCTGGATCTGGTGGCAACTCGGCGGTACCAAGGCGATGGAGTACTACACCGGCTTTCTGGTGGAACAATCGCTGTCGATGGACAACGTCTTCGTCATGGCGATGATCCTCGGCTACTTCAACATCCCGCGTAAGTACCAGCACCGAGTACTGTTCTGGGGCATCCTCGGGGTGATCGTGCTGCGCGCGATCATGATCGGCCTGGGCACGGCCCTGGTGCAGCAGTTCGACTGGATTCTCTACATCTTCGGTGCCTTCCTGCTGTTCAGCGGCATCAAGATGTTGCGCAGCGGCGGTGACGAAGAGTCGCATCCGGATCTGGCGCAGAATCCGGTGATCCGCTTCGTGCGCAAGCACATTCGCGTCACCGACGACCTTCACGAAGGCAAGTTCCTGGTGCGCCTGAAGGACAAGGTCAGCGGCAAGCCGTTGCTATACGCCACCCCGCTGCTGCTGGCACTGGTGCTGATCGAGCTGGCCGACCTGGTCTTCGCCGTGGACAGCGTACCGGCCGTGCTGGCCATTTCGCAGGATCCGTTCATCGTCTACACCTCGAACATCTTCGCCATTCTCGGCCTGCGCGCCCTGTACTTCGCCCTGGCGGCACTGATGCACCGCTTCATCTACCTGAAGTACGCCCTGGCGCTGGTGCTGATGTACATCGGCAGCAAGATCTTCCTGCACGACCTGATCAAGGTTCCCGCCCTGCTCTCACTTGGCGTAACCTTGGGGCTGCTGGCCGGCGGTGTACTCCTGTCGCTGCTGAAGACGCGAGACAAGGCCAGCACGACCTGAGGAGAAGCGATGCCCGAAGTCTGCATAGAACTCATCGAGCGCCAGGGCCAACGGCTCTGGCAGGTACGATTCGGGCGTCGCACCCTGACCTTTCAGGAAGAACTGGCAGCACGCACCTTCGCCGCGCAACTGCATATGCGCCTCGGTTGGCTGGGCCAGGCACAGCGCTCGGACGACAGCTTGCCCTGACCTTGCAGACATAAAAAGGCCCGCAAAGCGGGCCTTTTTTCGTGCAGCCGAATCAGCGGCTGGCCTTCATCATCTCGCGCGGTACGTACTTGCCGATCTCGTACTTACCGATGGCCGCACGGTGCACCTCGTCCGGACCGTCAGCCAGACGCAGGGTGCGCTGCATGGCGTACCAGTACGCCAGCGGGAAGTCATTGGAAACACCGGCACCGCCATGCATCTGGATAGCCCGGTCGATCACCTTGAGCGCGACGTTGGGCGCCACTACCTTGATCTGGGCAATCTCGCTGGCCGCGATCTTGTTGCCAACGGTATCCATCATGTAAGCCGCGTTCAGCGTCAGCAGGCGTGCCTGGTTGATTTCCATACGCGAATCGGCGATGTGGTCGATATTGCCGCCCAGGCGCGCCAGTGGTTTGCCGAAGGCGGTGCGGCTCACGGCGCGCTTGCACATCAGTTCCAGGGCTCGCTCGGCCATGCCGATCGAACGCATGCAGTGGTGGATACGGCCAGGGCCTAGGCGGCCCTGGGCGATCTCGAAGCCACGCCCCTCGCCCAGCAGCACGTTCTCGTAAGGCACGCGTACGTTCTCGAACAACACTTCGGCATGGCCATGCGGGGCATCGTCGTAGCCGAACACCGGCAGCGGACGCAACACGGTGACGCCCGGGGCATCCATCGGCACCAGAATCATCGAGTGCTGTTGGTGACGCGGCGCGTCCGGATTGGTCAGGCCCATGAAGATCATCACCTTGCAGCGCGGGTCGCAGGCGCCCGAGGTCCACCATTTGCGGCCATTGATCACCCACTCGTCACCTTCACGGCGAGCGTTGGCCTGCATGTTGGTGGCGTCGCTGGAGGCCACGCCTGGCTCGGTCATGGCGAAGGCAGAACGAATCTCGCCAGAAAGCAGCGGCTCCAGCCATTGCTGCTTCTGCGCCTCGTTGCCGTAGCGCACCAGCACCTCCATGTTGCCGGTGTCCGGCGCGGCGCAGTTGAACGGCTCCGGGCCGATCAGCGAGCGGCCCATGATCTCGGCCAGTGGCGCGTATTCGGTATTGGTCAGGCCCGCACCGTAGTCGGACTCGGGCAGGAACAGGTTCCACAGGCCTTCGGCTTTGGCCTTGCTCTTCAGCTCTTCCATGATCGCGGTCGGCTGCCAGCGATCACCTTCGGCCACTTGCTGCTCGAACACCGCTTCAGCCGGATAGACGTGCGCCTCCATGAAGGCGCTGACACGTTCACGCAGCTCTTGAACCTTAGGGGAATAGGCGAAATCCATGGGGTTACCTGTTTTGTGACAAAGGGGTGAGAGGTTGTGGAAATGATGCTAGAACAGCGCTTAAGATTTATCGAACCTATTTTCAGCGTGTATGAACATTCATAACCGATATATGATCGACTGATATCAACGCCCCTGGAGCACAGCCGGCATGAACCTGACCAAGGTGGACCTGAATCTCTTCATCGTCTTCGACGCCATTTACACCGAGGCCAACCTGACCCGTGCCGGACAGATCGTCGGCATTACCCAGCCGGCGGTGTCCAACGCCCTCGCCCGCCTGCGCGAAACCTTCAACGACCCGCTGTTCGTGCGCACCGCCCAGGGCATGGTGCCCACGCCCATGGCGCAGAACATCATCGGCCCGGTGCGCAACGCCCTGCAGCTGCTGCGCGTCTCCGTGCAGGAAAGCCGTACGTTCAATCCGCAGCAGGCCGGCAAGACCTATCGCATCAGCATGACCGACCTGTCCGAGCAGATTCTTCTGCCGCCGCTGTTCCAGCGCCTGCGCCGCCTGGCACCGAGCGTGTGCATCGAGAGCTTCCTGGCCAAACGCCGTGAAACCACCAAGGAGCTGGCCGCCGGCCGCCTCGATTTTGCCGTCGATGCACCACTCAACACCGACCCGCAGGTTCGCCACGTCAAGCTACTGGATGATCGCTACGTCTGCGCCATGCGCCAGGGACACCCGCTGGCCAAGGAAAAGATCAGCCTCGACGAATACCTGTCGCTGACCCACATCCACATCTCCAGCCGCCGCAGCGGCCTTGGCTACGTGGATCTGGCCTTGGGCAAAATGGGTATTCAGCGCAAGATCGCCCTGCGCTCGCAGCACTATCTGATGGCCAGCAGCGTGATGCAGCAGACCGATATGGTGATGACCGTGCCGGAACGCTTCGCCCGCCGCCACAACCTGCACCACGTGACCTTGCCGGTCGGCGACGTGCCGACGCTGGAAACCCACCTGTACTGGCATGAAAGCACCGACCAGGATCCGGCTAACCGCTGGATGCGTGAACAGATGATCGAGCTGGCGCAACAGGTGGTCGCCCAGGAGAAGAAAGCCGAGCAGGCTGCTACGGCCTGATCGTTAAAGACAAACGCAAGAAGGCCCGCATTGGCGGGCCTTCTCGTTTGCTGCCGGGCTGAATCAGCGTGCTAGCTTGCCATCGACCGACAGCTTGCCGGCACCTTCGAACACCAGCGCCACGCTGATGGCCAGCAGCGCCAAGGCGAACTCGTAGCCGTTGTTGCTCATGAAGAAGCCATTGGCCAGGTGCACGGTGAAGATCGCCACCAGCATGGTCACCGCCAGTACTGCAGCCGCCGGGCGTACCAGCAGGCCGATGATCAGTGCCACACCACCAAAGAACTCGGCGCTACCGGCCATCAGCGCCATCAGGTAGCCGGGAGCCAGGCCAATGCTTTCCATCCATTGCGCGACGCCCGCCAGCCCGTAGCCACCGAACCAGCCGAACAGCTTCTGCGCGCCGTGGGCAGCAAAGGTGATGCCGGCGACGATGCGCAGGATGGTGATACCCAAGCCGGCTTGGCTGGCGGTGATGCTTTTGATCAGATTGTTCATTGCAAGGCTTCCTTTGGTGTGTGGGTTGGATGGCGCACAGAATATCCAATTTATTCGATTAAAAAATAGCAAAATACCGCTTATAAAAATCGAATAAATAGATATCTATTTGGCCGTCAGACGCCGTCCCTGCGGTTCGAGCAAATAGCGTTCACGGTCATAAGCAAGGTAGTACTTATTCACCGCGTTCACATAACTCACCACACCCATGCCCATCTGTTCCATGGCCACACGTTCGACCTGAAAGAACCATTGATTGGGATTCAGGCCCCGCCTGCGCGCCTCGGCACGCAGACTCTGCACCCGTTGCGGGCCCAGGTTGTAGCCCGCCAGCACGAAGGCCATGCGCTCGCGCTCGTTGAGCTGCGGGCTATTGAAGAAATTGCGGCGAATCATCGCCAGGTATTTGCTGCTGGCCTGGACGTTGTCGTTGATGCTCTGAATGCTGCCCACCCCGACACTGCGCGCTGCCGCCGGGGTGATCTGCATCAGTCCGGTTGCGCCGCTGGCGCCACGTGCCGACGGGTTCAAGGTCGACTCCTTGAATGCCAGCGCGGCCAGCATCAGCCAATCGAAGCCCTGCTGCTCGGCATGCTGCTGCAACACCGGACGCACCTTCTCCAGGCGCTGTCGCTCGGCGCGTCCCAGCGGTGAATGCACCTTGTACAGGCGGCGATAGACACGCTGGAAGGCGGCGTCCTGATCGGACGGTGACTGATAGCTGCTGAAGAAGCGGTCGATGCTGGCACGCAGCATCGGCGCATCAGGACGCACGAACCACTTCATGTCACCATCACGTGCCAGGACCAGATGCCTGTCGACACGCAGCTTGGGCATCACCTTGGCCCAGCGCTCGGCGATCGGCAGCTCCACCGCGGTACGCTCGAAGATACCGGCCTGGACCATCTCCAGCACATCCTCGACAGCCAGGGTGGGATCGACCCACTCGACGACTATAGGCGGCAGCTTGCGGTCGGCGAGTTGCTGATTGATACGGCGCAACGCCTCCCCCACAGCGCTGCCTGCCGGCAGGGACAGGCTACGCCCCGCCAACTGCTCGAGGCTGCGGTAATGTCGGTTGCCCTGCTTGGAAACCAGCACCAGTGGTACTTCACGGCGAATCGCCGTACTGGCGCTGACATCGTGCCCGGTCCGAACATTGAGCAACTCGCCGGGCGCGACCAGATCGCCCTCGCCGCGCTGCAAGGCGCCAAGCAACTGATCCTTGGCCTTGGGAATGATCTTCAGCGTAAGGTTGCGACCGTCACGAGAATTGCGATTGAGGTATTGCTCGAAAGCGCGCAGACGGTGGTACTCGACACCGATGCTCTGGCCCTTGACCGAGCCCGAACTGTTGCGGCTCTGATTGACCAGTACACGCAACTCGCCGCTGCTACGAATCGCCGGTAGATCGCGGGTACTGCGAGTCTGGCTGCCAACCTCAGGCGGGCCGGCCAGGCGTGCGCTGACCGGCAGCGGCAGCATGGCCAACAGACACAGGATCAGCAGCAATCGCGACATCGATTCTCCAGGGAAGGCGGTTGGCCGCCGAAGCCTCTTGGTGGCCTGCTGCTCGCCGATGCGCGACAGACGGCTTCAGACCTTACGCCCGCCGAACAAGTTCCCAAAGCTGGCAGGGGCGCGGAGATTGGCACAGCCAAGCGTCACAGCGCCACCCCAAAACCTTGCATCAACCTTAAAAATGGCGAACAAGTTATTGTTTTAAATCGACTTCCTGACGAATGGACGGCTTCTGCTATTCTGCCCTTTCGCTTTCAACAGGTGGCACCATGCAGCTCATCGATATTGCCGTCAATCTCACCCACCCCAGCCTCGCCGTGCAGGCCGAAGCGCTACTCGAGCGGGCCTACGCCGCAGGCGTGTGCCAGATGGTGCTGACCGGCACCAGTCTGAACGAAAGCGAGGCCAGCCTCGCACTTTGCCGACAGCTGGATACCAGTGGCGAACGCCTGTTCTGCACCGCTGGTGTCCACCCTCACGATGCCAGTACGTGGAACAGCGCCAGCAGCGCGGCCCTCAAGTCTCTGTTGGCGCAGCCGCAAGTGCGCGCCGTCGGAGAGTGCGGGCTGGATTTCGATCGTGACTTCTCCCCGCGCCCCGCACAGGAAAAGGCGCTGGAAGAACAGCTGGCGCTGGCTGTGGAGTTGCAGATGCCGGTGTTTCTCCACGAACGCGAAGCCAGCCAACGCATGCTGGAAATTCTGCGTAGTTACCGCGATCAGTTGCCCGCTGCGGTGGTGCACTGCTTCACTGGCGAGCGCCGCGCACTCTATGCCTATCTCGATCTCGACCTGCATATCGGTATCACCGGCTGGGTTTGCGACGAACGTCGTGGCACGCACCTGCACCCGCTGCTCAAGGATATTCCTGGCGAGCGCCTGATGCTGGAGACCGACGCCCCCTTCCTGCTGCCGCGCAGCTTGCGGCCAAAGCCCAGGAGCGGGCGTAACGAGCCGGCTTACCTCGGCGAGGTACTGCGAGAAGTAGCGCTGCATCGTGGCCAGAGCGAACAAGCTCTGGCTGCACAAACCACGGCCTGCGCCCGGGCGTTCTTCAATATGCCGGCCATACTAAAGAGAGCAGCACCAGAGTTTTGATTGACGTCAAGACTCTGACTGCTTTCCCCGGCATACTGCTGGCAAATAGCCAACAGTGAACGCAGCGAGACGGATAACAACAGCATGGGCGCCTGGATCAGCAACCTTTCTCTCAAGTACAAATTCTGGGCGGTCAACGCCGTTGCCTTCGTCATCAGCCTGATGTTGGTGCTGTTCGCCCTGCATACCGAACAGCAGTCCCGTAGCGCCGATGCCAGGCAAACCGCCGCCGAGCAGGCCCGTCTGCTGCAACAGTGGCCGCAGCAGGCGACCCTGCCCAGCGCGGCCAATATCCAGGTGCTGCAAGGCAACAGTCTGCCCGACTCTCAAGGCGCACCCGATGCCAGCGGCTGGCAGGCATTGCAACACGACGCCTGGTTCGGCACTTCGCCCGTGATCGGCGCCCAGCGCATCACACTCAGCGATGGACGCAACCTGGCGGTCAGCGCTCGCGCCCCCAGTTATCTCGACCTGTTCGCCCAGCACGCCCTGACCTACGCCCTGGCAGTCGCGGTGCTGATGCTGTTGCTGCTGGCCGCCTCGCAGTTGTTGATCCGTTTTCTTCTGAGCCACCTCAATACCCTCAAGGACGTCATGCTGCAGGCCGAGCGCAGCGGCGACCTGTCGCTGCGCGTACCGCTGGAGAGCTCCGATGAGGTCGGCCAGATGGCCGCAGCGTTCAATGCCATGCAGGCCGGCTACCAGCGTGTGGTCGGCACCGTCGGCCAGGTCGCCAGCGAGCTGAACAGCGGTACCCGCGACATGGCCGAGCGCATGGGCGCAGTGCGCCAGGGCATGCTCAGCCAGCAAAGCGAAACCGACCAGGCCGCCACCGCGATCAACGAGATGTCGGCGACTGTGCAGCACATCGCCGATCACGCCGGCACTACCCGCGACCAGTCGCTGAACGCCGATCAACTGGCCCGTGCAGGTCAGCAGGTGGTCGGACGCGTCGAACAGTCCATCGCTGCGTTGTCACGTGGTGTGCAACAAAGCGCAGGCAGCATCGAGCGCCTGGCCGAGGACAGCCAGCACATCAGCCGCGTGGTCGGCGTGATTCACGGCATCGCCGAGCAAACCAACCTGCTGGCCCTCAACGCAGCCATCGAAGCAGCCCGCGCCGGTGAAATGGGCCGTGGCTTTGCCGTGGTCGCCGACGAGGTGCGCAACCTGGCCAAGCGCGTGCAGGACTCCACCGACGAAATCACCCAGATGATCGGCAACCTGCAGGGCGGCACCCGCGACGCCGTGGAGTTCATGCGCGAAAGCTCAGAAAACGCCAATCACTGTGTACAACTGGCGCAGGAGGCCGGCGAGTCGCTCGCCGCGATCACCGCTGCCGTAGCCCTGATGCGTGACAGCAATACCCAAATTGCCGTGGCTGCAACTCAGCAGAGCCAGGTGGCCGAGGAGATGAGTCGCTCGGTGGTCGGCATCCGCGACGTTACCGAGCAGACAGTCGGCCAAACCCTCGAATCGGCCGCGACCAGCCAGCAGCTCGCACAGCTGGCAGGCGAATTGAACAAGGCCATCGGTCAGTTGCGCCTTTAACAGCCTCCGCGGACCTATCTGCTCCATAGTCAGGAGCAATTCGTCGTGCGGCAATGACAGCCCTAGACTCGGATTCTCGAGTCGAGGACTGCATCATGAGCAAACGCCATCCCAATCTGCTGAGCTGGCAGTGGCGCCACTACGCCGACCAGCACAGGCATCCGACCAACCTGTTGCTGCACCTGATCGCCGTACCGCTGTTTATGTTGTCGCTGCTACTGCTATTGATCGGGCTCTGGCACATGGGTTTCGTCCCCCTGGTTCTCGCTGCCATCGGCCTGTATGGGGCACTGTGCCTGCAGGCGCAGGTTCATCGCCTGGAGCAGAACCAGCCGCCCCCCTTCAGTGGCGAGCGAGATGCCTGCAAGCATCAGTTGCTGGAACAGAGCGTCACCTTTCCCCGCTTCTTGTTCAGCGGCGGCTGGTGGCGTGCCTGGCGCAATCGCAGGTAAGCAGTGGCGGCCTACCTAGCCAAATACCGTCACGGTCTGCCGACTCAGGGCAATCAACTCACCGGCAGGGCTCCACATCGCGGCTGCCACATGACCGTAGCCATCGCGGGCATGCTCAATGTCCGCACGATAAAGGCACCAGTCTTCAGTACTGAGGCGTTGCAGCGGCTGGACGAACTCGATGGTCCAGGTCAGCGAGCTGCCCGGCGCCGGGCTTTTCAGATGCGGCAGCACCGCCGGCGGCCAGGCGTCTACCAGCGCCAGCACGTGGGCTTCGCTAAGCGCCTGCGGTTCGCCCTCCTCGCGCAAGCGCACCCAGCCGCCCATCTGCCGCGACGGGTTATTAGTGAACGGCATGCCGCCGATGCCCCAGCGCATGGCCAGAAAGCGCGTGAACTCAGGCGTGACGTTGCGTACGTAGGGCAACTCCTGGCACTGCTCGACCGGCGGGACACGCGGCGCAGCAAGTGCCTCCACGGCGATCGCCGACGGGCGAGACGCCCCGAAGCTACCCTGCACGACCGTCACCACCTGACCATCCTGTACTGCCCGCAGGAGCATCTGGCTGACAGCCTTGCCTTCACGCAGCACTTCGGCCTGGAAGCAGACCGGCACATCTGGTGCCACCGGACCGACGAAGGTAATTGCCAGCGAGCGCACCGGTCGCCCCTCTGGCACCTTGGCACGCATCACCTCGAACGCCAGCGCAGTCACCAGACCACCGAAGCTGGCGCGTCCCTGCCCCCATTCAGGCGGAATCGTCACAGCATCAGGATCGCGACGCACCGCTTCAAGCATCTCGGAAAAGACCATACGCACCTCATGACTCATCGATGGCGACGATCTTAGGGGATGGTGACGGCTGAACGATAGCCCGTAAAAGTGCCTAAACAGCCAGATAGCCGACGAAAATGTCGCCTTATCCTTCGGCAGGAAAATCTCCGTACAACGCCAGCAGGGCATCATCGGCACGGCGCTCAGCCGCTTGCTGAGTCTGCAACCAGATATCCCTACAGGGGCGCAAGGAAGTCAGCATTTCGGCCTGCGCCAGCCATTGCAAGTGGTCGTGCCAGTCCCCCAGTGCACTCTGTGCACGCTTGAGCCTCGATTGCGCTGCTTTGCTCAAACGGCTCTGCGCCGGGTAGGTTTCAGCAGCGTAACGCACACGTTTGATCAGCAGCCGCAGGCGATGACGGTCATGCGCAGGATCGCGCAATGCCTGGGCCAATTGCCTTTGCTGGCGGCGCAAGCGACGGCGGATGCGCTTTTTCACATTGTCCAGTTGGCCTTGCCTGGCGGCGTCACGCCAGTTACCCGGCCAGCCGTCGAGCAGCCGCATAAGATCCGCAAGTTCATCGCTGCGGGCAAGCGCGACATAGCCAGCGGCCTGCTGCGCCTCATCGATGGGTGCCAGGTGCGCCAGCCCCAAGCGCTCCAGCTCAGCCGTCAGCACTTCACGATCACGCAGCGGTCCGCTGAGCCGTCCCAGCACTGCTGCCCCCTCTTCCAGGGCATCCACGGCGGGCAGGCCACGCAACGGGCGCAAAAGGCTGCGTAGCTGCCGCAGAGTGATACGAAGATCGTGTAGCGCCTCAGGGTCGGTACAGTCAGCCAGCCGCGCCTGGCAGGCATACAGACGCACCTGCAAAGCCACGACGCGGCCCAGGCAGTGCTCGATGAAATCGCTCATGCTCGCTCTCTCCGATGACGATGGCTCTAGCTAACAGCCTGGCTATACCCTCACACCAGTGACTAATGGTCGCTAACGCAACAAGCGCCAGGGCAATGCCCGGCGCAAATCACTCAATGCCCGGTGCAAGGCCGCAGGCGAAACGGGCTCACCGGCATAACGCTGCTGCTCGAAGCAACGGGCAAACGCCTCGATCTGCGCCGCCTGCTCAGGTAATTGCCGTGCAGCACGCAAAGCGAAGGAGCGCGGCCCCTCGCCGGCTTCTCGCCGCATCTCATGCCGTGCCAGCAGACGTTCGAACTTGCGAAACACCTGGCGCTGCGGATCCGCACGTTGTTGCCAGGGCTTGAGCAACCACAGCGCCAGCAGCCCCAACAACACACCACCCGTGCCCACCAAAGCCAGGGCCAGGCGCTGCCAGTCGAGGCTACCGAACCAGTTCTGCAGCAGTTTCAATTGCTGCTCGCCCTGATAACCAAGTACCCAGCGCTGCCAGCCGTAGTTCAGATTCTCCCAGCTCATGCGTAACTGGTTGAGCCAGGCCAGCTCACGATAACGCAGCGGCGAGAACGGTTGGTCATCGAGAAAGCCATCCTCTTCGCTCAAGGCCTCTTCCAGGCCGCGCTCGATGCGCTCTGGCGCGACCTGGAAGGTGGGATCGACGCTACGCCAACCCTGCCCGGGCTGCCAGTACTCCACCCAGGCATGGGCATCGAACTGGCGCACCTGGATGTAGTTGCCGCTGGGATTGAGCTCGCCGCCTTGGTAACCAGCGACGACTCGTGCAGGAATACCTGCCGCGCGCAGCACGAAGGTCATCGCGCCGGCATAGTGCGCACAGAAACCGCGCCGGGTGTTGAACAGGAAATCGTCGATACTGTCCCGCCCTAGAGGCTGGGGCCGCAAGGTATAGACATAGGGCTCACGATTGAAATGCTGCAGCACGGCCGCTACCAGCGCCTCGCCTTGCGGGTACTGCGTCTTCAGCTCCGCCGCCCAGGCACGGCTGCGCGGATCACCCTGCTCGGGCAACTGCAACGCCTGGCGCACGCCAGGCGGCTCGCTCTGTCCTTCACGCGTGGCCTGTGGCCAGGAGCGCACCTGATAAAGCAAGGGCCGATCCACCGGACGCAGCCGCTGCCAACGGAAGTCGCTCATCATGCGTCCACTTTCCTGGGCCATTTCGCCAACGTCGAGGGCGAAAAGCCAGCGTTTGCCACTGGGCTGCATGATGATGCTGTAGTCGAGCGGCTCTCCGACCTTGCTCCACTGCGGTGCGACGGGGACATCGGCGTAATTGGACTGCGACCAGCGCCGCCCATCGAAACGCTCAAGGGTCAACGCCCGCCAGTACAGCTGCGCGCGCGGCGGCACTTCGCCCTCGAAACTGGCGCGAAAAGCCAGTGCCGAAGAACGGCTCAACTCGGCGATATCGGCTGGTTCCATGCTATCCGACAGACCGGTAACGCCCTTGTCACTCGGTAGCGGCAGCGACCACAACGGCCCCATGCGCGGAAAGAACACGAAGAGCAGCACCATCAGAGGTATCGCCTGCAGCATCAGGCCACCTGCCAGGCGCAGGGTCGGCCAGGGACGCTCGGCGAAACCACTGTGCTGCAGACCGACCAGAGCCGCCAGCAGCGCCGTGACCGGCAACAGGCTGTAGAGCGCAGCCAGAATGCCGTCCTCGAACAGATATGCGGTCACCACGCAGAAGAAACCGAGGAAGATCACCACCAGCGCATCACGCCGCGTGCGCATTTCCAGCAATTTGAGGGTGAAGGTGGCGATCAGCAGCACCGCTGCCGCATCCAGCCCCACCAAGGTACCGCGCGACAGCAGAATACCGGCCAATACCAACAGCACCAGGCCGCCCTTGGCCCAGCCGTTGGGGTAGCGCGCGCGCATGCGGAAGATCTGCACGCGCCAACCGGCTGCAACCAGCCACAGGGCGATCATCCACAGCGGCAGGTGAACCAAGTGCGGCAGGATCACCAGCACCTGTGCGACCAGCAGCCAGATCAGGGCGACCCGCGGAATCCCAGGCAGACTACTCATGAGTGCGCCCCAAACAGCGCCAGGGCACGCAGGCAGGCATCGCGATGGCCATCACCGTAATCCGGGGCGATCACCTGTCCCGGTAGTTGCAGACCGAATGCCTGCTGCCGCTCGGAAAATTGCAGCACCCAGTGGCAGAGCAGCGCCAGGCGCATTTCACTGTCGCCAGCCAGGCTGTCGAAGTCCAGCCATAGATCACGCCCACTGAGCATGGCGAAGTCCTTGACCAACAGGCCCTGGCCACGCGAGTAGGCCTTCCAGTCCAGACGCCGTTTCGAGTCACCCGGCTGATATTCGCGCAGCCCCTGAAAATCGTCGGCGCCCTGGCCACGGGCACGCATGCCCTCTTCGTCCTCCTCGTCGCCCAGACCCGCCGACAACGGCAAATCGCCTTCCAGCGGCCGCGGATAAACCAGCACTGCCTGGTCCAGGTCGACCCAGCTCCAGGCCACCAGCAACCCCAGCGGGAAGCGACTTTCCACCCGCAGGCGCTCGGAGCGCAGCCAGCCTCGCCGGGTGGCGGGGAGATTCAGATCCACCTCGGTCTGGCCTTCATGCGGCACATCGCGCACTACCAGCTCGGCCGGTGGCCAGCCCAGTGCGATGGCCTGATGCTCACGCTCGCGGCTTTCCAGGCGTACGCGAAAACGTGCCTGCTCGCCCACGAACACCGCCCCGCCACCGCCCGCCTTGAGCACCAGCCCGGCCAGGTTGCGGTAGGTATGCAGGATGGTCACGACGAACACCGACATCAGCAGAAAGGTCAGGCCATAGGCCAGGCTGTTCTGGTAATTGATGCCCACCAGCAGCATCAGCAGCAGCGCCACGGCAAACGCGCCGCCTACCCGGCTGGGCAGAATGAAGATGCGCCGCTGATTCAGGCGCACGCTGGCTGCCGGCGGAATACGCCTGGCCAGCCAACGCCGCCAAAGCGGTTTCAGCGCTGCGCGCATCAGAGTGCCGGCACTTCGCGCAGCAACCATTGCACCAGGCCACCGCCACCGTGCCCGGTGGGATCAGCGCGCTCGCGCAAGCGATGACCAACCACCGATGGCAGCACCGCCTGTACATCTTCGGGGATCACGTAATCACGCTCGGCCAGCAGTGCCCAGGCCCTGGCCGCGGCCAGCAACGCCAGGCTGGCGCGTGGCGAAAGCCCCCAGGCGAACTGAGGCTGGCTGCGTGTCGCCTCGACCAGACGCAGCACATAGTCGACCAACGCATCGCTGGCACGCACCTTGGGCACTTCCGCCTGCAGGCGCGCCAGCTCGGCATGATCGAGAATCGGCTCGATACGCGGTAGCAGGTCGCGCCGGGCGTCGCCCAGCAGCAAGGCGCGCTCTGCGGCCTGGGCCGGATAGCCCAGCGACAGGCGCATGAGAAAGCGGTCGAGTTGGGATTCGGGCAAGGCGAAGGTGCCGCCGCTGCTGACAGGGTTCTGCGTGGCGATGACGAAAAATGGCTCGGGCAGCGGCCGGGTCGCACCCTCGATGGTCACCTGCCCCTCTTCCATCGCTTCGAGCAGCGCACTCTGGCTCTTCGGTGTAGCGCGGTTGATCTCGTCGGCCAGCACCAGCTCGGCGAAGATCGGCCCGGGGTGAAAGACGAACTGGCTGCTGTCCTTGTCGAACACCGAAGTGCCGAGAATGTCGCCAGGCAACAGGTCGGACGTGAACTGGATACGCTGGAAGCTCAGCCCCAGTACGCGCGCCAGGGCATGACTGAGGGTAGTCTTGCCCATGCCTGGCAGGTCTTCGATCAGCAGGTGACCACGCGCCAACAGGCAGGTCAGTGCCAGGCGCACCTGCGCCTCCTTGCCCAGCAACACCTGATTGACCGAATCCAGACAGGCATCGAGTTTGCTTCGCATCGTTCGCTCCTTATGCAGAACGACGATGCTACTGGGACGCTGGCAAGCGGCATAGCGCCATGACATTTTTGCTCACGAAACTGTGAGACCGACCGCTATGCCAGTCGAAACTGCCCCGCCATGCCCTGCAACTCGCGCCCCAGCTCGGCCAGCTGAATGCTCGACGCGGCGGTTTCGTCCATTGCCGTGGCCGACTGATCGGCGATATCGCGGATCGAGGTGACGCTACGGCTGATTTCCTCGGCCACGGCAGTTTGCTGCTCGGCCGCGGCGGCGATCTGCTGGTTCATCTCCGAGATCAGACTAACCGCCTCGGCAATGGCTGCCAGCGCACCCTCGGTCTGGTTGGCATCGCCAACAGTGAGGCTGACCAGGCTGGCGCTCTGCTCCATATCGGTCACGGCGCGGCGACTGCCCTCTCGCAAGGCGGCGATCAACGATTCAATTTCTGCTGTGGACTGCTGGGTACGCTTGGCCAGGGCGCGCACCTCATCGGCGACCACCGCGAAACCGCGCCCCTGTTCGCCGGCGCGCGCTGCCTCAATGGCTGCGTTGAGCGCCAGCAGGTTGGTCTGCTCGGCAACACTCTTGATCACATCGAGCACTGCATCGATGCGCTGGGTATCCTGGCTCAGGCGCTGGATGCTCTCAGTGGTCGCTTCCATCGCACGAGCCAACTGCTCGATGCGTTGCAGGGTCTGACGCCCCACCTGACTGCCCGCCCCGACACGCTGGTCAGCCTGTTCGGTGGAAGCAGCTGCCGCTTCGGCATTGCGTGCGACCTCATGCACCGTGGCGGTCATCTCGCTCATCGCGGTGGCGACCTGATCGGTTTCAAGCTTCTGGCCGTTGACCCCCTGACGCGTCTGTTCGGCGGTCGCCGAGAGCGTCTGGGCAGAACTGGATATCTGCGCCACGCCGCCCTGCAGACGGCCGACCATCTCCCGCAGGTTGCCCGCCATACGCTGCATGGCCGCGAGCAGTTGGCCGACTTCGTCACCACGGTCCTGCTCGATGCGCACACTGAGGTCGCCAGCGGCGATGGATTCGGCCAGGCCGATCACCCGCTTCAGCGGCCGCACGATGGCCAGACTGATCATGATCGCCGCGCCAAGACCGAACAGCAGCGCCAGCGCCGCTGCCGCAATGATCAGGCCACTGCTGGCCTGGCGCTCGGCATGTATGGCCTGGCGCTGGGTATCCAGAGCCAGATCGACACGCTGCAGCAGTTGTTCGATCTGAGCGACCAACTGCCCATACACCTGTTTTTGTTGCTGCAACTGATCGGCATATTCCTTGAGCCGCTCGTTGAAGGAGTCGACGTTGACCACCACCTCGCCGAGCACTGCGGCATAGCCGGGATCATTCAACTCATCACGTAACTCGGCAGCCAGGGCCTGTGCCTCGCCGGCCTGGGCAATTTCGCTCTGTTCTTCGCCATCGCCGCGGCGGCTGGCCTCCAGACGCTGGCGCGCCTGATCCAGTGCCTGCAGCAGCAACTGATGGATCTTGCCGACCTTGCCGGCCTGCAATACCGAATCGCCGCCCTGCTCGCCCTGGGAACTCTTGAGCAGGTCGACGCCGTCTTCGGACAGTCCTTCCTGCAGCAGATCCAGGCTATTGGCAGCGCTGACCACCAGCCAGTCGGCGGCCTGCAGCGACAGCTGCATGTTGTCGGTGAGTTCAACGTAGCGGTCGAAGGCACTGCGATAGTCGGCCAGTGCAGGCTCGACCTGCGCCATGACCGCGGCAGTGTCACTATCCAGCTCGGCCTGCAGGGCCTGGCCGGCCTGGAGGATGGCCTCGGCCTGCTGCCCCAGGCGCTCGGCATGCTGCTTGTCGCCACTCAGGGCAAACGCCTGTTCGCTCTGTCGCATACGCAGCACCTGCTCGCCGAGGGCACTCATGCGCTGCTGCAACTCGGCGCCGGCACTGACCTCTCGCAACGCCAGCAGGCCGGTTGCGGCTACCAGAGCGGTCAGAATCAATACCAGAGCGAAACCCA
>ENA-UOXB01000349-UOXB01000349.1-bioreactor-metagenome-genome-assembly--contig:-NODE-349-length-36946-cov-25.662302_pt1 | contig 36946 bp, 30 predicted proteins | sample MGYA00238158_ERZ761615 | MGnify/ENA primary metagenome ERZ761615 (study PRJEB28904, sample SAMN06267902) | bioreactor metagenome | isolation source: Joint BioEnergy Institute, California, USA...
GCACATCGCGCACCTGGCCGTCCGGATCCAGGCTGAAATTGACGAAGGCGTCGGCATTGAGCGAGCGGTCATCCCAGCGCACGATGAAGGTGTCGTGCTGCCAGTGCTCCAGCCGGCCGCTGAGCTGGGCGGTCTGCGCGAAGCGCAGGCGCAGGCCACCGCGTTCTGAGCTGATCTGCATGTCGCCGTACCAGCGGTCGCGGTAGCGGCCGGCATAATCGGCCAGCGGCAGCGAGGGCGTGCTGCGGCGGTCGCGCGCCGCCTGGTGGGCGGCCCATGCCGCGTCCGCCTTGTCCTGGCCCTTGGCCACCGCCTTGGCATAGGCGTCCACCCAGTCATGCTGGCCCCCCAGGTAGGCATCCAGCACGCTCAGAGTGATCGCATTGAACGCCGCCCCCACTTCCTGGTTGGTCAGCACCACCACACCCAGCTTGTGCCCAGGCACCAGGGTCAGCCGGGACACCATGCCCGGCCAGCCGCCGGTGTGCCACACCAGTTTCTGCCCGCGATAGTCGCTCAGGCTCCAGCCCTGGCCATAGCCGGCGAAGTTCGGCCGTGCCGGCGCCAGCTCCGGTACCGCCGGGGTGGCGATGCTCTGCGGGGTGATCATCTGCCACATCTGCTGCTGCGTGGCCGGGCTGAACAGCGCGGTGCCATCGGCCAGGCGGCCCTCGGCCAGCTGCACCTGCATCCAGCGTGCCATGTCGTGGGCGCTGGAATACAGCCCGCCGGCGCCGGCATTGTTCGACCAGGTCAGCGGTGCCACCGTGCGCAGTTCGGTGAAATCGTACTTCGCGTGCCCGACCGCCGCGCGGTCGCCGGGCTGCAGGTGATCGGCGTTGTAGCGGGTGCCGGTCATGCCCACCCGGTCGAAGATGCGGGTCTGCAGGAACTGCTGGAACCCCATGCCCGAAACCTGCTCCACCAGCTGCTGGGCGACCGCGTAGAGGATGTTGTCGTAGGCATAGCGCTCGCGGAACCCGCCCTTCAGCGGCACCTGGCCCAACCGCTGCACCACCTCGGCATTGCTGTAGCCGGTGGTCGGCCAGAACAGCAGGTCGCCGGCCCCCAGGCTCAACCCGCTGCGGTGGGACAGCAGATCGCGCACCGTCATCTGGCCGGTCACGAACGGATCGGACATGCGGAACGCGGGCAGGTGGTCGATGACCTTGTCATCCAGGGACAGTTTGCCGTCCTCGGCCAGCAGGTTCAGCGCGGTGGCAGTGAACGCCTTGGTGTTGGACGCGATGGCGAACAGCGTATCGGCCTGCACCGGGTCGGGCTTGCCGTGCTCGCGCACGCCCCAGCCGCGCTCGAGCACGATCTGGCCGTCTTTCACCACGGCCACGGCAATGCCGGGCACATCGAATTGCGCGCGCACGCGCTCCACCGTGGCATCAAGCTGCTGCAGCTGCGCCGGGGTCGTCGGCTCGGCCGCCACGGCCGCGCCCGCCAGGGTCGTGCCGGCCAGCAGCACGGCGCCTCCAATCCAGGTGTTCATCCACATCTCCGCACAGGGGAAGCGCCGCCATGACGGGCGCCAACAGGGTCTGGCCCGATGGTACCGGTGCGCGCCCGCGCCTGCCCCTGCCATAGGAGGGGGAGCGACCCCGTACCTGCAGCGGCGTGCATGCCGCACAATACGCCCGATGAGCACACCCGATACCCGCAAAGCGCTGTGGCAGATCCACTTCTGTGTCCTGTTGTGGGGCGTGACCGCCATCCTCGGCAAGCTGATCACCCTGCCCGCGCTGCCGCTGGTGTGGTGGCGCATGCTGCTGGTGGTGGCGATGCTGGCCCTGCTGCCGCGCGTCTGGCGCGGGCTGCGTACCCTGCCGCTGCGGCTGGTGGCCGGGTACGCCGGCATCGGCGCGCTGGTAGCGCTGCACTGGCTGACCTTCTACGGCGCGGTGAAGCTGGCCAATGCCTCGGTGGCCGCCACCTGCATCGCGCTGGCGCCGGTGTTCACCTCCATCATCGAACCCTGGGTGGCCAAGCGGCCCTTCCAGCCGCGCGAGCTGGCCTTCGGCCTGGCCGTGCTGCCCGGCGTGGCGCTGGTGGTGGGGGGCGTGCCCGATGGCATGCGGCTGGGCGTGCTGGTCGGCGCGCTGTCGGCGCTGCTGGTGGCCATCTTCGGCTCGTTCAACAAACGCCTGGTCAGCCACGCCGATCCGCTCACCGTGACCGCGCTGGAACTGGGCGCCGGCACGCTCACCCTGACCCTGCTGGCACCGCTGCTGCCCTACCTGCTGCCGGCCCTGGCCAGCCCGCTGTGGGTGGTGCCGGACCTGCACGACGGTCTGCTGCTGCTGGTGCTGGCCGGGGTGTGCACGCTGCTGCCGTTCGCGCTTGCCCTGGTGGCCCTGCGCCACCTCAGTGCCTACACCGTGCAGCTGGTGACCAACCTGGAGCCGGTGTACGCCGTGCTGCTGGCCATCGTGCTGCTGCGCGAGCAGCATGAAGTGACCCCGTGGTTCTATCTGGGCGTGGCCATCATCGTCGGTGCGGTGTTCCTGCACCCGCTGCTCAACCGCCGCCGCCCGGTGCAGCACCCGGAACTGCTGGGCACCGCCGAAGCGCGCAACGTGGTGGAGTGAACGCCGGCGGGCACGCCCCGCCGCCGCTCAGTCTGCCAGTGCCACCCGGTTGCGGCCGTTGGCCTTGGCGCGGTACAGCGCTTCGTCGGCACGCTGCACGGTGGCATCGGTACTTTCCCCGGCACGGTGCGCGGCCACGCCGATGCTCACCGTGACCGGGAAGCCCAGCGGCAGCTCACCTACCGCCATGCGCAGGAAATCACACTGCAGTTGCGCCGCCACCAGATCGGTATCGGGCATCAGCACCACGAACTCCTCGCCGCCATAGCGGGCGGCCATGCCGGCGCCAGCGAAGTGCGCACGCAGCAGCGCGCCCAGTTCGGCCAGCACGCGGTCACCGGTGGCATGCCCCTGGAAATCGTTGATGCGCTTGAAGTGGTCAATGTCCAACAGGGCCACGCAGGTGCGCCGCGGCCGCCCCTCGGCATCCTGTACGGCGACCTCCAGCGCGGCGGACAAGGCACGCCGGTTCGGCAGCCCGGTCAGCGGATCGGTGCGGCTCTGCTCGGTCAGGTCGGCGTTCTGCGCCAGCAGCACTTCATGGTATTCGCCCAGCAGCCGCTCGTAGTCCTCGCGTTCCAGCATGTGCTGCTGGATGTCCAGCGCGAACCGGCGCAGCTCCATCACCAGCATGACCTGCCGCGACAGCGCGGCCAGCGCCTCGGTCTGCTGCGGCTGCAGGTGCTGCGGGTGGGCGTCGAACACGCACAGCGTACCCAGCGGCAGCCCGTCGCTGCTCAGCAGTGGCGCACCGGCATAGAAGCGCACATGCGGCTCGCCCACCACCACCGGGTTGTCGTGGAAGCGCACATCCTGCCGCGCGTCCTCCACCACCATCACTTCCTGCGGCTGCAGGATCGCGTGGCCGCACATGGACTCACTGCGCAGGTTCTCGCTGGCGTCGATGCCGTGCATCGATTTGAACCACTGGCGCTCGGCATCGATCAGGCTGACCGCGGCCATGGAGGTGCCACACACCGCCTTGGCGATGGTCACCAGGTCCTCGAACGACTGCTCGCGCGCGGAGTCGAGGATCCTGTAGCGGTGCAGCGCCTGCAGGCGCTGCGCTTCATTGCGGGGCTTGTCGGGCTTGATCACGGATCATCATTTTCCGGCAGGTCGCAGACCACTATAGACCAGCGGCCGCGAACGGATTGCCGTTACCACTCCACCTGCTGCGGCAGCAGCCCCCGCAGTTCCTGTTCAGTCAGGTTGCGCCACTGCCCCGGCTTGAGCGCGGCGAGCTTGATGTTGTCGATGCGCACGCGGCGCAACTGCGTGACCCGATAGCCGAACTCGGCCGCCATCAGGCGGATCTGCCGGTTCAGGCCCTGCTGCAGCACGATGCGGAAGCCGAACTTGGCGATGCGCGTGGCACGGCACGGCAGCGTCATCTGGTCGTGGATGCGCACGCCGCGGGCCATGCCGCGCAGGAATTCATCGGTGACCGGCTTGTTCACCGCCACCAGATACTCTTTCTGGTGACCGTTCTCGGCGCGCAGGATCTGGTTGACGATGTCGCCGTTGCTGGTCAGCAGGATCAGTCCTTCCGAATCCTTGTCCAGCCGGCCGACCGGGAAGATGCGCTGCTCGTGGCCCACGAAGTCCACGATATTGCCCTTCACCGAGCTTTCGGTGGTGCAGGTGACGCCGACCGGCTTATTCAGCGCGATGTACACATGCCGGCGGGCACCGGGGCGGCGCGCGGCACGTGCACGCAGGGGCTGGCCGTCGACCAGCACGGTATCGTCCTCGCCCACCACGGCGCCGGTTCCGGCGGGGTGTCCATTGACGGTGACGCGGCGTTCGCCGATCAGACGGTCGGCCTCGCGGCGCGAGCAGAAGCCGGTTTCGGCGATGTATTTGTTGAGTCGGGTGGTCATGCCGGCATTATCCGGCATCGGCCCGCCGCACGTCAGTGGCCCAGACCGAAGGCGCTTCCAGCTGTTCACCGTCCATCACCCGGTTGCGCCCGGCGCGCTTGGCCGCATACATGGCGTGGTCGGCCCGCCGCAGCAGTCCAGCCAGATCGTCCTGGCCCCGCCGCCACTGCGCCAGCCCGATGCTGGCGGTCACCCGCAGACCATTCACCTGCAGGCTCTCACCGGCATCAAGGATGCGCTGGCGCACCTGGTCCAGGCGCGCGGCGGCCTGCGCACCGGAACAGCCCGGCAGCACCAGCAGGAACTCCTCCCCGCCCATGCGGAACACCTCCTCATGGTGGCGCACGCAGCCGCGCAGGGCGGCGGCCACCGCGACCAGCACCGCATCGCCCGTTTCATGGCCATGACGGTCGTTGATGTCCTTGAACAGGTCAATGTCCAGGAAACCGATCGCCAGCGGCGCATCGGCGCCGGCCTGGGACATGCGTGTGGCCAGCTGGCGCAGCCCGGCGCGGCGGTTGCCCAGCCCGGTGAGCGCATCGGTGTCAGCCAGCTGCCGCATCTCGTCGCGCTGTTCGCGCAGGCGCCCCAGGCGCTGGTTCAGTGCGTAGGCGGCCATCATCAGCAGCCAGGTCAGCGACAGCTGCAGCGACTCCACCCGGTAGGCCAGCAGCCATTGCGCGCCGACCAGGTCCGCCACGATCATCACCAGGAACGGTACCACCGCCGCCAGACCGACCAGCGCCCAGCGGTCACGGTGCGCCCACGACCACACCCCGGCGCCCAGCGCCAGCACGCAGCCCAGCATGTAGACCGCCTCCAGCGCCCGTGTCGCCCAGCCCATCGCGTGCCATCCCAGCCACGGCAGCAGCGCCAGCATCACCGCCATCAGGCCACCCAGCGCACGCAGCAGCACGGTGGAGCGCGGCCATCGGCGCAGCCCGCCGTTGAGCCACCACAGCACCGGCAGCAGCAGTGCCACCGTCAGCGCGGTCACCCCCACCACCCAGGCGATGTCCACCAGCCCCACCGGCAGCCAGGGATACAGATAGCCGCCCAGCCCGCTGACCAGGGCCTGCCAGACCATGAAGACGGCACACACGCCCACGTAGGCCAGGAAGGTGCGGTCGCGCGCGCTCAGATAGCCCATCAAGGCCGACAGCGCCAATGCCAGCGCCACCGCGATGCAGGCTGCACGGACCAGCAACCGCGCGGTGTCGTTCTGCTGCACTGGGCTGGGCGCGCCCAGCAGCAGGGTGGGTCCCCAGCGCGCTTTCAGCGGCTGCGGCCAGGAGACGGCGATCGGTTCCACGCTGCCGGCCGGTGGCACGATCACGATGCCGATCCCGGCGCGGAAGCGCGAATCGCGGGTGCGCGCGTCGTTCATGTTGCCGCAGATCTCACGGTCACCGTGTTTCAGGCTGACCTCACCGGCCAGCACGTTGAAGACATCCAGCGACTGCGGCTGGCCGGACCAGCCGCCGGGCGGTGCGGGCACCAGCAGCTGCTGGCGGCGGCTGCCCAGCTCACGCGGATCGCAGGCACGGTGGGGGGTGGGCTCCACCGTGGCGCGGCCCAGCAGCACATAATCGTGACCGGGCTGCGGCGTCGCCCACGCGCCGAGGGGCGCCAACAGCAGGGCGCACACGCACAGCAGCGTGAACCGTTCCAGCAAGCCCGCCCCCCTGATCGTCCAGCAACGCACTGACCACCTGTCCCTTGCTGCGTGCGCGCAACCCGCGCCACGTTCCGCGTCCCGTCGGCATTATTGCAGTACCTGCCAGGCCGTGTCCGCTCCGTTGCCGACATCTCAGGCGCGGACCGGCGGACTGCCCGGGCCGCCCTGTCCCCGGCGCACCGGCCACAGCCCCGGCTGGGTCAGCCGCTCCAGCGGCAGCGGACGCTCGATCGCATACCCCTGCAGCCCCTGTACCCCCATCGCGGTCAGCTGGGCAGCAGTCTCCTCGTCCTCCACCCATTCGGCCACCACCTCCAGCTCCAGCTCGCGCCCCAGCGCCGCGATGGCACGCACCGTGGCGCGGCTGACCGGGTCGGCCTGCATGTCGCGCACGAACGCGCCGTCGATCTTCAGCAGGTCCGCCGGCAGCTGGCGCAGGTAGGCAAAGGAGGACACGCCCGAGCCGAAATCATCCAGCGCGATACGGCAGCCGCGTGCCTTCACCGCCTCGATGAACCCGCGCGCCTGGGAGACGTTGCTGATCACGGCGGTCTCGGTGATCTCGAAGCACAGCCGCGTGGCCAGCGTGCGGTTGCGCTCCAGCAGGTCCACGACGAAGGCCAGGAAGGTCGGCTCGGCGATGGACTGGGCGGACACGTTGACGTTGCACAGGCCCAGCGCGCGCACATGCGCCGGGCACAGCTGCAGGTGGCGGAACAGCATCGACAGCACGCAGCGGTCCAGCGACATGCCCAGCCCGTAGCGCTCGACCGCTGCGATGAACGCCGCCGGTCCGTGCAGCGTGCCATCGGTGTCGCGCATGCGCACCAGGACCTCGTAGTGCAGCCGCTCGGGATCATCGGCATGGGCGATGCGCTGGGCATGCAGCACCATGCGGTTGTCCGCGATCGCCTGGATGACCCGCCGCAGGCGTTCGGCGTCCTCGCGACGCTCGGCCAGCGCCATGCGGGTTTCGTTGAAGCAGTGCACCCGGTTGCGCCCGGCCTGCTTGGCGGCGTAGCAGGCGCTGTCGGCCGCACTCATCACCCAGTTCACGTCCGGCGCGTCGGCCGTGATCTCCAGCACCCCCACGCTGCAGCTCACCGCCGGCATGCCGGGGGAGAGCTGCAGGCTGATCTGGCCCAGATTGCGGATCACCCGCTGCAGGATCTGCTTGGCCTCGTCCTGGGTGGCATTGCACAACAGCAGCGCGAACTCGTCCGCGCCGAGCCGCCCGACCCAGTCATGCTCACGCACCGCCCCCTTCAGGTGGTCGGCGAAGGCGCGCAGCATCTGGTCACCGGCGGCATGGCCGGCGGTATCGTTGACCAGCTTGAAGTAATCCAGGTTGAGGTGGCACAGCGCATGCACCCCACCGTTGCTGCGCACCTGCTGCAGCGCCCGGTCCAGCAGCCGCTCGATCTCATGGCGGTTGATCAGCCCGGTCAGCGGATCATGGCTGGCATGGTGCTCCACTTCCCGCGCCAGCGCGTGGGCCTGCGAGACATCTTCCACGATCGCGAACACCGAGATCCGCCCCTTGCCCAGCGGTACCACGGTGCCGCTCCAGCGCCCCCAGAGCAGTCCCCCGTCACTGCGGCGGAAGCGCAGTTCGCCCGGCCGCAGCTGCAGCGGCCAGTCGATGCCGCCCTGTCCATCCAGCACCAGTTCGCCTTCCACGAGCAGATCGGCCAGGTGCAGGTCCAGCAGGGTTTCCATGGTCAGGTCGAGAATATCGGCCAGCGCCTGGTTGGCTTCCCGCACCCGGCCGTCCTCGTCCATCTTCAGCATGCCGACGTGCGCCTGGTAGAACGCGGCGCGGAAACGGCTTTCCTGCTCGTAGATATCGTTGCGCACCCGCCTGGCCAACAGCACCGCCAGCAACGTGATGCACACCACCGACAGCACGCTTACCGCGAATGTTGCCCGGCGCACCAGCGTGGCGGCCTCCATCAGGCCGCCGGCGAACGCGCTGGCCTGCTGCTGCAGGCCGTCATCGAGCCGGTGCAGGCGCGTACGGTAGGCATGCCGTTGCGCGGTATCCAGTTCCTGCCCGGCCGCCACGATGCGCTCCAGCTCGTCGCCGAGCGCCTGCAGCTGCAGCAGGCCGGCATCACTCTGGCGCCAGACCCGGGTGGCCTGGCGGAACGCCGGCAGTTGGCGGCCGTAGCGATAGGAGAGGATCAGACGGTTGATGTCGCCCGGTGCATTGCCGCCGCGCAGGAAGCCGCTGCGCGCGCCCTCGGTGTCCGGCACCGCCTGTTCCAGTGCCAGACGCCCGTGCATGTCGCCCAGCGGCACGGCCAGCGACTGGCGCGCCTGCGCCAGATCATCGGCGCGACCCTCATCCACATAACGTTCAAGCGCGGCGACCGCGCGCTGCTGGCCGCGCGACCAGTGCGACTGGCCGACGATCCACGCGGTGGAGGTCGCCTGCAGTTCCTGGATGATCACCGAGATACAGACCAGCCCCACCGCCATGCCGGTCAACAGGCCCACCCGGCGGGTAAGCCCCTTGGCCTTTGGAACGTAACGCACCTGCACCCGCGTCCTGTCAGTGGTCCCGTGCATGAATCCCCCCGAATCCGTGGCTGGGTCTACCTGCAGTGTCCTCCGCTAGCCTCGCCAGACTAGCGTACCAATTGTAAGTTCGCCGCGAAGACAAGATGACCGTCCACATGCGACAACGCCAGCCCTTGCGGGGCTGGCGTCGGTGTCATACGGCGGGTGAGGGATCAGAAGCTGCGCGGACCGCGCGGCTTGAACCCTTCACGGCGCGGCGGCCGGCTGTCGCGGTCGCCGCCCGGCGCTCCCGGACCGGCACGGCGCGGGCCGCCCGGACCACCCGGACCACCCGGACCGCGCTTCTCGAAGCGCGGCTTGAACGGACGCGGTGCCGAGCTGATCTCCTCGCCGGGTGCCAGCGGGCGCATCTGCAGCTGCTGGCCCGATACCCAGACCTTCTTCAGGTGGCTGAGCACATCGGTCGGCATGTCCACCGGCAGGTCCAGCAGCGAGAAGTCGTCATGGATGTCGATGCGGCCGATGAAGCGGCTTTCCAGCCCTGCCTCGTTGGCGATCGCGCCGACGATGTTGGCCGGCTTCACCCCATGCTGGTGACCCACCGCGATGCGATAGGTCTCCATGCCCTGCTCCGGCGCACCGCGCGGCGGCACCTCGCGGCGCGGGCCACGCTCGAAGCCGCCCTCGCCTTCGCCACGCCCGGGGCCACGCTCGAAGCGGGGACCACGGTCGGCGCGTTCCGGGCGCTCGAAGCGCTCGCGCGGCGCACGTTCCTCGCGCGGCGCGCGCACCGGCGGCTGCAGCAGGAACGGCGTATCGCCCTGCAGCATCTTGGCCAGCGCGGCAGCCACGTCGATGGCCGGCACGTTCTGCTCGGTCTCGAAGCGCTCCAGCAGCTGGCGGTAGAAGTCCAGGCCACCCTGACCCAGCGTCTCGCTGATGCGGGCGGTGAACTTGCTGACGCGGGTATCGTTGACCGCTTCCACGCTCGGCAGCTGCATCTCCTCGATCGGCTGGCGCGTGGCGCGCTCGATCTGGCGCAGCATGCCCTTCTCGCGCGGGGTCGCGAACAGGATCGCCTCGCCGCTGCGGCCGGCACGACCGGTACGGCCGATGCGGTGCACGTAGCTTTCGGTGTCGTACGGGATGTCGTAGTTCAGCACGTGGCTGATGCGTTCCACGTCCAGGCCGCGCGCGGCCACGTCGGTGGCCACCAGGATGTCCAGCTTGCCTTCCTTGAGCATGGCGATGGTGCGCTCGCGCTGCGCCTGCTGCATGTCGCCGTTGATCGCCGCCGCCGCCAGCCCACGGGCCTGCAGCTTGCCGGCCAGTTCTTCGGTGCCGGCCTTGGTGCGGGCGAAGATGATCATCGCATCGAACGGTTCCACTTCCAGGATCCGGGTCAATGCATCCAGCTTGTGCATGCCACTCACCCACCAGTAGCGCTGGCGGATGTTGGCCGAGGTGGTGGTCTTGGCGGCGATGGTCACTTCCACCGGATCCTGCAGGTAGGTCTGCGCGATGCGGCGGATCTGCGGCGGCATGGTGGCCGAGAACAGGGCCACCTGGCGCTTCTCCGGCAGCTTCTTCAGCACCGCTTCGACGTCGTCGATGAAGCCCATGCGCAGCATTTCATCGGCTTCGTCCAGCACCAGGGTCTTCAGTTCGGACAGATCCAGGGTGCTGCGGTCCAGGTGGTCGATCACCCGCCCCGGGGTGCCCACCACGATGTGCACGCCGCGGCGCAGTGCCGACAGCTGCTGGCCGTACGGCTGGCCGCCGTACACCGGGAGCACGCGGAAGCCGGGAATCTTCGAGGAATACGACTGGAAGGCTTCGGCCACCTGGATGGCCAGCTCACGCGTGGGCGCCAGCACCAGCGCCTGGGGCTTGATCTGCTGCAGGTCGATGTTGGACAGTACGGGCAGGGCGAACGCGGCGGTCTTGCCGGTGCCGGTCTGCGCCTGGCCGAGCACGTCGCGCCCTTCCAGCATGGCCGGAATGGTGGCGGCCTGGATCGGCGACGGGGTTTCATAGCCGATGGCGGTCACGGCCTGCATGACAGGCTCGGACAGACCAAGCTGCGCGAACTGCAGCTGGACTTGGGTTTCTTCAGACATGGGGGAACTCCAGAAGGCACGGCCATCTGCATGGCAGTGCGATAAAAAAGGGATGGTCCGCGCTTTGGGCGCCCTTCTTATCGCGTGCCCTGGCGCTGCTCGGTCGGAGGAGAATTCACTCACTCAGCGCGGAATCATACCGCAAGCCGCCTGAACCCGTCATTCATGGAACAGCACTGTGCGCCGCCGGCCACGCTGGCGCACACTACCGGCCGCTCTTTACTACAGGAAATGTCGATGCAGGTTCTGGAATTCGATCTGGAAGGGGAATATGTCGAGCTCAAGCAGCTGCTCAAGCTGGCCGACCTGGTCACCAGCGGCGGAGAGGCCAAGATGGTGATCAGCGAAGGACAGGTCCGCGTGGATGGCAACGTGGAACTGCGCAAGGCCTGCAAGATCCGCGCAGGCCAGGTGGTGGAGTTCAACGACAGCCAGATCCGGGTCCTGGCCGCGGCCTGAACCCGGCGCCGGCGGTCAGACCAGGGTCCAGACCAGTTTCATCACGCCCACCAGCGATACCACCCACACCAGGCTGCGCAGGTAGGGGATGCCGGCGGCGTACAACGGCAGGTAAACCACGCGCGCCCAGAAGTACAGCTGCACCGCCAAGGCGGTGTTGCTGTCCTGGCGCCCGGCGATCACCACCGCCAGCACGGCAGCGGCGAAGAACGGGAAGGTTTCCATGAAATTGCGCTGGGCGCGCTGCAGCCGCGCCGGCAACGGCTTCAGCGGCGGACCGTCGTCATCGCGCGCCGACGCGTTCCAGGCCAGGCCGCGCTGGTGCGTGACCGCCGCGCTGGTCAGCAGCAGGTGGGCCACGCCCAGCAGCATCGACCACGCCAACAGTTTCAGTTCGATACCCATGGGTCTGCTCCTCAGGCGCCGGGGGCGCGCAGGCTGTAACCGGCCACGCGCCACACCTGGTCTTCATCCAGGCGGAAGCTCACCAGTTCGCGCACCGGCTGCGGGCTGGAGGCGAAGCGCGTGGGGAAACTCACGCTCACGTACAGGCCTTCGGGCACGGCCGCGCCCGCGCCGTAGCGCACCCGGGTCACGCTGGGCTGGCCGCGACCGACCAGCGCGCCCAACCGGGTCCGGTCAGCCTGCACCTGGCTGATGAAGGCCGGCCGGGTGACCGCCCTGCGCGCAACCGCGGAAGCACCATCCCAGACCTCACCCGTGCGGCCGCCATCGACCAGCTGCGCCGCCCGCAGCGCCGCCGCGGTCATCTCTGCATTCTGCCGGGCCACCTGTGCCTGCTGCGCCGGGGTGAGCTGGGCGGCGCCCTGCCCGGCGGGGGCCGGCGCGGTCGCAGGGGCGGCGGCCGCCGGCTGCGCTGCGGGCGCACGGGCCGGCGTGGGCGTCTGGGCCAGGCCGGCCCACGGGAGCAACAGGGACAACAGCACAACCTTCCGCTTCATGACGAGCACCGGCGACCGAACGAGCCGCCAGTCTAGAACGGGCGCTGACAAGACGGTGTCACAACGTGGCCGGCCGGTTGTCGGGCGCGTCGACCACGGCCTCCGCCGACGCCTCACCGGGTGCCTGCTGCGCCCCCGCACCGGAGGCACCCGAGGGCGCCGGCGGCAGCGTGGCCACGTCGATCTCCGACAGCGGGCTCTGCGCCGGGCAGCGCTCATCGGGGAAACCGAAGCGCTCCTTCAACGCCTGGCCGCAGGCGTTCATTGCTTCCAGCTCGGCGCCCTCGCGCTTGCACTGCTGGTCGAAGGCCACCAGGAACGCATCCTTGCGGCGCACGAAATCATCGCCGCAGGCGCGCATCTGGCGGATCCGCTCCAGGTCGTCCTGCACCGCGTTGGTGCCATCCAGGCCGAACTGCCGCAGCTCATCCGCGCTGAGCAGGCGCAGGCTGCGGTTGGGTACGGTCATCATCAGGTCGGCCACGCCCACCGCCACGCCGTTGCGCTGCAGGTAGTCCTTGACGTTGTCGTAGACCTGCTGCAACTCGCGGTTGAGCTCGGCACGCGACGTCGCCTTGGAACTGATGCGCATCATCCGGTGGATGCCGACCTTGCCGGACACCAGACGGTTGTCGCCGGCGGCCAGCACGAATACACAGGCGCTGTGGCACACCGAGCCCTCGCGCACCCACATGGTCCAGCCGGATTCACCGATGCTGTCGCCAGCCACGATGGCTGCTTCCACCTGGCCGCCACTGGAATCCAGGTCCAGGATGCGCTTGTGGATGCCGCGCGCCTCGGCCACCACGGCCAGGCGCCACATCAGTTCGGCGAAGCCGGGATTGATCTTGCCGCTGTAGCGGACCCGCAGCAGCCCGCGCTCGGCGCACGGTGCCAGCGCCTGTTCCAGCTGGCTGCGCTGCAGCCCCTCCAGCGGCGTGCCGTCGCCTTTTTCATCGGCATAGTCGGTGCTGCAGCTGATCCAGGCCTCGCCGTTTTCCAGCGCGGCCTGCGGCCAGGGCCGGTCAGCACGGTCCAGCGGTGGCGGCGCGGGCGGCGGCGCGTCGGCCACATTGATCGAAACCATGTGGTCACCGTCGGCGGCCGGTGCCGCCGGGGCTCCATCGTTGGCGGTGGAGGTACCGGGGCTGCCCGGCGCGCCGCAGCCGGCAAGAGAAAGACACATCAGGAACAACCACCGCGCAGGCACCATGACAACGCCGGTCTCAGCTTGAGGGTGATCCAGTCTAGAGCCTGCGCAGGCAGCCGCGGCAACCGCGCCTGAACCGGGCGGCCGTCGCGGCATTGGCGTCTGGAAATGGCGAGTACGCGTCCGCCCGCCGGCCTAGACTGCTGCCATGGAAACCGCCGCGCCCGACACCGCCACCTGCGAACGCGCCCGCCTGGCGCGCGATGCGCGTTTTGACGGCGTGTTCTTCACCGCCGTGCACAGCACCGGCATCTATTGCCGACCGGTCTGCCCGGCGCCACCCCCGAAACCGCGCAACATCACCTATTACGCCAGCGCCGCTGCGGCCGCCGCGGCCGGGTTCCGCCCCTGCCTGCGCTGCCGGCCCGAGCTCTCCCCCCAGGCCCAGCAGGCCGCCAGCGAGGATGTGTTGCGCCGCGCCCTGCAGCTGCTCCATGCCGGCTTCCTGCAGGATCACCCGGCCAGCGCGCTCGCCGCACGGGTGGGCCTGGGCCCACGCCAGCTGCAGCGGCTGTTCGTGGCCCGGCTGGGTGCCACCCCGGTGCAGCTGCATGCCACCCACCGGCTGCTGCAGGCCCGGCAGCTGCTCACCGAAACACAGCTGCCGGTGACGGACGTCGCCCTGGCCGCCGGCTTCAACAGCCTGCGCCGCTTCAACGATGCCTTCGCCACCGGCTGTGGCATGCCCCCCAGCGCGATCCGCCGGCAGCGCCCGGCCGCCGCCGCTGCGTCCACCGGGCTGGTGCTTCGGCTGGGCTACCGGCCACCGCTGGATTTCGGTCTGATGCTGGCGTTCCTGCGCCGGCGGATGATTCCCGGCATCGAACGGATCGACACCGACCGCTACCAACGTGTGATCGGAACGCCCGCGCGCCCCGGCCTGCTGCAGGTCACGGCGGCGCCCGGGCGGCACGAACTGCGGCTGCAGCTGGACGGGGTGGAGCCGCAGGCCATCCCGGCGCTGGTGCGGCGGGTGCGCCACCTGTTCGACCTGGACGCGGACCTGCGCCAGGTGCATGCCGCATTGGCCAGCGAACCGCTGCTGGCCCGAGGCATCGCCCTGCACCCCGGCCTGCGCGTGCCGGGCGGCTGGGAGGGGTTTGAAGTGGCCGTGCGCGCCGTGCTCGGGCAGCAGGTCAGCGTGGCCGCGGCCACCACGCTGGCGTCCCGGCTGGTGCAGGCCCACGGGACACGGCTGCCGGGCATGCCCGAAGGGCTGGACCGGCAGTTCCCGCAACCGCAGCAGCTGGCCGAGGCGCCCCTGGAGCGGATCGGCCTGCCGCGCACGCGGGCAGAGACCGTGCGTGCGCTGGCACACGCCTGTGCGGAAGGCACGCTGGATTTCGAGCCCGGCCAGCGGCTGGATGCCTTCGTGGCCCGCTGTACCGCCCTGCCCGGCATCGGCGACTGGACCGCGCAGTACATCGCCCTGCGCGCATTGGGCCAACCCGATGCGTTTCCCGCCGGCGACCTGGTGCTGCAGCAGCGCCTGGGCGCCCCCGGTGCACGGCTCACCGCGCGCCAGGCCGAGGCCCGCTCGCAGCCGTGGCGGCCCTGGCGTGCATATGCCGTACTGCATCTCTGGCACCTTTCCTCCCCGCACCCCGGAGCCGCACCATGAGCCTGTTCTACGATCGTTTCGACAGCCCGATCGGGCCGCTGACCGTGGCCGGCAATGCGGCCGGCATCGCCCATATCCTGTTTCCCACCTCCCGCCACGACGTGCCCGGGCGCGCGCAGTGGCGGCATGACCCTGCCCACGTAGCCAGCGCACGCGAGCAGCTGCTGCAGTACCTGCATGGCGAGCGCCGGCAGTTTGAACTGGCCCTGGCGCCGCAGGGCACCGCCTTCCAGCTGCGGGTGTGGAACATGCTGGCGCAGATTCCGTTCGGTGAGACCTGGAGCTACGTGCAGCTGGCCACGCGCATCGGCCAGCCCACCGCCAGCCGCGCGGTCGGCGCGGCCAACGGGCGCAATCCGCTGCCGATCGTGCTGCCGTGCCACCGCGTGATCGGACGCAACGGCGCACTGACCGGTTTCGCTGGCGGGCTGGCGACCAAGGCCGCGCTGCTGCAGCTGGAACAGGATGACGGCCCGTTGCGGCTGCAGGGATAGCGCCAGCACCGCACCACCGTGCCCCGCTGTCTTGGGCGGGTCATCCACGCCCGTTATCATGGCGTGATGAAATCACTTCGCCTTGCCTGGGCGCTGGCCGCGATCGTGCCGCTGGCTGCCTGCACCACCGCCCCGCCCGCCGTACCTGCCGCAGCCACCACGCCTGCCACTGCGCCGGCCAAGCTGCTGCTGATCTCCATCGATGGCCTGCGTGCCGATGCGCTGGACCGCGGCCTGACCCCGAACCTGCAGCGGATCATCGACAGTGGCGTGCGCGCCCGGTGGATGACCCCGTCCTACCCCTCGCTGACCTTCCCCAACCACTACACGCTGGTCACCGGCCTGCGCCCGGACCACCACGGCATCATCAACAACAGCATGGACGACGAGGCCCTGGGCCGCTTCGCGCTGAGCGACCGCGAGGCGGTGACGCGCAGCGGCTGGTGGGGCGGCGAGCCGATCTGGGTCAGCGCTGAAAAAGCCGGCGTGCGCGCGGCCACCAGCTCCTGGCCGGGCAGCGAGGCCGAGATCGAGGGGGTCCGCCCCAGCCAGTGGCGCATGTATGACAGCACCGAGCCGCTGCAGCAGCGTGCGGACCGGGTGCTCGACTGGCTGGCGCAGACCGGCCCGCAGGCGCCGCGGCTGACCACCCTGTACCTGGAAAACGTGGACAAGGCCGGGCACAACGAAGGGCCGGACTCGGCCGCCTACACCGCGGCCGTGCAGCAGGCCGATGCGATCATCGGGCGGGTGCTGGACGGGCTGGAGCAGCGCGGCCTGGCCGCCATCACCAACGTGATCGTGGTGTCCGACCACGGCATGGCCAGCGTGCCGCAGGGCCAGGTGGTGGAGACCGAGCGCATGGTGGATCCGTCCATCGCACGCAACGTGACCATGGGGCAATCGGTCGGTTTCGCGCCGCTGCCCGGCCAGCAGCGCGCGGCCGAACAGGCCCTGCTCGGCCGCCACGACCATTACCAGTGCTGGAACAAGGCGGACCTGCCGGCGCGCTGGCATTACGGCACCCATCCGCGCGTGCCACCGATCGTGTGCCAGATGGATGAGGGCTGGGACGCCCTGAGCCGCGAGCGCATCGCCCGGCGCAGCCACCAGGACCGGGGCTCGCACGGCTACGACAACGCCCTGCCGTCCATGCGCGCGGTCTTCGTGGCCCGGGGGCCCGCGTTCCGCCAGGGCATGGTGATCGACGCGTTCGACAACGTGGATGTGTATCCGCTGCTGGCGCACCTGCTGCAGGTTCCGGCCGCACCCAACGATGGCGATGCGCGCACGCTGCGCAAGGCGCTGCGCTGAGCGCGGAACAACGCGCAAAAAAAAACGCGGCGCCAGGCGCCGCGTTTTCCACACTGGGACCGGGAGGGGTCCTCAGCCGGCCTTGGCCACGGCCTTCTTGGCCACGGCCTTCTTTGCCGGAGCCTTGGCCACGGTCTTCTTGGCGACCGGGGCAGCGGCGCCAACGGCGACCTTGCTCGCGGTGTGCGAACGGGAGTTGCCGTAGCTGGCGTTGTAGCGCTTGCCCTTGGCGGTCTTGCGGTCACCCTTACCCATGTCTTGAACTCCTTGCAAAAGATGATTCTGGTTACCCCGTGCTTGCACGGGTTCGGCGGGGCCGCCTTTCACAGCGCCCCCGCGCACGATCGGAAAGCCTACCACGAGGGCGCTAATGCGCGCAGCTGGCGTCGTGTACGTGGCTGTGGTTCAGGCGCAGGTTGACCAGGTGCGCAATGCCGACCAGCAACCCGCCCAGCGTCATCACCACTGCGTGCGGCACCGGGTCATGGTGCAGCGGGTCGTACAGCACGCCCGCCCACAGCGCGGTCAGGCCCGGCACCAGGAAGCCCAGCGCGCGCAGCGCACCGTGCCGGCGGTACCCCCAGACCAGGCTGAACAGGCCCAGCAGGGTCACGAATACGACCAGCGCCTGTTCAATGCCGTCACCCAGCCAGACCGACAGCCCCAGCGACGGCGCAGCGGCCAGCACCACCGGAATGACGGCGCAATGGACCGCGCACAGCAGCGAACCGGTGGCGCCGAAGCGGTCGAGCAGATGACGCAGGCGGTGACTGAGGGTCATGACTTCCAGCAGGGGCGACGCGACGATATGGAATAATATAACATCAATCCCGGCCCGCACGCAGCGGCCGCTGCTCCGTTCCCCGCTCCCCCGCCCGTATCTGGGCAATGTGCGCCCGTACATTGATACATAGTAACATTCCATTGGAAGCCGCCATGACCCCCTCGCGTCACCCGCTCCCCCGCCAGACCCTTGCCCTGGCCCTCGCTGCCGCCCTGCTGCCGGGCCTCGCCCACGCCGCACAGGATGGGCCGGATCGCCACCTGACCGAACTGAACGCCGTCACCGTGACCGCCTCGCCGCTGCAGGGCGACGCCGAATCACTCGCCCGCCCGGTCGAGGTGCTCGCCGGTGAACGGCTGGACGAACAGAAGGCCGGCACGCTCGGCGACACCGTGGCCAAGCTGCCCGGCGTGCAGACCACGTTCTTCGGCCCCGGCGTCGGCCGGCCGATCATCCGCGGCCAGGAGGGCCCGCGCGTGGCGGTGCTGTCCAACGGCATGGGCAACATGGACGCCTCCACCGTCAGTGCCGACCACGCCACCAGCATCGAGCCGTTCCTGGCCGACCAGATCGAAGTGCTCAAGGGGCCGGCCACCCTGTTGTTCGGCAGCGGCGCGATCGGCGGCGCGGTGAACGTGGTGGACGGGCGCATCGCCCGCGACCTGCCGGACCGCCCGCTCAGCGGCCGCGCCGAATTGCGTGGCAATTCGGTCAACGACGAGCGCAGCGGCATGTTCCGCCTGGACGGCGTCAGCGGCAACGTGGTGCTGCATGTGGATGGCCTGGTGCGCAACGGCGATGATTACCGCATTCCGGGCTACGCGGTGATCGATGCGCTGGAAGACCACGACGCGCACGACCACGATGCGGCCGACAGCGATGAGCCACGCCGCGGCCGCCTGGACAACAGCGCCGTGCGCACCCGCGCCGGCGGCGTCGGCGCCACCTGGCTCGGCGATGCGGGCTACTTCGGCGTTTCCGCCAGCACCTACCGCACCAACTACGGCATCCCCAACGGCGCCCATGTGCACGCCGACGGAGACCATGACCACGACGACGGGCATGACCACGGCGAGGAAGAAGAGGGCGAGCACGATGTGCGCATCGACATGGTGCAGAACCGTTTCGAAAGCAAAGCCGGCATCTACAACCCGGTGTCGTTCCTGAAGAACATCAACGCGCGCGTGGCCTACACCGACTACGAGCACGTGGAGCTGGAGGCCGGCACGCCGTCCACCCGCTTCACCAACCGCGGCATTGAAACCCGCCTGGAAGCAGTGCAGCAGACGGTGGGCGGCTGGGACGGCGCGTTCGGCCTGCAGTTCGGCAACAGCGATTTCGGCGCCCAGGGCGAAGAGGCGTTCGTGCCGGACACCGGCACGAAGAACATCGGCCTGTTCGTGCTGCAGGAAAAGCAGTTCGGCCCGTTGAAGCTCGAACTGGGCGGCCGCCACGACCAGGTCAAGCTGGACCCGCGCGGGGACGAACGCCGCCGCAGCTTCGATGCCACCAACCTGTCCGCCGCCGGCATCTGGAAGCTCAACGATGCGGTGGACCTGCGCCTGGGCGTGGACAGCTCCGAGCGCGCACCGACCAACGAAGAGCTGTACGCCGCCGGTGCGCACATCGCCACCCGCTCGCTGGAGATCGGCGATGCCAACCTGAAGACCGAGCGCGGGCAGCGCGTGGAGCTGGGCATCCACACCCACAGCGACCGCCTGGATCTGTCCGCGGCGATCTACCAGACGAGGTTCAAGGACTTCATCTACCTGGCCGACACCGGCATCACCGAGGAGCTGCCGGTGCGCACCTGGACGCAGCAGGATGCGGTGTTCAAGGGCGCCGAGGCCGAAGCCCTGGTGCACCTGTTCGAAGGCCCGGCGGGCGACTGGGACCTGCGGGTGTTCGGTGACTACGTGAAGGCCAAGCTGGATGGCAGCGGCAGCCGCATGCTGGACATTGCCGTGCCGCATGGCGACCACGCGCACACCTACAGCGTGGAGCTGGCCAACACCGGCTACCTGCCACGCATCGCACCGGCCCGCGTGGGCGCGGATCTGCGCTGGGCCCGTGATGGCTGGCGGGCGTCGCTGGGCGCGGTGCGCTACAGCAGCCAGCGCGACGTGGCACAGAACGAACTGCCGAGCAGCGGCTACACCCTGGTCGACGCGCACGTGGCGTACCGCTGGGACCGCAGCGACAGCAACAGCTACGAGGTGTTCCTGGACGGCAACAACCTGACCAACCGCGAGGCGCGCGCCCACACCTCGCTGCTGCGCGACTACTCGCCGCTGCCGGGCCGCGGCGTCGCTTTCGGCATCCGCGCGTACTTCTGAGTACCCGCGTCCGCTGATCCACCCGGGGGCCACCGCCCCCGGGTCCGGCCTGCCGCCGCAAGGGCGGCAGGTGCGGCGGTGTTCACTCCGCCGCCACGAACCCGGCTGCGGGCCAACCGGCCCCCGACACGTCCGGGTGTGCCATCTCGCCAATCGGACACTTCTGTCCGACTATGGCGACATGACCTCCCTCCGTGCCGATGCGGCTGCCCGCCGCGCGCTCATCCTCGATGCGGCCGACCACGTGTTCGGCGAGCATGGGGTGACCGCGCCGCTTGATCTGGTCGTGGAACGCGCGCAGGTCGGGCGGGCGACGCTGTACCGCAATTTCCATGACCGTGCCGCGTTGATCCAGGCCCTGCTCGAGCGTGCGGTGGAGCGCCTGCAGCGGCGTGCGGCGCAGTTGCAGGGCCGTGACGATGCCCTGTTCGAGCTGCTGGATGACCTGGCCCGGCGGACGGTGGATTCCCCCGCCCTGACCGATTACTGGCGGGCAGTGCCGGCCGACGATCCCGCCCTGGCCGCCGCGCGCGCGGCCGTGCGCACCCTGCTGCAGGCCCCGATCGAACGGGCGATTGCCGCCGGGCTGTGCCGGCCGGACCTGGTCGCCACTGACGTGCCGCTGATCACCGGCATGCTCGGCGCGGCGCTGCGCGGCAAAACCCGGCAGGAGCGTGCGATGCTGGCCGAACGGGCGATGCAGCTGCTGCGCGGCGGGCTGCGCGGCCCCGGCCGTGCGGAGGACTGATGCCGCAGTACCTCAAACCCGTACCGGACTGGGAAGACCACGAGAAACCGACCCTGCCCGGCTCGGCCTCGATGCCGTGGCATCCCCCGTATCGCCGCGTGGCGTACGCGCTGGTGGCCGTGCTGGTGGCGATCACCGGCGGGCTGGGCAACGCGCTGGTGACCGCCAACCTGCCCTTCCTGCAGGGTCAGCTGGGCCTGGAACCGGCCCAGGGCAGCTGGCTGGTGGCCGCCTATGCGATGGTCAACGTCACCGCCAACCTGCTGGCCTTCAAGTTCCGCCAGCAGTACGGCATCCGCCTGTTCGCCGAAATCGGGCTGGGCCTGTATGCGGCCCTGGCGGTGCTGCACCTGTTCGTGGGCACCTTCGAGACCATGGTGCTCACCCGCGCGGCCAGCGGTTTCGCCGGCGCGGCCTGTTCCACGCTGGGCACGCTGTACATGCTGCAGGCCCTGCCGCGGCGCTACATCGGCAACCTGCTGGTGGTCGGCGTGGGCCTGTCACAGCTGGCGGTCCCGTTGGCCTGGCTGGTCTCGCCCGGCCTGATCGATACCGGGCAGTGGCACCAGCTGTATTCGTTCGAGGCCGGGCTGGCGCTGTGCGCGTTCGCGGCGGTGGTGCTGTTGAAGCTGCCACCGGGCGTACAGGTCAAGGCGTTCGAGCCGCTGGATTTTCTGACCTTCGCGCTGCTGGCGCCGGCCGTGGCCCTGCTGGTGGTGGTGCTGGCGCAGGGCTACACGCGCTGGTGGCTGGACACGCCCTGGCTGGGCGGGGCGCTGGTGACCGCGCTGGTGCTGGTCACGGTGGCATTCGCGGTCGAACACCACCGCCGCAATCCCCTGCTGCAGACCCGCTGGCTGGCCCGCCTGCCGGTTCTGCATTTCATCGTCGGTGCTTTCCTGATCCGTTTCCTCACCGCCGAACAGTCCTACGGCGTGGTCGGGCTGATGCGCACGCTGGGCATGGGGCCGGATCAGATGCGGCCGCTGTTCGCGGTGGTGCTGGCCGGGGTCGTCACCGGCATTGCCGCCAGCGCCCTCACCTTCGGCCCCAAACGGCTGATCGCGCAGCTGCTGCTGGCCATCGCCCTGCTCGGCAGTGCCGCGCTGCTGGACCAGCACCGCACCAGCCTGGACCGGCCACAGGATTTCTTCGTCAGCCAGTTCCTGGCGTCCACCGGCGCCGGCATGTTCATGGGGCCGCTGATCATGCTGGGTTTCACCGCGGTGCTGAAACAGGGCGCCGACTACATGATCACCTTCCTGGTGACCCTGTCGATCACCCAGACGCTGGGCGGCGTGGCCGGCTCGGCCGCGCTGAGTACCTACCAGCTGCATCGCGAGCAGGTGTATTCCAGCGCCCAGGTGAGCCAGCTTGATCCGTCCGACGGTGTCGTGGCCCAGCGCCTGCGCCTGCAGCAGCAGATCTATGCGGCGCAGATCACCGACCCGGTGCTGCGCGCGGCACAGGGGCGCGCGCAGCTGGCCAGCGTGAGCCGGCGCGAAGCCAATGTGCGCGCCTTCAACGATGTGTTCGCGCTGAGCGGCTGGATCGCCCTGGGCTTCCTGGGCTGGTTGCTGCTGCTCAGCGTACGCACCGCAGTGCGCCGGCAATGGCGCAAACGGTACGCCCGCCCCTCCCCTTCACCCACGGTGCCGCCGGGTACCGCCTCCTCCTGAGCCCGCCCCATGTCCGCCCAACCCCCCCGCGATCCGGACGCCCCGGACACTGCCGCCCCGCCCCCGCCCACCGACGCGGCTGCGGCGCCGGTGGTCCCCAAATACATCACGCCCAGCCGCCGCTCGGTGGTGCTGATGATCGGCGTGGCCCTGCTGGGCATCGCGCTGATCCTGCGGGCCTGGCAGTTGTGGCCGTTCAACAGCAGCCTGGCCAGCACCGACAACGCCTACGTGCGTGGCCAGATCACCGTGCTGGCACCGCAGGTCAACGGCTACGTGACCGAGGTGCTGGTCAACGATTTCCAGCAGGTACGCAAGGGCCAGCCATTGCTGCGCATCGATGACCGCATCTACGCCCAGCGCGTGGCCCAGGCCGAAGCCGCGGTGGACATCGCCAAGGCCGCGCTGGCCAATGCGGATCAGTCCCAGGCCCAGGACCGCGCGCAGATCGCCGCCGCGCAGGCCAGCCTGGCCGCCGGCCGCTCCGAACTGCAGCGCTCCAGCACCGAGCTGCAACGCTACGAGCAGCTGGCCGCGCAGCGCCTGGTGGCCGCCAACGACCGCGACAAGTTCCGCACCGCGCGCGCCTCGGCCCAGGCCGCGGTGCAGCAGGCCCAGGCCCAGATCCGCATTGCCGAGGAAACCCTGGTGGCCACCGGCGTGGGGCGCAAGGGGCTGCAGGCGCAGGTGGAGAGCGCGCAGGCCCAACTGGAGCTGGCACGGATCGATCTGGCCAACACCGTGATCCACGCCCCGCGCGATGGTCAGCTGAGCGAGGCCAGCGTGCGGGTGGGCCAGTACGTCAGTGCCGGCAGCCAGCTGCTGTTCCTGGTGCCCGACACGCTGTGGGTGGTGGCCAACTTCAAGGAGGGGCAGACCTGGAAGATGCGCATCGGCCAGCCGGCGCAGTTCGCCGTGGATGCCTTCCAGGGGGAGGTGCTGCATGGCCATGTGCAGCAGATCGCACCGGCCACCGGATCGGAGTTCAGCGTGCTGCGGCCGGACAACGCCAGCGGCAACTTCACCAAGGTGGTGCAGCGCCTGCCGGTCCGCATCGCGATCGATCCCGACCAGCCGCTGGCGGCCCGGCTGCGCCCCGGCATGTCGGTGGTGGCGAAGGTGGACACCGCGGCGGCGGCGGACTGATACGGGGACCGGCCAGGCGGCCGGCGGGCAGGCTCAGGCCGCGCAGCGCGCGCACAGCCCGTGCACTTCCAGGGTCTGTGCCTGCGGCTGGAAGCCCAGCTCCTTGGCCCGCCGTTCCAGCAGGCTGACGATCTCGCGGTCTTCCAGCTCCACCGCACTGTGGCAGCTGCTGCAGATCAGGAACGGCACGGAGTGTGCGGCGCTGCTGGGGTGGTGGCAGGCCACGAAGGCGTTGACCGATTCCAGCTTGTGCACGAACCCGTTGGCCATCAGGAAATCCAGTGCGCGGTACACGGTGGGCGGCGCATCGGCGCCGACCCCGTTGCCGTTGCGCACCCATTCCAGCAGCTCATACGCTTTCACCGGCTTGCCGGCTTCGGCGATCAGCCGCAGCACGTTGGCCCGGATCGGGGTCAGGCGCAGCCCGCGCTCGCGCGAGACCCGCTCCACCACCGCCACGAAATCCGATGCGTCGTGAACATGGTGGTGCGGGGCGGTACAGGCGGTTTTTGCGGACATGCGCGTTCTCCAGTTCAGTCCCGGGCCGGCAGGCTCAGGCTGCTGCTACCTTGGTAATGGCAACGTCGATGCGATTCAAGGCCTGTTCGCGGCCGGCCAGGTACACCGTATGGGAAATATCCGGGCTCACCTGGGTGCCGGTGATGGCCACGCGCAGCGGCTGGGCCACCTTGCCCATGCCGATCTCCAGCGCGGCGGCCGCCTCGTGCAGGGCCACGCCTACCGCTTCGGCGGTCCACTCCGGCAAGGCGGCCAGCAGCTCGCGCGCCTTGCCCAGCGGCGCCTCGGCACCGGCCTTGAGATGCTTGGCCACTGCCGCCGCATCGTAGTCGGTCAGCGGCTGGTACCAGACCACGGCCTTCTCCGCCATTTCCTTCAGGGTCTGAACGCGCTCGCGCAGGGCCACCACCACGTCTTCGGGGGCCGGGCCTGCCGCGACGTCCAGGCCCAGCGCCTGCAGCTGGTAGACCAGGTGCGGGGCGATGGCCGCCGGATCTTCGGTCTTCAGAAAATGCTGGTTCACCCAGCCCAGCTTGGCCATGTCCAGGCGCGAGGCCTTGGAGTTGCACTGGGTGACATCGAACAGCGCGATCAGCTCCTGCCGGCTGAACAGCTCCTGGTCACCGTGCGACCAGCCCAGCCGGGCCAGGTAGCTCAGCAGCGCATCGGGCAGGTAGCCGGCGTCGCGGTACTGCATCACGTCGGCCGCGCCGGTGCGCTTGGACAGCTTGGCGCCCTGCTCGTCCAGGATCATCGGCATGTGGCCAAAGCGCGGCACCGGCGCGCCGATGCCTTCATACAGGTTGATCTGGCGCGGCGTGTTGTTGATGTGGTCATCGCCACGGATCACTTCGGTGATGCCCATGTCCCAGTCGTCCACCACCACGGCGAAGTTGTACGTGGGGTAGCCGTCCGGACGGAAGATCACCATGTCGTCCAGCTCGCTGTTGGCGATCTCGATGCGGCCCTTGATCAGGTCGTCGAACACCACGGTGCCCTGCAGCGGGTTCTTGAAGCGGATGACCCGGTTCGGGTCGTCCCGCCGCGGCAGCCCCAGCTCGCGCGCGGCGCCGTTGTAGCGCGGCTTTTCCTGCCGGGCCATCGCCGCTTCGCGCATGGCATCGAGTTCCTCGCGGGTCTCGTAGGCGTAGTACGCCTTGCCGTCGGCCACCAGCTTTTCGGCCACTTCCAGATAGCGGGCCACGCGGTCGGTCTGGTAGATCGGGCCCACGTCGTAATCCAGGCCCAGCCAGTCCATCGCCTCCAGGATGGCGTCGATCGCGCCCTGCGTACTGCGCTCGCGGTCGGTGTCTTCGATGCGCAGCACGAACTCGCCGCCGCGGTGGCGGGCTTCCAGCCAGCAGTACAGCGCGGTGCGGGCACCGCCGATGTGCAGGTAACCGGTGGGGCTGGGGGCGAAGCGGGTGCGGCAGGTCATGGACGGCTCGAACGGACGGACAGCCGCTGATTTTACACCCGCTACCGTGGGGGGCGGGAAACGGCCGGCGCTCCCGTGTGCGCCGGCCGTCGTGCGGCCCGGTTCACTCGGCCGGCAGCAGGTCCTTGCGCGGGAAGCGCTGCTCGCGCATGGCCGCGTGGTAGACGAACGAGGCGACGATCGCCGCCGCCTGCTTCAGGTCCTCCGGTTCCGCGTGGTCCCAGGTATCCAGGTGGCTGTGGTGGACGTTGCTGAAATAATCCAGGCGATCCTGGATGAACTGGAAGCCCGGCAGGCCGACCCGGTCGAAGCTGATGTGATCGGTGCTGCCGGTGTTGCGGCTGGCCACGGTGGTGGCGCCGACATCGTGGAACGGCGCCAGCCAGGCCTCGAACACCGGCATGGCGGCCAGGTTCTCCTGCGCGTAGATGCCACGGAAGCGGCCCGAGCCGTTGTCCATGTTGAAGTAGACGGCGAACTTGTCGTAATCGCGCGTCTTCACCAGCGGGCCGGTCGGCGCGCGCAGTGAGGCCGGCAGCGCCTTCTGGGCCGGATCGGTGGGTTCGGGATAGTGCGCGAAGTGCCGGGCCACATAGGCCTGCGAGCCGATCAGCCCCTGCTCTTCACCGCTCCACAGGGCCACGCGGATGGTGCGCTTGGGCGTGGCGCCCACCGCCTTGAGGATGCGCATGGCTTCCATCATCACCGCTACGCCGGCGGCGTTGTCGGCCGCACCGGTGCCGCTGTGCCAGGAATCCAGGTGCGCGCCCAGCATCACCACTTCATCGGCCTTGCTGCTGCCCCGGATCTCGGCCAGCGTGTTGTAGCCGGGCTGGTCCTGGGCATCGGTGAAGCGCGCGGCCACGTCCACCCGCAGCCGTACTTTCTGACCGTCCTTGAGCGCACGCACCAGCGGATTGAAGTGCTCGGCGATCATCGCCAGTTCGGGAATGCCCACCGGCTCGCCGGCCTTGCGCGAGCCGCCGCCAGCCACGCGGATGATGCCGTTGTCCCAGCCACTGATGCTGATCGACGCCAGTGCGCCCTCCTCGACGAAGAACGCGTTCAGCGCGCGGCTCAGCGCCTGCCGTTCGCTGTATTCCTTCACCCGCTTGGCCCGCTCGGCGGCATCGCTTTTGGGCACGGTGAAGGCCTGCAGGCCCTCCAGCGAGGTCGCATCGTGGCGGTGCGAGTCCGCCTCGGTGCCGCGCTTGTACTCGCGCGCATCGCCGAGCAGCAGCACCTTGCCGCGCAGGGTGCCCCGGTATTTTTCGATATCGGCCAGGGTGTCGATCTTCACCTGGACCAGCTCGCCCTCCACCGCGCCGTCGGTGCCCGGGGTCCAGGCCTTGGGCAGCGCATGCAGCGGCAGCACGCGGTCACCCAGCATCTCCACGCTGGCGCGGGTGAACTCCCAACCACGGCCGAAATCGGCGAACGGTTCGTCATGCACATTGTCCAGGCCCCAGGCGCTGAAGCGTTCGCGGGTCCAGCGGTTGGCCTCGGCCATCGCCGGCGAATTGGTCAGGCGCGGGCCGATGGTTTCGGTCAGGTGGCTGAAGATGTCCATCACCTGGGAGCGGTGGAAGGCCTGCTGGCGGATCTTGCCCACCATCGCCAGGTCCACCGGTTCGCTCTGCTGGGCCATCACCGGACCGCTCAACGCCAGCGCGATCGCCAGCATGCCCCGCTTCACCATCATCTACCCCTGGAATACGGCACGCACCGGCCGGACTGCGAGTCTATCCAGTCACCCGGCGTCCCCCTTGGCCCATCAGTCATGCACGGCCGCCGGGGTCCGCCGGACGGGAGCGGCTAGACCGGTGTGACCGTGGCGCGCAGCAGGCCCGGCTGCCATTGCCCGGGCCAGTCCAGGTCGTTGGCCACCTGGGCCACGCCGCGGCTGGCCTCCAGCGCGGCCACATCGACCTCGGCGATCGCCCAGCGCTGGCCGGGCACCGTCTGGGCCAGCACGCCATCGGCGGGGAAGCCGGCGTCCATCGGCGCAAACAACGCCGCCTCGCCGGTGTTCACATCCAGCGCCGGGCTCCAGGGCGCGTGCCCGGCGGTGACGGCCTGGGCCACGAACATGCGGTTCTCCAGCGCCCGGGCCAGGCAGCCGATACGGACCCGGGTCGCCCCGGCCGCCGTATCGGTACAACTGGGCACCAGCAGGATGCGCGCACCGGCCTCGGCCTGCGCGCGCACCGGCAGCGGAAACTCGCTGTCGTAGCAGATCGCGATGGCCATGCGCACGCCGTCGGCCTGGAACACCCGCAGGGTGTCCCCCGCCTCGATCAGCCCGGTGGCTTTCTCGAAGCCGGTCAGCTGCAGCTTGTCCTGCCAGGCGTGCTGGCCGTGCGGGGTGAACCAGTCGCTGCGGTTGCGGTAGCGGCCGGTGTCCGTGCGCAGCAGGAAACTGCCGGCGATGATGTGCAGGTCCAGCTCGCGCGCCAGCCCGGCGTACAGCGCCACGAACGCTGCACGCAGCGCCTGGATGGCCTGCAGCGAGGCCGCCAGATCGGCCGACACCGCGGCGGGAAAGGTCGCGGCCAGTTCCAGCGACAGGTACTCCGGCAGCACCGCCACGCGGGCGCCGGCGGCGGCAGCCTCGCCCAGCCACTGCCGCTGCTTGTGCGCGAAGGCGGCCATGTCGGCCGGTGCGTCGATCGTGTAACGGGCCACGGCGATCTTCATGCCGCCGCCTCCAGCGGACGCGTCCAGAATGTGAGGGCATGCTCGCACGAACCCCGGCCGCGCTCGTTCCAGGCCAGCTGGACCGCCATCTCCGGCTGGGCCTGGTAGCCCCGCCCGGTCCAGAACCGGTCGTTGTCGCGGTGCCCGGCCGGCCGCCGCGGATCGGACGCGTCGCGCTGCACCGCGCAGAACGCGGTGAGGCGGAACCGCCCCAACCGGCGGGCATGCGCTTCACGCGCGTCGAAGAAGGCGTGGCCGAGCCCCCGCCCGCGCCACGCCGGCAGCACCACCGACTCGCCCAGGTAGAACACCTGTGCCGGGTCGCGCCCGGCCGACGCGAACGGGGCGCGGAACGCAGGTGCATCGTCCAGCAGCGGCAGGCCGGTGGTGGCCCCCACCACCGTGCCCTCGGCCACCGCCAGCACCACCACGCTGTCCGGCGAGGCGGCGTACGCGTGCAGATACGCACGCTCGTAGTCCAGGTCGCCCTCGTACAGATAGGGCCAGTCGGCAAACACCGCGATGCGCAGCCGGGCCAGCGCATCCAGGTGGTCGAGCACCTGCGCGCCACGCAGGGTCGTCAGGGAGAGGGCACTCATGGCATTACTTTACTCCGCCGGCCCCGTACACTGCGCGGCATGAACTACCGCCACGCCTTCCATGCCGGCAACCATGCCGATGTCCTCAAGCACATCGTGCAGCTTGCCCTGCTCGACACCTTCAAGCGCAAGGACAGCCCGTTCTTCGTGCTCGACACCCATGGTGGCCGGGGCCGCTATCTGCTGGCCAGCGAGGAAAGCCGCAAGACGCTGGAGATCGAGGACGGCGTGATGCGGCTGATGGCCCAGCCCAGCCTGCCGCCGGTGGTGGAGCGTTACCTGAAGGCCGTGCAGGCCGGCAACCCGGTCGGCGCGCTGCTGTCCTACCCCGGCTCGCCGCTGCTGACCGCCCAGGCGCTGCGCGAGCAGGACCGCATGGCGGCCTGCGAGCTGCAGCCGGAGGAAGCCGCCGCGCTGAAGACCCTGTTCGAGCACGATGCCCGCGTGGGCGTGCATGCCGGCGATGGTTACCAGCTGCTGCGGGCGCTGCTGCCGCCGAAGGTCAATGGCAGCAAGATCGGCCGCGGCCTGGTGCTGATCGACCCGCCGTACGAGGTGCAGGACGCGGAGTACCCGAAGATCCTGGCGGCTCTGGCCGAGGTGCTGGCGCGCTGGCCGCAGGCCACCTGCGCGGTGTGGTTCCCGATCAAGCAGCGTCGCACCATCCTGCATTTCCTGCGCAAGGCCACCGCGCTGCCGGTGCGCTCGGCGATGACCATCGAACTGCTGGTGCGCCCGGACGAGTCGCCGCTGCGACTGAATGGCTCGGGCATGCTGCTGCTCAATGCCCCCTTCCAGTTCGACCGCACCGTGGGACCGGCGCTGCCGGTGCTCAAGCAGTACCTGGGCGAGCCCGGTGCGACCACCCGCCTGGACTGGCTGAAGACGCCGGTGTGAAGGCCGGTTCACGTGGCGGTTCCGCCGTGAGCCATCCGTTCACGGAATGCAGCCACGGGGATGCCACAATCGCCAGACCACCAAGGAATACAACGGTATGGCCACCCGCAACCGCATGCCGCCCTGGCACGAAATCTTCAAGGCTCCCAGCGGCCACGAGCTGCTGATCCGTCCGATCCGGCCCGAGGACGGCGCGCCCCTGCAGGCCGCCTTCAGCCTGTTCGGACCGGAGGAAATCCGCGACCGCTTCCTGCAGGCGGTCACCGAGCTGTCGCCGGAAACTACGCAGCGCCTGACCCACCCCAACCCGAAGTCGGAAATCACGCTGGTGGCGGCCGAATCGCTGCCCGCCGGCGATGCCGTGGTGGGCGCGGTGGCGCGTGCCTCGATCATTCCCGGCACCCGCGAAGCCGAGTACGCCATCCTGGTCAGCCGCTTCCTGATCGGCCAGGGCCTGGGCCGTCAGCTGATGCGAAAGCTGGTGAAGTGGGCACGCGGCAAATACCTGGACCGTCTCTACGGCGATGTGGCCGAAGAGAACGAGCCGATGAAGCAGCTGGCCGCCTCGCTGGGCTTCAAGCCGATTCCCCATCCCCAGGGCACGCCGGGGCTGGTGCGCATGGTGCTGGAACTGGACAGCTGAGCCGGCCCGTACCTGGCGCGGTGCACGCGGGGCGGCAGCGCCCCGCGCTGCGGTCCGGGCACTGAAACGACACGGGCACCACACGCGCATCTGGTAAAATCGGCGGTTCATGTCGCGTCCAAACTTTCCCGCACCGCCGCTGCCCCGCCCGGGCCAGCTCCGCGCCTGGTGGCGCGCTCCGCACTCGGCCACGGCCCTGGCGTGGTATCTGGCCCGCGCCGCACAGGCGCACCCGGCACCGTTGCTGGTGGTGGCCCGTGACAACCACGGCGCCAACCAGATCGAAGCCGACCTGCGCACGCTGCTGGGCGAGGATCCCGACCTGCCGGTGATCGCCTTCCCGGACTGGGAAACGCTGCCGTACGACCGCTTCAGTCCCCATCCGGACATCATTTCCCAGCGCCTGTCGGCGCTGCACCGTCTGCCGGGACTGGCCCGCGGGCTGGTGGTGGTGCCGGTGCAGACCCTGCTGCAGCAGCTGGCCCCGCGCAGCTATGTCATCGGGGGCAGCTTCAACCTGGCCGTGGGCCAGCGGCTGGACATGGAAGCGGAGAAGCGCCGGCTGGAAAGCGCCGGCTACCGCAACGTGCCGCAGGTGATGGACCCGGGTGACTTCGCCGTGCGCGGCGGCCTGCTCGATGTGTTCCCGATGGGCGCCGACGAGCCGCTGCGGGTGGAACTGCTGGACGAGGACATCGATTCCATCCGCGCCTTCGACCCGGAAAGCCAGCGCTCGCTGGACAAGGTGGAGGCCGTGCACATGCTGCCCGGCCGCGAGGTGCCGATGGACGATGCCAGCATCGCCCGGGTACTGGACGCGCTGCGCGAACGGTTCGACGTGGATACGCGGCGCAGCGCGCTGTACCAGGACCTGAAGGCCGGCCTCGCGCCGGCCGGCGTGGAGTACTACCTGCCGCTGTTCTTCGACCGCACCGCCACGCTGTTCGATTACCTGCCCGACGCCAGCCTGCCGGTGCTGTGCAGCGGTGCGGGCGAAGCGGCCGAGGCCTTCTGGCTGCAGACCGCGGAACGCTATGAACAGCGCCGCCACGATGTGGAACGGCCGCTGCTGCCGCCCTCGGCGCTGTACCTGTCACCGGACCTGCTGCGCGAGCGCCTGAACGATGCGCCCCGCATCGAGGTGTGGGCCGCCGACCACGCGCGCATCGACGAGGCGCAGCCGCTGGGCGACCAGCCCCTGCCCGCCCTGCCCGTGGCCGCGCGTGATGCCCCCGCGGGCGCGGCGCTGAGCACGTTCCTTGAGCATTACCCGGGCCGGGTGCTGGTGGCGGCCGATTCCCCCGGCCGGCGCGAAGCGCTGCTGGAGGTCCTGCAGGCCGCCGGACTGAAGCCGCCGGTGGTGGCCGACCTGCCGACGTTCGTCGCGGGCGAGACGCCCTTTGCGATCACCGTGGCCTCGCTGGAAGACGGCTTCGCCCTGGACACGCCACGCCTGGCCGTGCTCACCGAGCGCCAGCTGTTCCCCGAGCGCGCCGGTCAGCAGCGCCGCGTGCGCCGCGCCGGCCGCGAGCCGGAAGCGATCATCCGCGACCTGGGCGAACTGACCGAAGGGGCGCCGATCGTCCACGAGGACCATGGTGTCGGCCGCTACCGTGGCCTGATCGCCATGGACGTGGGTGGCATGCCCGGGGAGTTCCTGGACATCGAGTACGCCAAGGGCGACCGCCTGTACGTACCGGTGGCCCAGCTGCACCTGATCAGCCGCTATTCCGGCGCATCGGCGGAAACCGCCCCGCTGCATTCGCTGGGCGGCGAGCAGTGGACCAAGGCCAAGCGCAAGGCCGCCGAGAAGGTCCGCGATGTCGCCGCCGAGCTGCTGGAGATCCAGGCGCGCCGCCAGGCGCGTGCCGGCCTGGCGCTGCATGTGGACCGGGCCATGTACGAGCCCTTCGCGGCCGGCTTCCCGTTCGAGGAAACCCCCGACCAGCTGGCCGCCATCGATGCCACCCTGCGCGACCTGGCCAGCAGCCAGCCGATGGACCGCGTGGTCTGCGGCGACGTCGGCTTCGGCAAGACCGAGGTGGCCGTGCGCGCGGCATTTGCCGCGGCCAGCGCCGGCAAGCAGGTGGCGGTGCTGGTGCCGACCACGCTGCTGGCCGAACAGCATTACCGCAATTTCCGCGACCGCTTCGCCGACTATCCGATGAAGGTGGAAGTGCTCTCGCGCTTCAAGAGCACCAAGGAAATCAAGGCCGAGCTGGAGAAGGTGGCCGCCGGCACCATCGATGTCATCGTCGGTACCCACCGCCTGCTGCAGCCGGACGTGAAGTTCAAGGACCTGGGCATGGTCATCGTGGACGAGGAGCAGCGTTTCGGCGTGCGCCAGAAGGAGGCCCTGAAGGCCCTGCGCGCCAACGTGCACCTGCTCACGCTGACCGCCACGCCCATTCCGCGCACGCTGAACATGGCCATGGCCGGCCTGCGCGACCTGTCGATCATCGCCACCCCGCCGCCGAACCGGCTGGCGGTGCAGACCTTCATCACCCAGTGGGACAACGCGCTGCTGCGTGAAGCGTTCCAGCGCGAGCTGGCCCGCGGCGGCCAGCTGTACTTCCTGCACAACGATGTGGAAAGCATCGGGCGCATGCAGCGCGAGCTGTCCGAACTGGTGCCCGAGGCCCGCATCGGCGTGGCCCACGGGCAGATGCCCGAGCGCGAGCTGGAAAAGGTGATGCTGGATTTCCAGAAGCAGCGCTTCAACGTGCTGCTGTCGACCACGATCATCGAATCGGGCATCGACATCCCCAACGCCAACACCATCATCATCAACCGCGCCGACCGCTTCGGCCTGGCCCAGCTGCACCAGCTGCGTGGCCGCGTGGGCCGCTCGCACCACCGGGCGTATGCCTACCTGGTGGTGCCCGACCGCCGCGCGATCACCCCGGATGCGGAAAAGCGGCTGGAAGCCATCGCCTCCATGGACGAGCTGGGCGCAGGCTTCACACTGGCCACGCATGATCTGGAGATCCGCGGGGCCGGCGAACTGCTCGGCGAGGACCAGAGCGGGCAGATGGCCGAAGTGGGCTTCAGCCTGTACACCGAACTGCTGGAACGCGCGGTGCGCAGCATCCGCCAAGGCAAGCTGCCCGACCTGGATGCCGGCGAGGAAAGCCGCGGCGCGGACGTGGAACTGCACGTGCCGGCGCTGATCCCGGATGATTACCTGCCCGATGTGCATACCCGCCTGACCCTGTACAAGCGCATCTCCAGCGCGCGCGACAGCGCTGCCCTGCGCGAGCTGCAGGTGGAGATGATCGACCGCTTCGGGCTGCTGCCGGACCCGGCCAAGCACCTGTTCGCGATCGCCGAGCTGAAACTGCGCGCCAATGCCCTGGGCATCCGCAAGGTGGAGCTGGGCGAGAACGGTGGGCGGATCGTATTCGAGGCCAAGCCGAACATCGACCCGATGGTGATCATCCAGCTGATCCAGAAGCAGTCGCACCTGTACAGCATGGACGGCCCGGACAAGCTGCGCATCAAGCATCCACTGCCGTTGCCGGAAGACCGCTTCAACGCCGCCCGCGCCCTGCTGACCACGCTGGCGCCGGGCTGACGCGCCAGCGCATGACGCGGTACCCACTCGGTGCCGCGTCCCTGTCGCCCCTCCCCAATCGGCGAACTCAATCGCGCCGCCGCGCACGGCGGTTTGTGCCGATCAACTCACGCAGTTCGACGCAGGTCTCATCGAGGCCTTTCCGCACGCGGCTACAGTCCTCCCGTCGGTTGCACTCCGCACCGACCATCCATCAGCACTGAACTGGAGGACACCATGGGACGTTTCTGCTGCATGTACACCAACGATGACCACGTCGCTGCCGGGCACGACGAGGCCGACACCACCGACAGCACCCTGACCCCGGAAGAGCAGGCGCGCGAAGACGCGTGATGGCCTGGGCGACGGCACCCCCGGGTGCCGTCGCCGTGGTTGCAAGGAGGGAGATGCCATGCCGTTGGAACGCGAACACAGCCTTGTCGAGGCGGAGCGCCGCATCGATGACACCCTGCACACGCTGGGCCTGCAGCCACAGATCCAGCGCCACGGCGACACCCTGTGCAGTACCGTGGTAACCCTGCACGGGGGCCCGGACATCAGCAGCGAGCGGGTGGGCTGCGGCAAGGGCGACCCGGACGAGGCACGGGTCGGCGCCAAGTTCGAAGCCTATGAACATTTCCACAGCGTGCCGGCGCTGCGTGCGGCCACCCGGCCACGCCCCTTCGCCGAGGTGATCGCGCAGCCTGCGCTGGCCGACGCGCTGCCCGTGCGGATGATCGCCGCGCAGCCCGCCCGGCACATCGGCGTGGTCACCTTCGAAGGCAGCGGCCCCGCCCAACCGCCACTTGAGCATCCGGTGTTCCTGGTGGACCACACCTATGCCGGCACGGCACTGCCGGACGACGATGTCGACTACCGGCACGCCCGCCGCTATGCCTGCGGCACCGGCATCGCCGTGGGGGTGGGTGCGGACGAGGCGCTCACCCATGCCGTGAGTGAAGTCATCGAGCGTCACGCGGTGGGCCTGTGGATCGCCCGGACCTATTACCGTGCCGATGCCGCAAGCGAACGCGTGCTCGATCCGGACACGCTGCCCGCGTCGCTGAAGACGCTGCTGGCCACCGCGGCCGATGCGCTGGGCGATGCGATCGTACTGAGCCATGCGCAATCGGATATCGCCTGCCCGGTGGTGGTCGCACGCTGCCGTCAACGTACGGTGGGCGGACTGCATGTCGCCGGCTCGGGCGCATCGCTGTATGCGGCGCACGCCGCCACGCGCGCCATCAAGGAACTGGTGCAGCAGTACCGCGTTGCCGAAGGCGAGGCGGAGGCGGTCGCGCACTGGCAGCGCTGTGCCCGCCATCTGGCCCGCTGGCCCCGCCTGCAGCGCTGTCTTGCGCTGGCGCCCGGCACGGATGGCACGCGCCTGCCGTTCAGCGTGCTGGGCGGCTGCCCGCCCACGTCACCGCTGCCCCTGCAACAGCACCTGCAGGTGCTGCTGCAGCGCTGCGCGCAGGCCGGCCGACCGGTCTGGACCCGCATCCTGCGCCGCGAAGCCAGTGGCGTCGTGCTGGGATGCGCGGCGATGCCACGGATGGAACGCTTCGCCGTGGCCGCGCTGGGCGGCGTGGTGGTGCCGGCCTATGCGTAGGCGTGCCGCGCCGCGCCTGGCCACCCAGCTCGCACGCGCCGGCCCGTGCACCGAAGCTCCCCGCTACGCCTGCCCGCCACTGGAACTGGCCAGCGCCCAGCACTACCGGTCGTCCACGCAGGCGGCCCACGCCATGCAGGCCCCGGCAGGACGACAGCTCGGCTACCGACGCCATGGCAATCCCAGCGTGCTGCAGCTGGAAGACACCTTCAGCGCACTGCAGGGCACCGCCGCGAGCATCGCCGTGACCTCCGGCATGGCGGCGATCCTGCTGGTCACCAGTGCGCTGCTAGGCCGCAGCGATCACATCATCGTGCCCGGCACGGTCTTCTATGAAACCACGGCCCAGCTCGAACGCCTGGCCGATGCTGGGCGCTGGTCTCTCACCCGCACCAGCGGCGGCCTGGCGGGTATCATCGCCGCGTTCACCGCGCAGACCCGCATGGTGCTGGTGGAGAGCCCCGCCAACCCCACCCTGGAAACGATGGATCTGCCGGCCCTGGCCGCGACCTGCCGTGCGCGCGGCGTGCTGCTGGTGGTGGACAACACGCTGCTGACGCCCATGGCGCAGAACGTGCTCGATCTGGGCGCCGACATCAGCGTGTACTCGTTGAGCAAGCATTTGTCCGGCCACGGTGACGTCATCGGCGGCATGGTCTGCACCCGCAATGCGGCACTGGCCGACACGCTGCGCGACTGGCGCAACCCGGCAGGGCTCGCCCTGGATCCGTTCGCGGCGTGGCTGGCACTGCGCGGGCTGCGCACCCTGCCCTTGCGCCTGCGTGCCCATGCCACCAATGGCCACGCCCTGGCGCGCATGCTCCAGCGCCACGTGCCGGGCCTGCGCTGGACCGGTGCATGGACCGGCCCGCACGCACGCAGCAACGCGGTGAGCGCGACGCTGCATACCGGCGTGATGGCGCTGCACTTCGACGAGGCGGCGCAGGCCGCCGATTTCATCGACGGCTTGCACGGCGTTCCGGTGCTGCCAAGCTTCGGCAACCCGGAAACCGGCGTGTTCCACTACGGTGGCGTGGTGGACGACCCGCGGGCGCTGGCCGCCGCAGGCATTACGCCCGGACTGGTACGGGTCTCCCCCGGCATCGAGGATGCCCGCGATCTGGTGACGGCGTTCCGCCGCGCACTGCGCGGCTGCGGTACCCGCTGACGCCACCGACCCGGCGCGCGCGGAGCGAACTGCTCCGCGCGTGCCGGTCGTGCCGGTCGTGCGGTGTTACCAGATCACCACGCGTGCATCGTCGGCACGGACCATCGGCTGGCCCGGCTTGCACTGGAAGGCCGCCGCGAACGCCGGCATGTTCGACGGCGCACCGTTGGCGCGGAAGTTCGCCGGTGCGTGCGGATCGGTGTTCAGGCGCACGCGCAGCTCGCCATCGGTGAAGTTGCGGCGCCACACCGTGGCCCAGTTCATGA